>OGQQ01003070.1_pt1 | contig 10056 bp, 7 predicted proteins | sample 1553281 | NCBI WGS metagenome assembly OGQQ01 (sample SAMEA2579937, study PRJEB22360) | human gut metagenome | biome: human gut; feature: human-associated habitat; material: faeces | place: Denmark | collected 2008/2010 | reverse complement strand
TCCACATGACCGGTCCCGGAAAGGAGCTCCGCCAGATGGATCGCTTTGCCGCCCGGCGCCGCACAGACGTCGATGATCTCGTCCCCCGGCTTTGGATCCGCCCACAGCGCCGCCTGCATGGAGCTTACATCCTGTACCTGATAATACCCCTGGCGAAAACTGGAAAGAGCCGCCAGATGATCAAAGCCTGACAGATAAAGCCCACAGGGAGTATCCGGGATTTCCCGGACTGTTACCCCTTCCTTTTCCAGCATGTCCATCAGCGCCTCTTTCGTGATCCTCTGCGGATCAAAACGCACAGACAACGGGTCTGCCTTAAGGAAAGCCTCTCCCATCTTCTGCACCGTGTCAAAATCATAGGTTTCCAGCCACTGGCTTACGAGCCACTCCGGCAGGGACTCCCGGACAGACAGACAGGAAACAGGATCCGACAGATCCGGGTATGTAATCTGATCCAGGTTTCTGCTGATGTTTCTTAAGACGCCATTGACAAATCCCTTCAGATTATGGAATCCTTTTTTGGCTGCCAGCTTCACCGCCTCATTGCATACCGCGGAGTCCGGGATACTGTCCATGTATTTCAGCTGATAGACGCTGAACCGTAAGATTGTCCGGATCACCGGTTTCATTTTATTTACTTTCACCTTGGAAAACTGATTGATAACCGCATCAATTTCGATCATGCGTTCAAGCGTGCCGTTTACCACTCTCGTGATAAACGCACGCTCTCGTTTGTCCAGATATTGATAAAGATCCAGAAGATTCTTCAAAACGATATGGCTGTATTCCCCGTCGCGGGTAATGGAAAGCAACGCTTCCAGCACCAGTTCTCTTTCATTCATCTCCTATCTTCTCCTCGAGTTTGATATTAAAATAATCCTGAGAAGCTGCAGGATCGCCGACGCTGCTCCCGCCACATAAGTAAGCGCGGCTGCCGTCAGGACCTTCCTGGTAGCCTGCACTTCATCCTCATACAGCATCCCGTTTCCGCTCAGCATGCGGATAGCCCGGCTGGATGCATTAAATTCCACCGGCAGCGTCACGATCTGGAACAATACCGCCAGCGAAAAAGCCAGGATCCCAAGATTTAAAAATAAGACCGATGACTGGCTGTTAAATAAAAGTCCGATCAGAATCAGGGGCCAGGCAATCGTGCTGCCAAAGTTCGCCACCGGAACCAGAGCGCTCCGGAACGCAAGCGGCGCATAGCCAGTGGCATGCTGGATCGCATGACCGCACTCATGGGCCGCCACACCTACCGCCGCCACAGATGCAGATCCATACGTCGCATCCGACAGGCGAAGCACCTTGCTTCTGGGGTCATAGTGGTCCGTCAGGTTTCCGGACACATGCTCTACCCTGACGTCATAAATGCCCGCCCGGTGAAGCACCGGCTCCGCCGCTTCTCTTCCGGTCATCCCGGAATGATTGCGTATCCTGGAATATCTGGAAAATGTGGAACGCATTTTCGCCGATGCCGCCAGACAGATGACCACACCAATCAGCACTAACATATATGTTGGATCAAAATACATTGGATAATACATAGTTACCGCCTCCTAGTATTACATTATAATAGAAAAGCGAGAAAAAAACCGTGGATTCATACAATTTTAATAATTCTTAATAAACTTGATGCCAGGGTCGAAAAGTCTGAACCCACATGAGCTTGCTCATAAGTGGGTGAAAGACCTTGAGACCCGCCCCGATATGAGCATAAAAGTGGGATGCATATCCCACGATATGCGAATATTGGGGAGGATTGTGGAAGTGCGAAGCACGGAACAATCCGTAGGCATCACTTTATCCCTCTGATCCCAGCTCTACTCCGGCTTCCATCGTATATCCCCGCAGGAACGCACCGGCGTCCATCCGCTTCTTTCCAGGAATCTGAAGTGCGCAGACCTTCAGTAGGTCTTTTCCCGTCTGCACCAGGAATCCGTCCTTTTCTACCTTCACCACGGTGCCGGGCTTTGCTGCTTCCTGCTGTGCAGCTTTCGCCTCTTCCTGGCTTATCACCTGGGCTTCCCAGATCTTCATGGTCTTGCCCGTCCAGTCTGTGTAGGCGCTGGGCCAGGGATTTAATCCCCGGATCAGCCGTTCGATCTCTTCTGCCGGCCTGGTCCAGTCGATTTTTCCTAAGCTCTTATCCAGCATCCTGGCATATTCCGTAGGGCTTTCCCCCTGTTTTTCCGGAGTGATGGCATGGGCTTCCAGCCCTTTCAGCGTCTCCACACAGAGCCCGGCTCCGGCTTCGGCCAGCTTGTCATGAAGGCTTCCTCCCGTTTCCTTTTCATCCAGGACTACTTCTGTCTTTAACAGCATATCACCGGTATCCAGCCCCGCATCCATCTGCATGGTCGTCACGCCGGAGACCTTTTCCCCATTTATGACCGCCCACTGGATCGGCGCCGCCCCGCGGTATTTGGGAAGCAGAGACGCATGAACATTCACACACCCATAAGGCGTCATATCCAGAATGGCCTGCGGCAGGATCTGTCCAAAGGCGATCACCACCATAATATCCGCCTGATATTTCCGCAGTTCTTCGATACACGCCTCCTCCCGGATCTTCTTTGGCTGATAGACCGGGATATCGTATTTCAGGGCTGTTTCCTTCACCGGCGGATACTGCATCTTCCCGCCGCGGCCCTTTGGCTTATCCGGCTGCGTCACTGCCAGCACCACCTCATGCCCGGCCTCGATCAGAGCTTCCAGCGTCCCCACGGAAAACTCCGGTGTCCCCATAAATATGACTTTCATCCTGGTCCCTCCTTCTATATTTCTTCCTCGTCTTCCGGATCTGCGTATTCTACATCATGGAGTTCTCCTTCCACCAGATCCACATATAAATGTCCGTCCAAGTGGTCAATCTCATGGCAGAAAGCACGTGCCAGAAGTCCTTCTCCCTCCAGCTCGATCTCTTCCATATCTTCATTCTGGGCGATCACTTTGACATGATCCGGTCTTGTCACCTGCCCGGCTTTTCCAGGCACGCTCAAGCATCCTTCTTCACCGGTCTGCTCTCCGGAGGTCTCAACGATCCTGGGGTTGATCAGCACGATCGGGCCTTCTCCCACATCGATCACCACGATCCTTTTTAAGATCCCCACCTGGGGCGCCGCAAGGCCTACGCCCATAGCTTCATACATCGTGTCCAGCATATCGCTGATCAGGATCTTTGTCCGAAGATTCATCTTCGTTACTTCTTTACATGGTTTTGTCAGCACTTCATCTCCGATTTCTCTGATTTTTCTCGTTGCCATAATTTACCTCTCTTCTCCATATTTTTCTATTTAGAACACGCCCATGGGATCCAGGTCAAACTGGATCCTTAAGGTCTGAAATCCCCGGTTTGCTTCTATATATTGTTCCATCCGGTTCTTTGCCTCAATCAGGATGTGCGCTTCTTTTTCTTTCAGATACAGGACTTTCCTGTACACATCGTTTACCTTTCCCACGTAAGGGCTGGCTGGCCCTATCACCTGTATCCGTCCGCCCGGGTCGATCCGTCCAAGGAATTCCTTCAGGTACCCTGCCGCCTCTAAAAGCCGCTCTTCTTCCGGCCCCGTAAGAAGCACCGCCAGAAGGTGGGATGCCGGCGGGTAGCCCATCAGCTTTCTGTAGCCCATTTCTTCTTCATAAAACCCTTCATAGTCCTGGGCCGCCGCCATCTGGATACTATAGTGGTCCGGGCTGTAGGTCTGGATCACCACCTGGCCGGACGCTGCTCCCCGGCCTGCTCTTCCGGCCGCCTGTGTCAGAAGCTGGAAGGTCCGCTCTCCCGAACGGTAATCATCGCTGTACAGCGAAAGATCTGCCGCCAGGACTCCAACAAGAGTCACCTTGGGGAAATCATGACCTTTGACGATCATCTGTGTCCCGATCAGGATGTCGGCTTCCTCGTCCGCGAAGGTCTCCAGGATCTTTTCATATCCGTCCTTTTTCCGTGTGGTATCCATGTCCATGCGCAGTATGCGCGCTTCCGGAAACGTCCTGCGGACCAGCTCCTCCACCTGCTGGGTCCCTGCCCGGAATCCTCCGATATAAGAGGAACCGCAGGACGGACAGCTCCGAAGAAGCGGTGTTTCATAACCACAATAATGGCAGACCAGTTTCCCGTTCCGGTGGGCAGATAAGGAAACGTCGCAGTGAGGACATTTTACTACATATCCGCAGGCCCTGCAACTGACAAACCCTGCATAGCCTCTCCGGTTCAAAAAGAGCATGATCTGTTCCTTCCGTTCAAGACGGTCACGGATCATTTCCTCCAGCTTTCCGCTCAAGATCGAGCGGTTCCCCTGGCGCAGCTCTTCCCGCATATCTGTAATAAACACTTCCGGAAGAGCGCTTTCCCCTGTCCGGTTCTTTAGCTCCAGCATCGTAAACCTGCCGGTCTTACAGGCATAAAAGCTTTCCAGCGAGGGCGTCGCAGATCCCAGGACCACGCTGGCCCCCTCCTCCTGTGCCCGGTGGATGGCCGTCTCTCTGGCATGGTATCTCGGCACCTGTTCACTTTTATAGGTGCCCTCATGCTCCTCATCGATCACGATCAGTCCCAGGTTCGGAAATGGCGTGAACAGTGCGGACCTTGGCCCGATCATCACATCCACTTCTCCTGCTTTCACCCGCTCCATCTGATCATAGCGTTCTCCCTGAGACATGCGGGAATGAAGGATAGAAACCCGGTCTCCAAATCTTCCGTAAAACCGCATGACCGTCTGATAGGTCAACGCGATCTCCGGAATCAGCACAATAGCCTGTTTTCCCTTTTTCAGGACCCGGCCGATCATTTCCATATAAACTTCTGTCTTGCCGCTTCCGGTGACGCCGTATACCAGATAAGTACCGGTCCTTCCCTGCTCGTAATCCTGCCAGAAGGTCTCTACTGCTTTTTGCTGCTCCCCGGTCAGCGTAACACTTTCTTTTTCCTTTGCCGCTGCGGGAATGGGATTTCTGAACATCTGCTCCGTCTGGACCTCGATGACCCCCTGCTCCTCCAGTGCCTTGATGCCCGCGGCTGTCACATGCAGCTTCTTCGTCAGCAACTCGTAATCCTGGCCTGGCTGTTCTAAAAGGCCTGAAAGGAGTCGGGCCCTGGCTTTTTGGTTTTTATGGAGATACAGCTTAAGCTTTTCTTTTCCTTCTTCCTCTGACAGCTTCAGCACAACGGTCCGCCGTTTTCTGGTCCGCTCCTGCCTCTTGATCGGAATCACCGTTTTTAAGGCCTGGATCATAGTCCCGCCATAATATTCCTTCATCCAGGCAGCCAGCGCCACCAGCTTTGCTTCAATGGCGATGCTCCCCTCCACGAACCCGCTGATTTCCTTGATCTTCTCAGGATCGTAATCCACCTTTTCCGAAAATCCGGTCACATAGCCCTTGGTCTCTTTATTGTATCTTCCAAAAGGGACCAGAACTTCCATACCAATTTTAAGCATCCCCTCCAGATGAGAGGGGATGCGGTATTGGAAAATCTTATCCAGTTTCTCATGTGTAATGTCGATGATAATATCAGCGTACATGTAACTCCTCTAATACTTCTCTGATCAGGACTCTGTCATCCATATCGTACTTGACGCCCTTGATTTCCTGATAAGTCTCATGGCCTTTTCCGGCCAGCACAATGATGTCTCCCGGCTGTCCGTGCTCGATGGCATAGCGGATCGCCTCTTTCCGGTCGCAGATATCAATGTATTTTCCATCTGTCTTCTTCATGCCCACAATGATATCGTCGATGATATCCTGGGGCTCTTCAAATCTTGGGTTATCCGACGTGATAACCGTAAAGTCCGCAAGACGCCCTGACACCTCTCCCATCTCGTAACGGCGGGTCTTGGAACGGTTGCCTCCACAGCCAAAGATGGTGACGATCCGTCCGGGGTTATAGTCTCTCAATGTATTAAGCAGGCTTTCCAGACTCATGGCATTGTGGGCGTAGTCGATCAGCATGGTAAATTCATCGGACACCTTGACCATCTCTACCCTTCCCTTGACCTTTGCTTCCTTAAGGGCCGCCTTGATATTTTCCACCGGCACACCGAAATGCCGGCATACAGCAATCGCCGTCAGGGAATTGTATACGCTGAAGTTCCCCGGTATATCGATCTCCACATCAAAATCCATCAATCCATTGACATGGTATTTCACGCCCAGATAACCCGGTGTGGCAATGTGCTGTACATTGGTGGCCCTAAGGTCAGCCTTCTCCGAGAATCCATAGGTCTCCACCTTGCAGGTCGCATTGCGGAACACATCCTTAAACCACTGGTCATCCACGTTTGCAATCCCAAGCCTGCACTGTGTAAACAGAATCCCTTTGCAGCGCTTATAATCCTCAAAATCTTTATGCTCGTTGGGCCCGATATGGTCCTCGCCCAGATTCGTGAAAATACCGATCTCGAACTGGATCCCTGCTGTCCGGTGAAGCATCAGCCCCTGGGATGATACCTCCATGACCACGCAGTCACAGCCAGCCTCCAGCATCTGCGCAAAATACTGATGGATAGTATAGGACTCCGGAGTCGTGTTGTTGGCCGGAATAGACTTGTCGCCGATGATCGCCTCGATGGTACCGATCAGCCCCACTTTATGTCCCACACCTTCCAGAATGGATTTCACCATATAGGTGGTCGTGGTCTTTCCCTTCGTTCCGGTAATGCCGATCACTTTCAGCTTTTCTGCCGGATATCCGAAATATGCGGCGGACATCAGGGCCAGCGCATACCGGGTATCGTCTACATGGATCACTGTCATTCCTTCCGGCGCCTCTACCGGTCGCTCCACGATCACGGCAGCCGCTCCTTTTTCCGCTACATCTTCTATATAGTCATGCCCGTCTGACACCGCTCCGCTGATGCAGACAAACACACTTCCTTCCGTCACTTTCCTGGAATCATTGATCAGTTCTGTGACCTCGATCCCGTCACTTCCCTGTCTCACTTCATATTCTAACCGTTCCAGCAGTCTGGTTAATTTCATAGCTTAATGCCTCCCTTTTGTATGGTATGGTACTTCTAATAGTATAACATTAATTTTATGTGCCGAAAAGCTGAATTTGTGCTATAGTATATAGGAGAAAAACAAAGCAAAGGGGAATCTTAACATGAAAGCTTACGAAAGACTCTTAAAGTACGTTGTTGTACGTACACCAAGTGATGAAAACAGCGAGACGGTTCCTTCCTCCCAGTGCCAGTTTGACCTGGCGCGCCTTCTGAAGGATGAGATGGAAGGCCTGGGGCTTACAGACGTAGTGCTGGACGACCAGTGCTATCTCTACGGAAAGCTTCCGGCCACTCCCGGATATGAGGACAAGACCTCTATCGGTTTCATCGCTCATATGGACACAGTATCTGATTTCTGCGACCAGGATATTCACCCTGTCATCACAGAAAATTACAATGGAGAAGATCTTCCTTTAGGCGACAGCGGCCTGATCTTAAGCACGGAAACCTTCCCGCACTTAAAAGATCTGAAGGGACGCACCCTGATCACCACCGATGGTCACACTGTCCTTGGCGCTGATGATAAGGCAGGTATCGCCGAGATCCTGACCCTGATCGAAATCTTAAACGAGACAAAGATGCCGCACGGACCAATCTCCGTTGCCTTCACTCCTGACGAAGAGATCGGCACCGGCGCTTCTCACTTCAATGTAGAGCAGTTCGGCGCTCAGTATGGCTATACTCTGGACGGCGACACCGAGGGCGAGATCCAGTATGAGAACTTCAACGCCTGCAAGGCAAAATTCGAGATCACCGGCTTCAGCGTACATCCTGGTTCCTCCAAGGACACCATGATCAACGCCTGCCTGGTAGCTATGGAGATCAATCAGATGCTGCCAGGTCTTGAGACGCCTCGCGGAACCGAAGGATACGAGGGATTCTTCCATCTGGTATCCATGTCCGGCGACTGCGGACATGCTGAACTTAACTACTTTGTCCGCGACCATGACAAGCACTTCTTCGAAGGCCGCAAGAACACCCTGCGCCTTATCGAGAAGGATCTGAACGAAAAATGGGGCGAAGGCACAGTTAAGCTGACGATCACAGATCAGTACAAAAACATGGCTGAGATTATCGCAGACTGCATGCACCTGATCGACAATGCAAAGACTGCCTGCGAAAAAGCCGGCGTTACACCTCTGGTACTTCCGATCCGCGGCGGTACAGACGGATGCCAGTTAAGCTTCAAAGGCCTGCCGTGCCCGAACCTTGGAACCGGCGGGCACGCTTATCACGGACCATACGAGCACATCACCGTAGAAGGAATGGATAAGGCTGTAGACGTACTGGTAGAATTAGTAAAATTATACGCATAGTAAAAGGAACCCGGCCGGGAAACGTTCATAAGTTTCCCGGCCGGATTATTTTCTCTACAATGGTTCTATCACCAGCGCCTGTACCATCGGCACTTCCCCGCTTACATCCATTCCTTGGAAGTGTCCGCAGATCACATACTCTTTCCCCTGCTCGATCTCAAGGTTTCCGGTCTTATCTTCTGCGTAGGCGATCAGATGCCCGTCTTCTGTCTGGAAATCCACCTGCCGGCTTCCTCCCTGCGCGTCGGAGACAGCCTCTGCCGTTCCGGACAGCACCACAGTCGTCTTCTGCTGATACTTTTCCGGTTCCTCAACCAGCTCCTTGTAACTCACACCCGAATCATACTGCTCCAGGACTTCCTTCGACAACACCTCCTGCCAACGCTCCCGTTCATCTGCTCCGTCTTTGTTTCCTGTGAAGCTCCAGCCCTTGACATAGCACAACCCAGCCACGATCAGAAGCAGCACGAGTATGACAGATAAGACCACGATCCATTTTCTCCTGCCTGCCATTTCATCTCCCCCTTCATATCCTATCACTCTACTTTCGTCCAGGAAAACCCATTCGTCACATCATACAGGCTTCCCTGGTTTTCATTATACGTAAAACTTCGTTCTGTGCCGCCATCCACAGGCGTGAGAATATAGGTTATCACTCCATTCGCAGTCGCACTTATATCCACAGACATCTGGTAAGTGTGTGTATAAGTCTTTCCGCTTGCAGACATGATCTCTATGATCGTAGTGCGTCCGGATTCTTCGATCGTCAGCTCGGCTCTCGTTCCTCCTGCCATCGCCACATAACTGTAAGTTCCCACCGGGAATCCCGGGCTGCTCTGACCAGTCTCTTCATTTCCAGCCTCTCCCTCGTTTCCTGCTATTGGCGTTCCTACTTCCTCGATGCTTGTAATCTGGTATAGGCCTTCCTCATTTGGCATGAGCACCGCCTTTTTCTGGACATTCTCCTGCCCACTTACTCTTCTACATTCATAGTTATAATATATCTCCATCGTTTCCTTTGTATATTCCGCTGATATAATCTCCGTCTCGCAGACATAGCTGAGTGTCGCCGGAACAAACGTGAGCACCTCGCCGTCAATATTAACGCCGTACTCTACGCCGTCTTCATCGTTTTCCTCCGTAAACTGGTAGTCACTAAAGGAGGCAAACATACGGTTTACATCTGCCGCCGAGTACATCGGATGCCAGTTTGCATCTGACCCATAGCTTTCTATAATGTCCCCGCTGCGGCTGGAAGCTTCACAGACTCCATTTAAAATCTGCCTGATCTCCTCTTCCGTAAATCCCTGCTCCGGAATCTCCTGGGGACCGTAGGCGAGTACATATTCCACTTCTTCTTTGGTGAGATTTCCGGCAATTAATTCTGGATAATCTTCATCCTTTACTTCTGCCGGCGTTTCTTCCGCCTCCTGCTTTTGCTTCTGCTCTTCCCCGGCTTCTTCCGGCTCCTGCTTCTCCTGGACGATCTCCGGTTCTTCTTGCTGTCCCAGGATCTGAGACACCCCGTAAAATGCAGCGCCTCCCGCCAGGCATACCCCGACTGTCACAGCTGCAACCTTTCCGATCGTTGTATGCAAAAATCCAGTCTTTACGGCTGTCTGCGCAGCGCCCAGGGTGGGCTGCATACCGGAACCCTGCTTCGCACCCGGCGGTGGCTGCATACCAGCTTCCGGCTGTGCTCCAAAGGAATCCTGCGCCACCGTACCGGTGCCGCC
>OGQQ01003063.1_pt1 | contig 10076 bp, 10 predicted proteins | sample 1553281 | NCBI WGS metagenome assembly OGQQ01 (sample SAMEA2579937, study PRJEB22360) | human gut metagenome | biome: human gut; feature: human-associated habitat; material: faeces | place: Denmark | collected 2008/2010 | reverse complement strand
TTCTTTTCAGGAGAAACAGGCGGATGGCAGCTATCAGGAGGTAACATGGCCGGATCAGAATACCCACCAGCCGGCCATTGAGGAAATTTCCTCTACCGCGGATCCCTACAGCAAGGTAGCCGGTAGCCCTGATGCTATCGTGTATGTACCGGAGACCGGAGAGCTGCTCCTGGGCGAGAACCGCTACAAGACCCTGATGGATTGCAAGGATGATCCTGCCACTTCCGGTAAAAATGAGGGTGAGATTCAGGTAACCTATCAGAAGAATCACTGGGTGAAGGGAGATCTGCGGCCGGAGCATTACTTCAAGTGTGATGCCACCGTGGATGGCAAGACAATAAAATATAATGAGAAATATACACAGGATGATGAGGACAGACAGGTGATCGAATATGATGTAGGCTTCAATCAGACCATCCGTGTAAATTCCACTGCAGATGAGTGCTTCCAGCACGGAATCGGCCGTACCGTGGATGACCTGGTACAGGCGATGCAGGATGTGCTGGATTTGGAGACAGTGAAGACCAAGATCGAAGGCCTGCAGGAAAATGCTACCGGCGGCGATGCGGATATTCTGAAAAAACAGATGGAAGCCGTGGAAAAAGCACTGACTCTGTCCAAGGATAAGTGCCAGAAGCTGTTCGAGAGCAGCATTACCACCTTCCAGGGATATCTCGATGATGCCAACCTGTGCATCACCAACTGCGGTACCAGAAGCAGCAAGCTGGAGCTGATCGAGAACCGTATGAAGAGCCAGAAGACTACCTTTGAGACATTAAAGAGCGAAAACGAAGATATTGATGTGACAGAGACCGCTATTAACTTAAAGAGTGCGGAGATGACCTACGAAGCTGCACTGATGGCTACCGGTAAAGTCATGCAGACCACGCTTTTGAACTTTATCTAAGAGGATAGTGTAAAAAATACGGAAGTACCTGGAAGCTTGCAGGTACGGAAAGGCATAGGTATTCTATGAAGATTCAGACGAAAAATTTTGGGGAAGTAGAGATTGCGGATAACAAGATCATCACATTTGATAAAGGAATCATCGGATTCCCGGAGCTGAAGCATTTTACCATGCTGCATGATGAGGAGAAGGGCAGCAGTGCCGGTATCCGTTATCTGCAGTCCATCGAAGAACCCAGCTTTGCCATGCCGGTCATGGATCCTTTGCTGGTCAACCCGGACTATGATCCCGAGGTGGATGATGAGCTGCTCACCGGTGTAGGAACACTCACCCCGGAGAACATTCTGGTCATGGTGACCGTGACTGTACCTTCCGACCTTACGAAGATGACCGTGAACCTCCAGGGACCCTTTGTCATCAATGTGGAAGAGCGTAAGGCATGTCAGATCATCCTCGAAGGCAACCAGTATCCCGTGAAATTCCCCATCTACGATATCCTGAAATCCAGAAAGGCGGGTGAGTAAGATGCTGGCATTATCCCGTAAGAAAAACGAAGCGATCATCATCAACAATGACATCGAGATCACCGTCCTGGAAGTGAAGGGCGACCAGGTCAAGATCGGCATCTCCGCTCCCAAGGAAGTGCCCATTTACCGCAAGGAAGTATACCTACAGATCCAGGAAGCCAACAGGGCTTCGGTGGATGCTGACGGTATGGAAGCACTGAAGAACCTGTTTGGGTAGGCAGAAGATAAAATAGGAAAATAGGAAATTAGGCATAGGAGGTGCAATTTTTTGCATCTCCTATTAATTTTTTCTAAGGATTTACCGATACAATCCTTAGAGAAGCAAGGTCGTGCGCCTACGGAAGGCGCTTTTATCACACGGAGGTGACCATTATGACCATAGAACCGATTTCCAGTATCATGACAGTGCAGGCACAGAATACGGCCGCTGCCAAGAATGCAGCTACAAAAGTGACCACAGAGGAAAACGCCTCTGAATACAATCCTGCCAATGTAAAGCCAATAGACAAGATCGATCAGACGACAGCAGTCGTTGAGAATGCTCAGGGCAAGGAGCAGAGCAATACCTCTGCCGATCCCAATAGGGAGCAGCAACAGCATGTGACCAATGAGCAGATCAAGAAAGCGGTAGAGAAGCTGAACAAGAACATGATGTCTCATTCCGAAGCGGTCTTCGGCATTCATGAGGCAACCAACCGCGTAACCATCAAGATCATAGATAAGGATACCAAGAAAGTGATCAAGGAGCTCCCTCCAGAGAAGACCCTGGACATGATCGCCAAAGTGTGGGAGTTAGCCGGTATCCTGGTAGATGAGAAGAGATAAGATAGGAGGATAGCAATATGGCATCATCAACAATGAGATTATCCGGACTGATCTCCGGTATGGACACAGAGAGCATTATCCAGCAGCTGGTGTCTGCGAAGCAGACCAAGGTAGACGATGCGAAAAAGGCACAGACCAAGCTGGAGTGGAAGACTACGGCATGGAAGGATCTGAACACCAAGCTGAAGAATCTGCAGTCCAAATACGTCAATAATATGCGTTTTACCAGTGCTTATATGAAGAAGACCACATCCGTCTCCGACAGCACCGCAGCCAGCATCATCACCGGTGAGAATGCCATGAACGGCGTGCAGAACCTCAAGATCACACAGCTGGCCAAGACTGCTTACATGACCGGCGGCAAGACTTCTCTGAGAACCAAAACAGATGCAGACGGGGACGATTTCAAGCTTAATGCCCTGACGAAGTTGTCCGATCTGAGCGTGGATAATAACGGTACTGCTCTGGATCTGAGCACCGGTACCAAATTAAATATCAAGAGCGGTGATACCAATGTAGAATTGGAGATCACTGCGGATACTACCATCTCCAACGTACTGACCAAATTAAAAGAAGCCGGACTGAATGCCAACTTTGATGAGACCCAGCAGAGATTCTATATCAGTGCCAAGGATTCCGGAGAAGGCAATGATTTCAGCATTACCGCATCCGATGAGACCGGCAATAACGTACTTAAGAGCCTGGGACTGGACAGTGCAAGTGCCAATAAGATCGATGCACAGAATGCGAAGATCACTCTGAATGGTACGGAGTACGAGAGCAACACCAATGTATTCTCCATCAACGGTCTGACCATTACAGCCATGAAAGAGACCGCTGAGAACGTCGTGGTGACCACTAAGGATGACGTAGACGGCATCTACGATATGATCAAGGGTTTCCTGAAGGATTACAATTCCATTATCAATGAGATGGATAAGCTGTATAATGCAGATTCTGCCAAAGGCTATGAGCCGCTGACCGATGACGAGAAGGATGCTATGTCCGACTCCGAGGTAGAGAAATACGAGCAGAAGATCAAGGATGCACTGTTGCGCAGAGACAGCAATCTGTCTACCGTAAGCTCTGCCTTAAAAGAAATTATGGCAGGCAGTGTGGAAGTAAACGGCAAGAACATGTATCTCAGCGATTTCGGTATTGAGACTTTGAGCTACTTTACCGCAGCGGAGAATGAGAAGAATGCCTACCATATCAATGGAGATGCAGATGACTCCAGTACCTCCGGTAATGCAGACAAGCTTAAGAGCATGATCAGCAGTGATCCCGATACGGTCGTAAGCTTTTTCTCTGGAATGTTCAAGAATTTATATACTAAAATGAGTGATCTCTCCAAGTCTGTAGAAGGTTATCGTACCTACGGTAATTTTTATGATGACAAAAAGATGAAATCGGATTATGATGATTATAAGACGAAGATCTCCGAACTGGAGAAGAAGCTGAACGATTACGAGGATAAATGGTATTCCAAGTTCTCCAAGATGGAGACGGCTCTTGCAAAGCTGCAGAGCAATTCCAGTGCGGTGACCGCCTTATTAGGAGGATCATGATATGGCATTACCCGGTGCTTATGCACAGTATAATAACAGCAAGGTTCTGACCGCATCTCCGGCAGAACTGACGCTTATGCTTTACGACGGAGCCATTAAGTTCTGTAACATCGCAGAGCTTTCCGTAGAGAAAAATGACATTCCCAGAGCGCATGAGAATATCCGCAAGGTGCAGAATATCATCGGATATCTGCATTCCACACTGGATATGAAATACGAAGTTTCCAAGGATTTCGATAATATTTACAGCTATCTGGAGAGACGGCTGGTGGAAGCCAATGTCAAAAAGGATAAGGAGATTCTCGAAGAGATCAACACGCATCTCCATTCGATCCGCGACAACTGGAAAGAAGTCATGAAGGCCGGTGCCAAGAAAGGAAATGACTGATGGAGAATCAGCTTACCATTTTGTCAGAGAGCCTGGACAAGAAGCTGGAAGTATTACAGAAAATCCGGGAATATAACAAACGTCAGGAAGAGATCTTTTCTGCGGAAGAGGTGGATATGAGCCTGTTTGACGATGCTGTGGAGGAAAAACAGCGGCTTATTGATGAGGTGGTTCATCTGGATGAAGGCTTTGAAATCATGTATGAGAAGCTGGCAAGGGAGTTGGAAGGCAACAGAGAACGCTACGCAGCACAGATCCGGGAACTTCAGAAGAAGGTCAGCAGGGTGACAGAACTCAGTGTGACTGTACAGGCTCAGGAGGCTCGGAACAAAAAACTCATCGAGAGTTATTTTGCGAGGGAACGTGCCGAAATTGGACAGAGACGGAAAAACGCCAAAAGTGCTTATGACTATTACAAGAGCATGAGCGGAGCAGGATACGTAGCACCGCAGATGTACGACAATAAAAAGTAAATACAACAGATGAAGGGGAGCTGACAGAGATATCGGCTTCCCTTTTTTATGACGGAATCAATGTGAAAGAATAAAAATGTGAGCCGGCTAAAATATAATCAAAGTATAGATTAGCCGAAAAATGCTTGATATTTTAAAAAAATCCGGCTAAAATATAATCATAAAAAAGATTAGCCGAAAGAGGGACTTTTATGAGTTATATCAAAAGAAATCTGGAGAATGTAGTAAGACAGGTAACCAGGGAATATCCGGTACTCCTGGTAACGGGATCTAGACAGGTAGGAAAGACGACAATGCTCCAAAAACTGATGGAGGGAACGGAGCGGGGATATGTAACACTGGATGATTTGAACGAAAGAAATATTGCAAAGACCGATCCGGAACTGTTTCTGCAACTGCATAAACCACCTGTATTGATTGATGAGGTTCAATATGCACCGGAACTGTTTACTTATATCAAGATAAATGTAGATAAAAACCATGAGCCGGGAGCATTTTGGCTTACGGGATCACAGGTGTTCAAATTGATGCAGGGAGTACAGGAGTCACTGGCAGGAAGAGTGGCAGTACTTTCACTTACATCCCTGTCACAGGCAGAGATATCCGGCGGGACGATGAAACCGTTTAAGGTAGATCTGGAGGACTTAAGCGAGAGGCAGAAAGAGAGAGAGCAAGCTGATACAAGAGAGATCTTTGAGCGGATTTATCAGGGCTCCATGCCTGCGATCGTAAGCGGTATTAACAGTAACAGTCAGCTTTTTTACAGCAGTTATCTGTCTACTTATATTGAGCGGGATGTAAGAGAATTATCGGATGCCATAGATTCGCTTAAGTTCCTCCGGTTTATTACTGCGGTGGCAGCAAGATGTGGGCAGATGGTTAATGCAGCAGAGATTGCCAGAGATGCAGATATCAATCAGACGCAGGCGAAGGATTGGCTGACAATTCTGGAAACGCTGGGAATTATTTTTTATCTTCATCCGTATTCTAATAATTTGTTGAAGCGCCTTGTGAAAACGCCAAAACTGTATTTCTACGATACGGGTCTGGTGTGTTACCTGACGAAATGGAGCAGTGCGGAAACGTTAGAATGCGGTGCTATGAACGGGGCTATTTTGGAAAATTACGTGGTCGCGGAAATTCGGAAAACCTACCTGAATTGTGGAAAAGAGCCGTATTTGTACTATTATCGTGATAAAGATGCCAGGGAGATTGATATTGTCCTGGAACATGATGGAATATTGAATCCGATTGAGATTAAGAAAACTGCAAATCCCGGAACAGAGCTGGTAAAGGTATTTGAATTACTCGACAAGGCATCAACGCCTCGTGCGAAGGGCGCAGTTATCTGCATGAAACCGGGACTTAGTGCGATTGACAGAGACAATTATATCGTACCGGTCTGGATGATCTAAAATACAGTCCCTGCCTGAATATCAGACAGGGACCTATAATTTCAAAAATGTTTTTGCGTATACGTCTTTATCCCTAAATAAGAAAAAAATAAAAAATAAAAAAATATTGCATTCGGATTAGAAAAATTGTGGTTACTGTAAGAAGTGGCATGCTCATTACGTATATATATTAGAAAATACGTAAAGGAACGTAAACCAGACTGTTTACAGTGATGCCTGAAACCGGAATTTCCCATCCTCAGCAAAAAATCCATACACTCCGTGATATTTTTCTACAACGGAGATCATGCTTTTGGTGCCGAGACCGTGATTGGGTTCGTGAGAGATGGGAATCTCATTTTCAAATACCGGCTCCTGTAGATAGCTGTTTGCTATCTGTATACAGATCCGGTTATTTTTTTCATAAACTTTCAGCGTAATATAGCGTTTCTCAGGAGCAGGAATCTTTTCGCAGGCGTAAATCGCATTTTCCAGAGCATTTGCAAAAAGGCTGCACAAATCAGTGATCTGAAAGCGTGTAAAATCGGTGGCAGTCACGGTAAATTGCAATTCGATTCCGGCATCTGACGCCTGACCGGCATAGGAAGAGAGAATCAGGTTCAGAGCGTCGTTTTCACAGTATCTGATCACACGGCTGTTATCGATATCGGCACAGATCTGGTGAATATATTCCAAAGCCTGTTCCAACTCATTTTCTGCAATACAGTTTTGCAAAAAGGTCATATGATGTCTCAGATCATGACGATAGATGGACGCCTGCTTCTGAGAAGTGGATAACTGTGTAATCTCCTTCTACGCCTGTGCGGCTGCGGTGGTAAGCAGCAGATTTTCACGTTCCGCCGTGCTTTTTTTATTGGAAAAATCCAGCGACACCATAGCCAGGATAAAAAAGAAGAGCACAAGAAAGCTGTCCATGAAATCAATAATGACCGGACCACCGGTATACAAGAGATCTGTGTAAACGGTCAGAGTGTATTCCAAAATGTAATAGGAAAGCGGCAGCAGGAAAAAGAGCAACAGAGTCTTCTTATTCTCATAATGCAGACGGATGATATAAGGCGCAATATAGCGGATGACCAGATACAGCAGCGGAATCGTCACGCAGATAGAGACGAGATTGGCTACAACCGGACTGCCGTCGAAAAAGAAGGCTGCCAGCGTGCCGAACCATTTTCTGGGAGTGCACATCAGGTAAGCGGACAGCACAGAGATCGTCGCGATATAGATATTCCGGTGAAAGGCAAAACGGATCAGGAGGACCAGCGGCAGATGTATGAGCAGCGGATAGCATTTATAGAGCAGATTCTCCCCCATCATAAGGTAAGACAGAAGCTGTATTGCGCCCAAAGCAAGGATCGTGATGATATAAGGGATCTTATTGTCCTCAAAATGGATATCTGCCAGGTAGAGAGACATCACGATACCAAAGAAAAGGACAAAGCCGTAATTGATAAGTCCTAAAAGGGATACAAATTCACTCATATGGATTCCTCCATTTGAAAAGCAAGGTAGAGTCTCTTGATCTCCGAGATCCTGCGCTGGGCAAGCGGAAGGCACTTGCCGTTTGCCAGATATAGGTCGGCTGCGTCGATCCTGCGAATATAGTTCATGTTGACCAGAAAAGAGCGGTGTGCAAGGAGAAATTCCGGGTGTTGCAGCAACTGGTCGCAGACAGAAGCAAACTTTTCCACGCAGGTGATCTGACTGTTGTTTCTCAGGTAATAAATGATTTTTCGGTTCAAGGCTTCAATATAAATGATTTCAGACATATGGACTTTGTGTACGCCGACGCTGCTCTTCAATACCAGACAGGAATCGCGGTCTTCGGTTCTGGTACGCATGATGTCATCCAGAGCTTCAACCAGCCGGTCTCTTTAAACGGGTTTCACCAGGTAATTGGAAGCTTTCACGGTATAACTCTCTACCGCAAATTCGGGAGAAGACGTCAGGAAAATAATGTCTGCGGCCTTGTCACTGCTTCGGATCTCTTTGGCCAGTTCGATGCCGTTCAGTCCCGGCATCACCACATCCAACAGATAAATATCATAATGCTCCTGTAAAAGATTCGACGCCAGCTCCGTACTGTTGTCGAAAGGTTTGTAGGAAAATTCTATGTTTCGCTGTGTCTGGTAATCTGCGAGAACAGACAGTATCCGGAACAGTTCATTCTTATCGTCATCGCATATTGCAATTTTCATGGAATCGTTTCCCCTTTTTCACTTTGGTATAGGACTATTATACAAGAAAAATAACGGAAGAAATCATGCGCCCACCATTCGATATCGGATGTTGGGCGCGATTTTTAGAAGTGAATTTGGCAATAGCGAAAGCAAATTTTCATACGTTGTTGATGAATGGCAGAATAGTCAGATTCCCTGATCGACCGCGGCACCTTTGACATCATCTTCGATCAGTTTCAATTTGTTCATCATATCCTTGATCTCCTGCTGGGCCTGGGCTACGCTGTCTGCACCACCGGCTTGCTTGTTCGCAGCTTCCACGATATCTTTTGTGAGCTCTTCCTGCTCTTTCTTTTCGTCTTTTCTGGCTTGCAGTTTTTCTTCCAGTTCCTTCTTTTTGTCTGCAGCTTCCTCGGCTGTTTTCTTCTCTTCTTCCTGCTTCTCGTCGATGTGGTCTTTGCCTTCCGCAATCAGCATGCCCATGATCTCGTCGCTGGCAGCGCCCATTACTGCATCTGCCTGCTCAAATGCAGCTCCCATGGAATTGGATTTTAACCGTTCAATCTTCGTCTGGCGGATCACGGCATTTTCTGTCTGAATCTCATTCCTGGCGTCGGCAAGTTCGTTGACATAGGATTCTTCTGATTTTTTTAAGGCAAGAGACTGCTGCTGGTATTCTGTTAATCCGGCAGCTTTTATTTTGGCAATCTGTTCTTCTTCCTCTTTCGTTAAGCGGACATCCGAACCGGAGGAAAAGCCGGTCTCTATGCCTTTTGCCAGTAGTTCCAGATCTTTTTGTTCCTGGCTGTCTGAGGACACACCGAATTTATCCTGCAGGGCGGCTCTGGAGGCTTCGATATCACTGATCGCCTTTGTGCTGTCACCGATTTCCCCGGTGAGAGAGCGTATTTTTTCTCTGCGATTTGCCATATCGTCATCAATCTTACTCTCTCCGGCAAAGGCATCCCCGATGATCTTCATAGCTTTTTTCCGAACCTGAGCCTTCTTTGTAGCGATCGGATCGGTGACGGAAGCCATACTGCGGGCATCTATGGATTTACCACCGTTTTTTGCTTTGCCGTTTTTGCCATCTGATACAGAATGACGTCTGTTTTGTACTTGATCTTCCCCTACAAAATAGGAATAATTTTTTACTTGCATAATTACCCTCCGCTTCATTATGTTGTTACTATCTATTTCGGCAAAATGAGCAGAATATGTAATAGCCGAAAATGAGTTTGTTGCAGCATTAAAACGTGAAAATTCAGGATTTCTGTGACATGGGAAAATTTGAGCAGATCATGATGTAAATGTTTAAGAATATCGTATTTTCGAAAAATTCCGGAATGAAAAAGTCAAATATTTTTTCAAAGAGGGGTTAAGTTTCTAAAATCCTCTCCGATATACTTAACAAGTAAAGCAAATGAAACAATTGCTTAACTAACCATTCTTCTGAATTAAAGGTTTCGCACGCCTGAGAAACGGAAGACAATGGCGATGAAAGTGACAGGATGTGCGAACTTGAAGCTGACATTGCCAAAGCAAATAACGGAGCGCAGGGAAGCGCTCGTCAATTCAAGGAGGAATATATTATGGTAGTACAACACAATCTTACAGCTATGAACTCTAACAGAATGTTAGGTCTGACCACTGCTTCTCAGGCAAAGTCTACTGAGAAACTCTCTTCCGGATACAAGATCAACAGAGCAGCAGATGATGCAGCTGGCCTTTCCATCAGTGAGAAAATGAGAAAGCAGATCAGAGGACTGACACAGGCTTCCAGCAATGCACAG
>OGQQ01003062.1_pt1 | contig 10076 bp, 8 predicted proteins | sample 1553281 | NCBI WGS metagenome assembly OGQQ01 (sample SAMEA2579937, study PRJEB22360) | human gut metagenome | biome: human gut; feature: human-associated habitat; material: faeces | place: Denmark | collected 2008/2010 | reverse complement strand
AGTCGGTGAACCGGAGAAATTTAATGCGGCTATGCAAAAAGTACTCCTGCGATATGGGATTGATGTGACAAATTGCCGGATGCAGATTACAGGAAATATAGAGACAGAAGTGACAAATCTGCATTCTTTTTTCATCGATGATCTGGAAAAAGCAAAGAGAATCAAAACGGCCAATCTAGATGCATATTTGTATGGAAATAAAAAAGAGCATATAAACCTTGACAGCAAAAAAGATTCAATGAATTTTCATTCGCATGTGTTTGAACAGATTCTGCAGCCGGAGAATTATCCTCTAGGAAGGTTTCCGAGCAATACGAGGCATGCGCTTTCTTTGATGCAGCAGGTTGCGGTAAATTTATCCATAGGTTTCGATGACAATCAGATGAGAAGTGTCAATGGCCCGCCTGGGACCGGAAAAACGACGCTTTTGAAAGATATATTTGCGCAGTTAGTCGTGCAGCAGGCGTATGATATTGCGAAGCTTTCGGGTTATTTTATCAAAGGAACAGAGAAAACGATTTATTATAATAGTGCATCAATTGGTGAGCTCCCGAAATGTATTACCGAAAATAATATTGTAGTTGCAAGTTCGAATAACGGTGCGGTTCAAAACATTGTGAATGAACTTCCGCTGATTAAGGAAATTGACAATTCCTTGATTGAGGAACTCAAAGAGGCGGACTACTTTCGTGAAATATCGAATGCAAAAATATCGGTAGAGTGGATTGAAGATGAGAATGGAAATAAAAGAGCGGAACTGAGAAAAGAATCTGTTCCGGGAGAAGAAAAGTTTTGGGGAGTATTTTCACTTGAGGGTGGAAAAGCGGATAATATGACTAATATTCTCACGAATATTAAGCACATTCACAAATATCTGGATGATGAATACTTGCCGGATCAAGATATATATAAACAATTTCTGAAGCATTATGAGGAAGTAAAAGCTATTCAAGCAAAAATACAGAAATATGCAGACAACATTCGGGCATATCGGGAATATAATCAAAAGCTGGAACACGTTCGTGCCAATTATCAAAAAGAATTAGAGAATAAAGAGAATGAACTATGTGCAGAACTTCAAAAGCTTGCAGAAATTGAACAGAAATGCAGGCAGCGGTTGGCACAGTTACAATCCTGTCTGAAAGAAACGCAAAACAGAGCAGAAACTATTCGACAAAACATGACCAGTGTGAACCAGTGCCTTCAGGTACACAAGAGGCAACGCCTTTATTTCTTTTCAGGAAAGAAAAAGAAAGAGAAATATAGGAGTAGATTAAATGAGATTACAGCTCAGCTCGTAAAATTAAGTGATGAAGATATAGAATGCAGCAATCAGAGGAAAGAAATTTATACTAATATTCTTTTGTGCCAGACGAAGCTGAGACGAAGTACAGAAGAACAGACGGAGCTACAGCGGAAATTTGCCTGTTGGAAGATGGCAGAAGTAAGTAAAATTTCAAATTTAGAAAAAAGAGTCCATGAATATGAAAATATTAGAAACGACAGTGAGACAGAACCGCTGAATATGAATCAGGAGTATGATGATTTACAGAAGTCAAACCCGTGGTTTGACGAAGCGTATCGTGTTGCACAGAACGGTTAAATATGTTGGAAAGGGAAGAAAAAGTTTTTATGCCTATGTCGCTGGCAATGACGGAAAAGAATATTCCATTACCGAAAACATTTACTTCAAGACGGAGAATGCAATAGAAGTGATTCAAAAGGGAAATAAAATATCTTTTGTTCCGGAAGAAGGAAAAAGGAAACCGGTGGCTACAGAAGTGAAGATGGGTGTTTAGCGGTAAATTGATATGCCTAACGCCATCTGACTGAAAAGTTGAAATCTGAACCCCTTAGTCTAATTTCAGTTTTGTGGTTTCCCTGATATTTCGGTAATATTTTTGCTCAAATCGTACAAGCGTCTTGTATTTTAATTATAAATCAGACACTTTTTTCATTCATCTATTTTATAGTCACAAGACATATTGGTGATACTAAATAGCTGTACACCATTTAAAGCCCGTAGCTACGGGCTTTTTTGCTGCTCTGACTGCGAAAAATCAAGTTGAAACCACAGCAGTGGGGTTTGAAATTTTGAACAATTCTGTGCAGGACGTGAAACAGTTTGCAATGGATGTAATTGAGAGCGAGGAAAAGGAGTATTTGAAATTGTTGGTGGAATATAACAGAAGCAATACGTAAGCGTTTATTCATATCAATTGCGGCATAAAATATGTAGGAGCACGTATTCACGAGGTGATATTATGCAAATTTGTGCTGCTGTTCTGGAAGTGAATGAAAGCAGCTTGCTGGTTTGTGACAATGCCACGTTTCAGTTTGATAGCTATTACAGAATGAGATACAGGAATAAACAAACTGTTTTTCATTTTTTTATGCTATGATGAATTAAAGAAATACGCCTTTCGGCAAAAATAACCATAAAAAGTATAATTTTTGTGCAATCATACAAATATTTTTGGAACGTTTAGAATTATTAAAAGCTTTTCTACTGGTAAAGCTTTGCAAAAATCATCTATACTCTGTAAATATGCACAAAATACTTAATAAATTTTATAACAATTAGTAGAAAGTTAATTGCATTTGACATAAATTAACTGGAAACTATTGTAAATTTATTAATTATATTGTATAATTATATTAATTAATGCCTTAGATATAATAGATCAAACATTTACACCTAACAGACATTCAAAACTGCTTAAATCGGAAACGGATTTAGATATACGGTAAAGTTTCAACGCTTTTTCCAAACAGCAATCGCAGGTCAGGGAATACTGTGTACTAAGACAAAAGTAAAGGCTTAATTTATATTTGGATTAAGGATGGTAAATACATGAAAAAAAAATATTATATTACTCTTGCAGCTGCAGGAGTTGGGGCGCTAGGTACTATAATAGCTGCTTTTATATCATCATATCAAAATAATATAATATCTGATGATAGAAAAGTTATTAATATTTGTCAATCAAATAACTTAACTGATAATCACGATACAAACAAAATTACAACCATTACAGCTGAAAATGGTTATGATGAAGATGCTCCTATATCCCCTTCGGAATTTAATAATAGTATAAAAAAAGAAACTAAAAATTATATTAGTGAAACATCTCAAGTTACATCTGATACAATAGTTGATAATTCCAATTCAAACATTACTAATACTGTAACTACGCCTTTTTCAGAAACGGTATTATATTCATATAATGGTTCTATTACAATGGAAGACATTGCATCAGATCCAAGAGAAAATACATACATTGACGCTTATGTATTTCAGGGAGAATATTTTTCTTTAAATACTGGTGGAGGTAAATATATTAAACCTTATATAGAAAAATATATTGGCGGCGGTTATGATACTTTTTCCGCAACTATTAATCCATATAAAACTTTTGATAAATATAATCAAAACGTTAAAGCTGAAATATGAATATATGCTGATAACAATTTGATTTACACTTCAAATCAAATTACAAGGTTGACTGAAAATGAAGAAATCAATATATCAGTTAAAGACGTTGAATATCTGAAAATAGAGCTGCAGCCATTAACAGATTTGGAAAGTGGCTTTAATACTTATTATGTAATACTATCGAATGCAATACTATATTAAAATCATTTTGAAACGATAAGTCTAATTATAAATTTTACTAATATATAACCCTTTATGGTGAATACAGCAGAAAGAATAATCATAGTATTTAATAAAATTATTATTTCAATTGAAAACTTATGAGGATACGATTATTATGTATGCTGAAGCTGAAAAAGTCAAAGATACTTTTGCAAAAGAAAAAGCTAACAAAAATGACTTTATTTTTGTTGGAGGAAGCAGCTTTATCGTTGCGGATTTATTAAAATTTCACGTTTAGTCCGTTCACTTTTATAGAAAAAGTTTGGGAATACCGAAGAAAATCTTTTTATTTGCATTAGTTTTATACATACAATAAAAAGATTTTCAATAACATGATAAACACATCTACTTCCGATGAGAATTTATGTGGCCTGAAACGGGCCGATTTTCAGACAACAGTGAACGGGAAACAAACAGACCTCTTCATTCTGAAAAATGAAAACGGAGCTGAAATAGCTGTTACCAACTATGGTGGAGCAGTATTAGCTATTATGGTTCCGGACAAAAACGGTAAATATGCCAATGTCATTCAAGGACATGATAGTATAACCCATGTAATCAATAGCCACGAACCTTTCCTCAGTACTCTTATCGGTCGTTACGGAAACCGTATAGCAGGAGGCAAATTCATTTTAGAAGGGAAAGAATATTCACTGACTATCAACAATGGTCCCAACTCGCTGCATGGCGGTCCTACCGGATTTCATACCCGCATTTGGGATGCAGAACAGGAAACTCCACAAAGTTTGAAATTGCATTATTTATCTGCTGATGGCGAAGAAGGATTTCCGGGAAATTTGGATATTCACGTAACGTACACTTTAAGTAATCAAAATGAATTCATCATTACTTACCACGCTACAACAGACAAAACAACATTGGTAAACCTCACTCACCATGGTTTTTTCAGCCTATCAGGCATTGCCAATCCTACGGCAACCGTTGATAACAACATCGTAACCATTAATGCTGATTTTTATACTCCGATAGATAATGTATCAATCCCTACAGGCGAAATTGCCAAAGTAGAAGGTACTCCTATGGATTTTCGTACTCCTCAAAGAGTAGACAGTAGAATCAATGACCCATTCGAACAGCTAAAATTCGGTGCCGGCTATGACCACTGCTATGTATTAAACAAACGTGAAGCAGGCACACTGAGTTTTGCAGCAAAATGTGTGGAGCCCGAAAGCGGTCGTAGCATGGAAGTATACACTACAGAGCCCGGCGTACAAGTTTATACTTCAAACTGGCATAATGGTTTCGAAGGTGCTCATGGAGCAACTTTCCCAGCAAGAAGTGCCATCTGTTTTGAAGCACAACATTTTCCTGATACACCCAATAAAGGCCATTTCCCTTCTTGTGTTCTACATCCGGGGGAAACTTACAGTCAAGTAACCATCTACAAATTCGGTGTAGAAAAATAATTTTATGAAATAACCTAATTTATAAACTTATAATTTTTTCAAGACCATGAATCAACAAAAACAGAACGGTAATATCATCGCTATCATTACAATGTTCTTCCTTTTCGCGATGATTTCCTTCGTTACTAATCTTGCTGCGCCTTTCGGCACAATATGGAAAAACCAATATGCAGGTGCCAATACCTTGGGTATGATGGGAAATATGATGAATTTCCTTGCATATCTGTTTATGGGGATTCCTTCAGGTAATATGCTTGTAAAAATCGGATATAAAAAAACAGCCCTCATTGCCATGGCAGTAGGTTTCATCGGTTTGTTTATCCAATATATTTCCAGTTTGTTCGGTGCAGATATAGACGTATTCAATTTAGGAGAATATGCCATTAAAATGAATTTTATTATCTACCTGCTTGGTGCCTTCGTCTGTGGTTTTTGTGTATGTATGCTGAACACAGTAGTTAACCCGATGCTAAATCTTTTAGGTGGTGGTGGTAACAAAGGTAACCAATTAATCCAAGCCGGTGGTGCTCTAAACTCATTGTCGGGTACTTTGACTCCGCTTTTCGTAGGTGCCTTGATTGGTTCTGTCACCCCTCAAACAGCTATGTCAGATGTAGCTCCTCTGCTTTTCATCGCAATGGGTGTATTCGTATCAGCGTTTATCGCTCTTTCATTCATCGCTATTCCAGAGCCCCATCTAAGAAAAGCAGGTCATGAAAAAGAGAAATTCTCTCATAGTCCTTGGAATTTTCGCCATACTGTATTAGGTGTAATCGGTATCTTTGTATATGTAGGCATTGAAATCGGTATTCCAGGCACATTAAATTTCTACCTTGCCGACCCAACGGAAAAAGGTGCGGGCCTGCTTGCCAACGGTGCCGCTATCGGTGGTGCTATTGCTGCCATCTATTGGTTGCTCATGTTAGTGGGACGTTCTGCAAGTAGTGTCATCAGCGGTAAAGTAGCTACACGCACACAATTGATTGTTGTTTCCGCAACAGCTATCTGTTTTATATTAATCGCAATCTTCACTCCAAAAGAAATCACTGTCTCTATGCCGGGATATAGTGTAGAAAATGGATTCGAAATGGCCTCTGTACCTGTCAGTGCCCTATTTTTGGTACTTTGTGGTTTATGTACGTCCATTATGTGGGGAGGTATCTTCAACCTCGCTGTAGAGGGTTTAGGCAAATATACCGCACAAGCTTCAGGTATTTTTATGATGATGGTTGTCGGTGGCGGTATTTTCCCATTATTGCAGCAATTCATTTCTGACGCTGTGGGATATATGGCCAGCTATTGGTTAATTATCGCTTTGCTTGCTTATCTGTTGTTCTATGGTTTGATAGGATGCAAGAACGTAAACAAAGACATTCCTGTAGAATAATTATAAAAACATATAGTATTAACTTTAAACTATTAATATCATGGATATAGAATACGTAAGAAGTCGCTTCATCAAACATTTTGATGGTACAACAGGTTCAGTATATGCATCACCCGGACGTATTAACCTTATTGGAGAACATACCGACTATAACGGTGGTTTTGTATTTCCCGGAGCAGTAGATAAAGGTATGATTGCTGAAATCAAACCTAATGGTACCAATAAGGTACGTGCTTATTCTATTGATTTAAAAGACTATGTAGAGTTCGGTTTGAACGAAGAAGATGCTCCTAAAGCCAGTTGGGCAAGATATATTTTCGGCGTTTGCCGTGAAATGATCAAACGTGGTGTAGATGTGAAAGGTTTTGACACTGCTTTTGCGGGTGACGTACCTTTGGGTGCAGGTATGTCTTCATCTGCTGCATTGGAAAGTACATACGCTTTCGCTATCAACGAACTTTTCGGCGACAACAAAATAGATAAATTTGAATTAGCCAAGGTAGGTCAGGCAACAGAACATAATTATTGTGGTGTAAATTGCGGTATTATGGATCAATTTGCATCTGTATTTGGAAAAGAAGGTAGTTTGATCCGTTTGGATTGTCGTTCATTAGAATATCAATATTTCCCTTTCAAACCGGAAGGTTACCGTTTAGTATTAGTTGACTCAGTAGTCAAACACGAATTGGCTTCTTCTGCATACAATAAGCGTCGTCAAAGTTGTGAAGCTGCCGTATCTGCCATTCAGAAAAAACATCCTCATGTAGAATTTTTACGTGATTGTACAATGGAAATGTTGCAGGAAGCAAAAGCCGAGATCAGTGAAGAAGACTATATGCGTGCAGAATACGTCATTGAAGAAATCCAACGTGTACTCGATGTTTGCGACGCTTTGGAAAGAGGTGATTACGAAACCGTAGGACAGAAGATGTATGAAACTCACTATGGCATGAGTAAATTGTATGAAGTAAGCTGTGAGGAACTTGATTTCTTGAATGATGTTGCTTTCGACTGCGGTGTTACCGGTTCACGTGTAATGGGTGGAGGTTTCGGTGGATGTACAATCAACCTAGTTAAAAATGAACTATACGAAACATTCATCACCACTGCCAAAGAAAGATTCAAAGAAAAATTCGGAAGAAGTCCAAAAGTTTACGATGTAGTCATCAGTGACGGTTCTCGCAAGCTGGTATAAAAAATATCTCAAATTCGCTAACATATGAAAAAACCGCTTTGAATCCAAAGCGGTTTTTTTCTTCTTTATGCTATAAAAGTGTAGGAAATACACTTTTATGTTGCACAACATACTCTTTTCATATCCAATGTATTAGTAATAGTGTTACTTTTACACCCAAAATCATATACTCTATTACTAATTAGTACTTTTATATCATGAAAAGCATGAAAAAAACCTTTCTGGGAACCGGTATCGCACTGACATTGTTAAGTGCTTGCGCTCCCAAACAATCTCAAGAAGCACTTACAAAGTCCGGATTAGCCCCCACTAATTATGAAACAATAGTGGATGGCGTAAAACCTGTTAAACTGTATACGCTAAAAAATGCAGCCGGAATGGAAGTATGCGTAACCAATTTTGGCGGACGTATTGTATCTATCATGGTCCCTGACAAAAACGGAAATCTAAAAGACGTAGTGCTGGGTTTTGACAGCATTGCTGACTACCAAAATATTCCCAGCGACTTCGGTGCTTCTATCGGACGCTATGCCAACCGTATTAATAAAGGAGTCATCGTAATAGATGGAGAAACCATTCAACTGCCCCAAAATAATTTTGGCCACTGCCTGCATGGAGGTCCTAAAGGATGGCAATACCAAGTTTATGAAGCAAACCAATTAAACGACAGTACTATGACACTAACTATGAAGTCACCAGATGGAGATGCCAATTTTCCGGGAAATGTAACCGCTACTGTTACTTATGCACTGACAAGAGACAATGCCATCGACATAAACTACAAAGCGACAACTGACAAAAAGACTGTTATCAATATGACTAACCACTCTTATTTCAACTTGAGTGGAAACCCTGCCAATCCAGCCACCGACCATATTCTTTATGTAAATGCAGACAGCATCACTCCCGTTGACAGCACATTCATGACCACTGGAGAAATGATAGCAGTAACAGAAACTCCATTTGATTTCAATACTCCTAAAACTATTGCCCCCGATGTGACTAATTTTGAAAACGAACAAATAAAATTCGGCAACGGGTTCGACCACAATTGGGTACTTAACACGAAAGGTAATATCAACCAACTGGCTGCCAAACTGACCAGCCCCACTAGTGGTATCACTTTGGAAATATATACTAATGAACCGGGAATACAAGTCTATACAGGCAACTTTTTGGATGGAACTGTAAAAGGGAAAAAGGGAATTACTTATCCGCAACGCGCGTCTGTTTGTCTGGAAACACAGCACTATCCCGACAGCCCCAACAAATCACAATGGCCTTCTGTAATCCTGGAACCGGGACAGACCTATCACAGCCAATGTATCTTTAAATTCGGTGTTGAAAAATAATTGTTAAACTTTAAATATTTAATATCATGAATTGGAATTCACATGAATTCATCTGGCTGGACTGGACAATACTGGCAGTCGGCATTGTAGCTGTGATATGGGCGGTATGGCGCTCTGTACAAAAAGACAAACGCTCGCAACAAGGAGCAAGCAGTGAAGATTATCTATTTGGTAAAGGTGAGCCATGGTACATCATTGGTGCTGCTATCTTTGCAGCCAATATCGGTTCGGAACATCTGGTAGGTTTGGCAGGAACCGGTGCCAAATCCGGAGTAGGTATGGCACACTGGGAAATGCAAGGTTGGATGATTCTTCTTCTAGGATGGCTTTTTGTTCCATTCTACCAACTATTAAACAATAAAATGGGCAAAATCATTACCATGCCCGATTTCCTTAAATACCGTTATACCCCACGTACCGGTTCATGGCTTTCTATCATCACATTGATAGCCTACATTCTTACTAAAGTTAGTGTAACCGCCTATACCGGAGGTATCTTTTTGGAATTTTTACTTGGACTTCCTTTTTGGTATGGGGCAATCGGACTTATTGTCCTGACCGGCATCTTCACCGTACTGAGTGGAATGAAAGGAGTAATGACCCTCTCAGCTATTCAAACCCCTATTTTAATCATTGGTTCTTTCTTGGTTCTTTTCCTGGGACTGTCAGCCTTGGGAGACGGTAATATTGCTACAGGATGGACAGAAATGATGGATCATGCGCGTAGCGCCATGAATATAGGAGCAGACGGACACGCTTATGGTGCCAACCATATGTTTCACTGGACTGAAGCAGACCCGATGTATCAAGATTATCCTGGATATCGGAGCTTCTATCATCGGTTTCTGGTATTGGTGTACCGACCAGCATATCGTACAGCGTGTACTTGGACAACGTAAAGGCGAAGATAATGATGTAGTAATGAAGCGTGCCCGTAGAGGTACTATTGCAGCCGGTTATTTTAAAATCCTGCCTGTCTTCATGTTTCTTATTCCGGGGATGGTAGCTGCCGCCTTGGCTGCAAAAGGTGAATTTGATATGTCAAATACAGATGCCG
>OGQQ01003061.1_pt1 | contig 10076 bp, 8 predicted proteins | sample 1553281 | NCBI WGS metagenome assembly OGQQ01 (sample SAMEA2579937, study PRJEB22360) | human gut metagenome | biome: human gut; feature: human-associated habitat; material: faeces | place: Denmark | collected 2008/2010 | reverse complement strand
GGGATGTCCCCGCCGAGCCGACCGGTCGCCTCGGCGATCCTCTTGCAAACGAGCCGCCGCTCGGCCGGCTTCATCAGATGGAAGAAGTGCTCGACGCTGCCAAAGGTGAGCGAGTTCGCGAGAACCCAGAGGGGCACGTGCCCGTGCCGCTCCTTGTAGTGGCGCACAGGTTCGCTCCTCGGACGGGACACGCAGGAATAAAGGGTACTCTGCAGCTTCAGGAGGTTGTCGATGTAGTTCTTCAGCCCGAACTCTTCAAACTCTGATTCCGTGCAGAAGTTGCCCTGAATGAGGTATGACGACGGCTCGGGATGGTGCTCGGCGAAAGTGTATGAGCACACCGTTCGCACCACAGCCTCAACCTGCATGAGATGCTTGAACGTCACCTCTCTGAGGTCGCGATCGAAGCAGAAGAGGTTATATACGTCGTTGAAGCTCGTCCCCTCCGCGAAACGATCGTCGCCGGCCGCCCTCGTTGCGTCCGAATCGAGAAACGGGTCCTTGTATCCATTCACGATGGAGTAATACCCTTCCCGCATGAGAATACCAGGCGTGTCAGCATCAGTCGAGAGCCCACGCTTGTGCATGAGATTGATCTGCTCTTCAATACTCTTGAACGGCTTTTCCATACCTCTCCTAAAAAAACAGGAAGCGGTCACCATCGAGGCAACCGCTTCGCTGTGGGCGGGGCCCCCGTAAGAGCTTCCGCCATAACCACTGACTGAACTTTACCAATTCCGACCTAAGCGGGTCAATCGAAAAAGGAAAATTCTTTTGACATTATGGTAAAAAACTTTTTACTCGGAAGCCCAGCCATCAACATCCTACCAATCAATCTCCTCGTACACGAGGCCGTGGGCGTCCTTGAGGTGGGCGAAGAACTCGGCACAGTCGCAGACGGGGATGGTCGAGCGCTCGAAGTCGGCCTGGTTGCGTGTGATTATGGCCTCGACGTGCAGCTTCTTGGCGCACTGGTAGAGGCAGGCATCCTCGAAGTCGGGCCACGACGATTCCAGCGCGTTCTCGATGTCGTACTCCCCCAGCGTGCAGATACGCGCCAGCCGCTTCACTTTCAGCAAGCGAAGCTTCACCGACTCCGCAAGGCGCGGCTTGCCTCCCTCCGTCAGCAAGTAGAACGCATCGGTGAACTGCGACGGGCTCATCCACAGATCGACCTCGCCGAGCGCGCCCAAGATGAGCAACTTGCGAGCATCAGCGGCGAATGGCTGCCGGTCCATCATGCAATCCAGCAAGATATTGGTATCGAGCAGCAGCTTCATCGGCGACCCTCCCCTGCGGCGCCAACAATGCCCAGCCGAGCCAGTCGCGCGTCTCTCGTCGACATGCTCCGATAGGGCTCGGCCACCGGAGCCACCAAACTGTCCACCAAGCCCACCGCAGCTTCAACCTCGGCCCGACTGTGCGGCCGCCTCTCTTCCACTCGATCGTCGAAGGGAAGCACTCCCCTCTCGATCACGTAATCGTAAAGCTGGTTAACCGCCTTCGACGCATTGGTCCCCAAAGAGGCCAAAACCCGATTGCCCTCATCCTTCTTCCCAACCCCCATCCGAGCCGTAACCATAGCCTCCGCACTACCCATAACCTGCTCCTAGCTTATAATTGTTGTACGTTGTACACTATAGCATAGAAAGCAGCAACTGGGTCAGAAACTGCTACGATGATTTGCCCCCAAGTACATCCCCCGTCGGCAAGCAAGAAGCAATTGACGCCGAACGCTAGCAGTACTATCTTTAGCTGCGAAGCCCCCGAACGGTGAGGAATCACCCCTTCCGGGGCTTTTGTTTCGTTTTGGCATAGCTCGTTTCAACACTCCACGCTTTACCTCCTTTAGCAGTTAGTTACGATTCCTGACCCGGCTGTCGATTGCCCAGTAGATTGCTCCTTCCCTCTCTATACTTTCTTTTAATCGCCAAACCACTTTAGAGGGGAGTTCGCAGTGCGACATATTAAGTGGAAACCACTTCATCGGCTCATCTGGGCAGTGACAATTCTTTCTTTTGCGCTCTTCTATTTAACCGCCTGCTCATCTGGCAAATCGGCTTCCTTGGATGACTTCATTGGCACATGGACTATCGACTCAATTGAAATAGATGGAGAATCAGTTGGCTTCAACGATTCTTACGAGAACCTCGCGGCGGTCGGTTTCTCCGTGAGCGAAGACGGACATGTATATTTCTATTCGGACGGTGAAACGACCTGCGACAAATACTCTGTTTCAGGCAATCGGCTCATCGTAACCGATGAGTCAGATGGAACCGCCATGACCTTCGTCCTAAAGAACGGGCAGGTCACTTTAAATTGGGACGACGTCAACGGCCCCGCCCACGATGAATTGGGAGACGTCGATGACTTGGTTCTCGTTTTCACGCGTAGCTCATCGAAAGAAGACGCCAATCTCGACAACCTTGCAGGCAGCTGGACAGGATACGACGTAATGCTCAACTCCGACACCGAACCCACCGCCCTGAGCGAAGTGGGATTAGAGAGCGACCTCTCCATTAGTGAGGACTTAACCGGACACCTGTCTCTCGGTGAAATTGGAAATGCCGAACAGTACGACATTTATCTGGAGCGCTCAGATCGCACCACCAGTTACTTGGCCTACATTGACGGCGAGACCGAGCCAATGGGAACCATCAACTTCCAGAAATCAAGCGGCGGAAAAGACTGGCTGACGCTGACGATTATGGTCTCTGAACAAGATTATATGCAGTTCACGTACGAGCGAGCATAGGGCAAACAGCTAGAATCGCCAGAATAGAAATTGATCGATATTTCCGATCAAAATACCCGCACAGCTTCCAGAATCAAGCCAGAGGTCGAGCAGAGGCCTTCGCATCCGGAGTAGTCAGCATCTGACTACTCCGGTTCGGGACTCTTAGCTGCAAGCGTTTCCGAGTAGTCAGCCGCTGATGAGGTCGCCATCCTCTGTCTAAATGCGGTACCGCCGTAGTAAAACGAATCGCCCACAAAGGCCACACATGGGCAAACTCTTCTGTAACTGCGACAACCATCCCAAGTGTAGGAATATTGAAGATAAGCGCGATCGGTTAAGCTCGCAGACGAGCCACTCCGACTCGTTTGCGAGCTTGAAATTGCCCCTCAAGTTATATTCCATAGCGTCCTCCTAAAGAACAACCTATTGAAGAACCTGGTTTTCGTTGGTTTAAAGGCATTCTTGCCATTATCCCGCATCACGTATCAGAGGCTTCCGAATGCTCTGGCCAGCCAAGGCCACGCTGGCAAGACCGACGTCATCACCGGGCCGGCCCAGACGTCGTTTCTGAGCTACACCACCGACCGCATCGCATCGCGGGCCGACCAGGAGTACGCCTAGTTCGCGAGCCTGGCGCCCGATTTGCGCGATTCTTTCATCCTTTACGTCGAAGCCAAGCCAGAACGCTCGGCTATGAGGTTGCTGTCCGTGGGCAGATCTACCCCGAGCGCTGTGGGGTCACGACGCCGAACGCTCTAAATCTTTCAAACTCGGCCAACCCTTCGCGGCTGAAAATCTGGACCATATCGTCGAACCAAACAGTCAAATAAGGCATCGAAGCGTCTGGATCACTCTTAATTAGAGCTGTTTGCCGCAGAATACCATCGGCTTTATTCTTATTGGAATACTTAGCCCCTTCAGTAGCTTCGCGTAGTTTTTCAATGCGATTCTCTAGTTCTTGCGGCGACTCCTCGGAATACTCAAATTCAAGTTCGGTCCCATCTTCTGCATCAACGATCAGCATATTTCCATCCACGATAGACCAAGGATCAAAGACTACATCATCACCCTGCACCATCCTGGATAATCCTCCTGGAAATACCGACAGCGTTAAATTTGCTCCCATTTCATTTATCTCTTCTTTTGAAATCACCCGTCCATCAAATACCATATATGCGAGTCTCCAAGAACCGCCAAAAGGCTTCTCGGCATCACTATATCGGAACCACTCGGAACCAAACATATCCGGTTCTGGGCTGTATCGCGTAATGTAGTATCCTGTTAGATTTAACTGTTCTAGATTTTCCAAGCTTGAGCCTATGGCTAAAACCGTTACTCCCGATTCTGCTACGCCGATCGTGCCATAGGATCCGTCATCAAATTCAATTGCTACATTTCCACCTTCGATAGTATATTTATTGCTTGAAATTTCACTTTCGTAATCATCTTTATAAAGCGCAATGGATTCCTCCGACACAGATACGATGCCCCTATTTTCGGCCTTTTTGGCAATAAGTTTGCCGTCCGCAAATTCAGCAGAAGCCGCGACCAGCCAGCTGCCAACATACTCTTCAGGAATTTTTATATGTTGCTCGGGCTCATCGTTTTCTACTATCTGCAAAGGTTCACCGCCTGAAGTCGACGAGCAAGCAATCAGCACGACCATTGCGCAAATCATGGCAACGACTATCCCAATTCGCAACGTTTTCTCTCGTATCATTTTGCATCTCCTCCAATGCACAAGTCCTGATGACCACTTGTTTCCTTATAGTGTCCCGCTCGTCGCGCCAGTCAGCACAGCTTCATTAGGCTTCATAGAGGTTCAAGGCAAACAGAAGCGCGCAAACAACGAGACCTCCGATCATTATCGCGATATTACCCACCCCAAGAAAGATACAGACGGCGCATGCGATCCCAAAAAAGAGCCATTTCGTGGCTTGCGTAAGACTTTCGTCCTTATCTTTCGCTCTTTTTGCGTCGTCCAGCTTCTTTCTGTACTCCTCGTCCGTCATTGTCCTTGTCTCGGGATCCAGGTTCTTGCAGTAGCGCTCAGAGCTATCGAGGATGGGTTTTCGCCTGTCTATTTCAGCCCTAATTAGTCGTTTGCTCTCATCGGGCTGAATAGTGAAGGTGTCTTTCAAGAGAAACTTCAACACTGGCGTCGTAAGCCTCCTGACATCTTGCTCGGTAATAGTTTTCGGATCCCTTATCCCCGAGCGTCTGTAGATGGCTTGCCTCGCCTCCATCTCCTCCCTATAGGAAAGCATCTTGTGTTTCCTTATGTATTCGATTATCTCTTGCGTAGTAGCAAAATCATTTACGTTAACCTTCGCCACCATGGTCGCCTACTCCTATCGTTTCTTGCCATCTGGTTTCGCTCTGTAGCACGCTCAACAAGAAGTGCCAGAAAAGCCCTAGCTAAAGGAAGCCGCGATCAGATGCCGCTATTGCAGTCACGGCCGCAACATCTTGCGATATTAACGCATCGCTCTTTTGGCACGCCAGAGTCTCTAACAGTTCAGGAGGTATACGATTTCGTAGTTTGAGCACTTTCTCACCTTCTCGTCAGTCGTAGCAGTTATCTCTCCGCAAAACGACGCAGGCAACTTTCCGCCCAACCACCTCTTCCCCTAATTTGGCAGAAAGCTACTTTGTTCTTCCACCTTGCCACTAGTTCGTCACGCGACGCAACTTTTCTCATCATATGATGCGATCCCCCCATGCCACCCATTGGGCAATGGGCATGCAAGAAAAGGGGCCTGCGCATCCCTTATAATTCCCCTCATGCGAAACGCGACAACACATACCAACTCTCTCGGCTATGCGGCCTTTATTAGTTATCGGCATTTGCCTCGGGATGCGGAGGTGGCTTGCGAGGTGCAGCGGGCCATTGAGGAGTATCGGCTGCCGCAGCATGTTGCGCAGGCGAACACGCCCGCGGAAACGACTTCGCGCACCGATGGCACACCCACCGAAACCGCCGCGCCCAACAACGACACACACAGCGAGCAACCGCGCAGACCGCGCCGCCCCACCAAGCTCGGCAAATGCTTCCGCGACGAGGACGAGCTTGCGGCTTCGCATTCGCTGCCTGACAGCATTCGAGAGGCGCTGGCGGCTTCGCAAACGCTTATTGTCATCTGCTCGCCTGAAACGCAGGAAAGCCCTTGGGTACGGCGAGAAATCGAGATGTTCGAGCAGCTCCACGGGCGCGAGCGCATCATTTGCGTGCTCGCCGCAGGCAGCTCCGAGGAAAGCATTCCGCCCATTCTGAAAACGTGCATGATGCCCGACGCCAACAGGATCTTGCGGGAAATGCCGGCCGAGCCCCTCGCCGCCGATCTGCGCCCCGAGGCCAAGGCCAAACGCAAGGCCGAGCTGTTGCGCATCATAGCCGCCGTCGCCGGCTGCAGCTACGACGATCTCCGCCAACGCGAGCGAGTTCGCAAGCGCAAACGTATTGCCTCGATCGCTGCCAGCATCGTTGCTATCCTGGGGATCATTTGCGCGCTTATTCTTCAAGCATCTACCGCCAACCAAGAAGCATTGATCGCGGAATCGAAGACTCTCGCTGCCGCATCGTCAACTCAATTCGAACAAGGCAACCGCATTCAGGCCATTCAAACTGCGCTCGAAGCTCTGCCCGCATCAGAAGCCGATCGCAGCAGGCCGCTCGTCCTGGAGGCGCAAGCTGCTTTGGAGCGCGCACTGCTTGTGAATCCCGACTCGGCATCGCCATGGTCCCCTTTCTACAACATACAGGCCAAGGGCGACATTCTGCAATTCGTGTGCTTGAACAAGCTTTCTCTAATTTGCGTGCTTGACGATACAGGAACTATCACCATTGCCTCAGCGCGTTCTGGAGCGCCCTATCTGACACTCGACCTGCCCTCTTATCTCGACGACACGACAGATTTTGACGCCGAGGATTGGAGCATCGAGGCAACGGAGACGGGATCGCTTCTTGCCTGGAGCCGCAATCTCGACGATCCCCTTCTCTCCTTTGATCCAGGGATAGGCATCCTCAACTGGGCCGTCGACAACGAAGGTGCTAATTCGCTGGCCATTGCGGAAGACGGAGCAACCTGCACGACGGCGCGGTTCGAAGAAGGGTCTTTCAGTTGCAAGCAAATTGATCTCAATAACGGAGAGACATTGCGCACCGTCAGAGAAGATATCCCAGAGGCCGGCGCAACTAAGGAACGGTTTCCTTCCTGCCTGTCTCCGGACAACTCTCATTTATACCTCGGACTAGGCGATCGCGTCATGCAAGCATCTTTCAATGACGAATCTGCTCGTGTGGCAGCACTTTCCTCGCGATGCCTCCCGGGTATCTTCTCCCTAAAGTACCACGAGAACGCATTAGCCGTGGCCTCCGCGCAAATTGAAGGAGAGGGCGGAATCACTGGCTTTCTCTCTCCTTGGCAGGTAAACACCTATTTCATCGGAAAAGATCCTTGGGTCGCTTCGGGTACCTGCGACATGAACGTTATTGGTCCGAACAACCAGTGGAAAGCCCTTTTAGACACACCGCAAATATGCGGCTTTATTGAAGGCGAGAACGCATCAGTGGTTTGCGCGGCAGGACGCACCTTCATCGTATTCGATCTCGCAACAGGCGAGATCCTGCATCAGAAAGAACTCAGTAGCGTCATAGTAGGACTCTCCGTTGACTACAGCAACGACATACCATTCTTGCCCATCGCGACAGCCGACGGTGTTCTTGATGTCCAAACTCCAAGCGCTGCGCAAGACATTCTCGGCCTCACAAACAGAACGAGTACGAATTATTATTTCAAGGAGGCCATCTTTCATAGGCAGGGTGGCATTATGCTGGCAATCGTGCACCCTATCGATCCACAAGACCAACTCATCGTCTACCTCCTCGATCCACGAAAGGACGATCCTGTGCATTTGTCGCTCGATGAGCTCATTGAACGAGGGCGCGAGGAAGTAAAGCGATACAAAGCTTTCGAACTCAACGGCGCGCCTCACCCTTTGTAGGATCCCTTCCCCTTTTTACAAACTCGGATAGCGCGTGACCCTTCATTGCCCAATGTCGGCGCTCGCGGCAGGTATGATAAGCACGTTATCATATGGAATGCGCCATGGCACACGCGGAAAGAAGGGAGGGATTGGCCAACCGATGACGAAAGTCAGACAGCGCGCGTCCCTTCCCGTCGACGCCGTCAAGCTCGCGCTTGAGCGGGAGCGCCAAAAGCGCGAGGACATCAAGCCCATCGAGCTTTTGAAAGTGGCCCTGTCCGCCTACCTTGCGTTCACGTTCAACGAGGATGACGCGAGCGCGACGGGAGGCAAGACGCCCCGCGAGTCAACCGACAGCGCCGCCCTTCGCCGAGGAACCCAGGCAGCGGTCGACCGGCTGCTCTTCAACGCGAACTATTGGCGCGCCGCCTATGAATCGCGCGTTTTCGACGCCTGTACCCAGCCAGAAAATGCCCAGCTGTGCCTGCAAGCCCTTTCGGTTTGGACGGCGCACACCCTCAAGTTGAACACGCTGTCGCCCACCGAGGCCGTGGCCACCTTTGAGCGCTTCTGCCCACCCTTCGCCCTGAACCGGCGGCGGGGATCCCAAGACAGAGATCGCGCAGGGAAAGGCCCCCTTCCCGATTTCAAGCGCGCCATCGGCCAGATTGCCGCAAGCGGAAGCGAGCCCGAAGCCTCCCTCGAGGCGCTGCGCGCTCTGCTGGGCACCATGGAGGCTGAGGCCGTCGCCTACGAGGCCCTGGGGGCCGACAGCTCCCTCACCGCCCTGTTCGACATCCTGCCCGCCTGGTGTCTGCAGAACCGCATCGAGCTAGTCAGCGGCGCGTGGTGGGACGACTGCGCCGTCATGAACGCCATCATCGACACGCTGCACGCCCGTTTCGTCGAGCTCGACTTCGGTGGAGCGGTCTGCGATTACTTCCTCGAATCATGCTACGAGGCGCTGGACGCCTACCACCGCGACCTTTCCAGCGAGCCCTGCCCTTGGAGCGAGTTCTCCGTCCCGGAGCTGATCGCCGTCATCCGCGAAGAGCGCGAGCGCCAACCCAGTTTCGAAACCGACGGGTACGGCAGCAACCTTCCCGCGTGGCTCATCAGCAAAGAGCAGCTCGTCTGGAACATCTGGGTCTGCGCCCTTTACGGCCCGGCGAGCGCGCGGCCGCTGCTGGTCGATTCGCCCGACTTGCTGGCCAGCCAGGGGTACGCCGGCAAGACCGACGTCATCACCGAGCTGGCCCAGACATCGTTTCTGCGCTACACCGCCGACCGCATCGCGTCGCAGACCGACCAGGAGTACGCCTCCTTCGCGAGCCTGCCGCCCGATTTGCGCGACTCCTCCATCGCCTACATCAGCAGCATCCACAGCAAGCTGGAAACGCTCGGCTACGAAGTGCTGCCCGCCGGCAGCTGCTACCCTGAGCGCTGCGTGGCCGCCTTTACCGCGAGCGAGGTGGAATGCCTGGCCATTCTGGAGCACCGTCGCTGGCTGCGCGAGCGGCAGCGCGCCGGGTGGCGCTACGGCACCACCAAGGACGTGGAGCGCCGGCGCAGCCCCTACATGGTACCGTGGGAGGAGCTGCCCGACCGCGCCAAGGAATGGAACCGCTCGGCCGTGCGCAGCATTCCCAGCCTGCTGGCCAGCGTGAACCTGGCCGTGGTGAAGTAGCGGCGCCTTCCCGCGCAATGGCGCCGTGGTGAAGCAGCAACGGGTCGGTAATGGTTGGCGGCTGCTTCTGGCGCGGCGACGTCGGGGGCTTCTAAGATGGAGGTCGCGCCTGCCCCTGCGGGCGTCCATCGACGAAAGAAGGCTCATCATGATTGAATCGACTCAGGTTCTGCATCAACTGAAAGTGGCGACCAACTACAGCAAGCTGGCCATGCACAAGTGCGGCCCGCGCAGCTTCAAAAGCGGGCAGGGCGCCATGTGTAAGGTGCTCTACAAGTTCGGCGACGGGAAACTGTCGCTGAAGAAGCTGGAGGAGCGTCTCGGCTGGGACGGCCACGAGGTCGTTCGCGTGGCCGAGAAGGCCCAGGAGAACGGCTACGTGCGCTTTGCCACCAGCAAGAAGGGCAAGCTGTCCGTAGCGCTGACCGACAAGGGCACCATGGTCGTCGAGAAGCGCCTGGCCGCCGAGGACCGCGCGGCCGACGAGGTGCTGGAGGGCCTCACCGACAAGGAGCGCGAGTGCCTGCTGAAGCTGACCGGAAAGGTGATCGATAACTGCAAGGCCATGGGCGTCGATTACCGCACCATCGCCGTCAAGGGCTGTCGCGACCGCAAACCCGGCCACCATCACAACCACGGCTGCTGCCGACGCTAAAACAGAGCGAA
>OGQQ01003057.1_pt1 | contig 10083 bp, 11 predicted proteins | sample 1553281 | NCBI WGS metagenome assembly OGQQ01 (sample SAMEA2579937, study PRJEB22360) | human gut metagenome | biome: human gut; feature: human-associated habitat; material: faeces | place: Denmark | collected 2008/2010 | reverse complement strand
CCTTCCCCCGGAGCCGCCGGAGCTGGACAAGAAGTCGCTTGATAAAGTCAAGGAGCCGAAGGAGCGCCGGAAGGGCCGGGAACTGGAACGGTAATGCCGGGCCGCAAGCGGAATGTCCATCTTCATGTGATGGTCACGGAGGGCGAGCTGGCCGCCATCCATGCGCGGATGGCCGAGGCCGGTATCTCCAACACCGGGGCCTATGTGCGGAAAATGGCGCTCAACGGCTACATTCTCCATGTAGACCTTGCCCCGGTCAAGGAGCTGGTGTCCTTGCAGCGCCGCTGTTCCAACAATCTCAATCAGGTGGCGGTCCACGCCAACACCTACGGGGTGTACCCGGAGGAAATAGACGGCCTGCGGCGGGACTATGAAAAGCTGTGGGGGCAGGTGTCGGAGGTCCTGCGGGAGCTCTCCGCGCTGGTGGCAAAGTAAGACGAGGTTCATAGACAGAGGAACCTGCCGCCCCTTTTCACTTCAGCTCTTTATGCCACTAAGTAACTACTAATGACAACCATTATAATATGATTACATTTCCACTATTTATGGATGCACAAAGTTTTTCAATACAGGAAATTATATCGTTGGCTTCTCTTTTCCCTATATTAACATTATTGTGTACGATGTTATTGCGTGTTTTTCTATACTTCTTTACTCTGTAAAGGACTTCTTTATCTTCAGCATTAGTCGTATTTAACAAATTTAGGGTTTCTATCAGAGAAGCTCTTTCTAAGCCGTATTTCCTTGATAAAGTTACTTCTAAAAACCTAAATGCCGCAATAACGGCAGCATTGTATTCACCCTTGTTAAACAACCTCAAATAATCCTTTTCGTTTTCCGACTCATTTTTCTTGTCTTTATTGTGTTCTTGTAGGAAACGATTTAATGAGTCTACGAAATGCTTGTTATCACCATATAAACTATATTTGAAAAAACGTATCCCTTGTAAATTAAATGGCAAACCCTCCGATTGATCTTCATCGACAATCAATATAGATAGTTTGTTCTTGCTCATTATGTTTCCTAATTCCCACATAATATTTGCATTGTTACCAGAAAGATCAACGATGGCCATTGAAGCTTTTGAAATCAAAGCGTCAATCTTTCGTGTTATAATCTCACCTGGCATTATAGTTTCATCCAGCGATATAGGAGAAATACCGTTATTGTATAATATAGGATATAACAAATCTTTGAGAAAAGATAATCTTTGATATGGTGCTGAAATAAAACAAAGTCGATTATCTGCTTCGGGCATTTTTAGTTCTTCAGAAGCTTTCTCATTTGTAAATACCATCTGTTCGGGTATCTTGTCAGCAATAACTTGCTTGACTTCCGTGAAGAACTCATTCAAAATATCTGGATAGTCTGCTTTATTACCCGGAAGATTTATGACTTTAATATTTCTTCTTTCAAAACGTGCTATTTCTATGGGGCTGGCGTCTACTAAAACTACATAGGCGGGAGTGCTTAGTTTGCCGAGACGGGAAGCAATAATTTGCCACAGTGTTCTAATATCGCTATCATCAAAACTATAGCCTATAAGTAATAGCGTTTTGGTAATGAAAAGATTAGATATATAAGTTGATAAAATTTTGTTCTTTTCAACATATATATCATAATCATATTCAGTTATTACCATCCTTTCAGGATGATTAAAATCCCCGTGTAGTTTAATAAGCTTAGTTCTTTCATGTGTGCTTATGGGCAGTCGTTCCTCTGAAACTACCATTGAAAAAGGAATATGTTTTTCATTTAGCGTTTGTTCAATAAGAAAATCAAAATTTGTTGTGCAGATAGTATCGAAGTATAGATCGCAAAATGTTCTATGTGTTTTTCCGGGCTTTAGTTGATTAACATGGAGTTCTCTTGCCAGAAGCTCTATGAGCTTAGTCCTTGAAAACTCACTTTCAAATAAAGATAATGCGTCGATGGCATTTGTGTAGGTGTAGTTGGGAATATATGTTGCCACCTTTTTCCCGAGTCCTTCCCAATCTAAAATATTTTCTCCTTCTGGGGCAATAGCATTTTTGGAAAATCCTGCACCGACAAAGGGAATGACTCTATTATCAATAAAATCTTCCTGTAATGTCCTGGGAATGTATTTTAAATATTTTCCGCTCATTAGTGTTCCTCCGTTACCCGCTTTTTAATAATTTTATCTCTTGTGTGTCTGTTCGTCAATCGAAGATGTCATGTAGCAAAGCAGCTAGGACAGGTTTCACTAATTATTCGCAACATTTATGTCCCCGGGCAGGCATGGTAAAATATAGGTAGAAAGATAAGAAGGAGGCTTCCATTATGAAGATAATATTGAAAGTAATTGCCGCTCCCTTTGCTCTGGTACTTACCCTGTTGACTGCCCTGTGCTGGTTCCTCTTTGATCTCTGCGCCTTCTTCCTGACGATTGCTTCGGTTATTGTCGCAATCCTCGGGATTGGCCTCTTCTTCACACCGACACCGCTGGGCGGATTCGTGTTCCTATTCCTCGCTTTCCTGCTTTCTCCGTATGGCTTGCAGGCGGTGGCTGGCTCTCTGATTGGAGTGCTGGACGGTGGAAAATCCGCTCTGTGCCGGTTCCTTGCAAGCTGATATAACCTCGGGCCACATTGGCCCGAAGATATAAAGGGCGGCTTCTAAAGCCGCCCTTTATATTATTCTATATCAACATACGAAAAAGATTGTGGTGCAAGCGTAATATTATAATCCGATAAATCATGTGGAGGATTAAACTTTTCTACCTTTCCCAATTCGTATGCATATGCGGTTTTGCATCCATGAAAATATTCTCGATATTTCTTTCTGCTAATACCAGCATTACTTTTAGTCTGTTCCCATAAGGTGGATGGGGCTGCGCTAATTGTACCTCGAATTTCGACCTTTGCCACTATCTTCATTATAGGCGATGTACTGTAAATAAGCAGAATAGAACTTTCACTTCGTGCCAGTCTTTTACGATATTCATACTTTTTAGTACCAGCCAGTATTCTTTCAACATATTCGGGTTTAATAGATAATAAAATTGCTTTCAAAATTTTGTCCTCATCATTCTACATACTTAATTTCTGTTTCAGAATCTTGCATGATTTGGTCGTATTGTTCGTCGTTCAATCTCATAAACGACCGAGGACCACCTGGGGCAGGCACAATATTATGTTCCCAAAGATACCCTAAAGTCAATCTCTTGGTTAGGCTTTTGACAAATATAAATTTCAGAATTTTCAAATTGCGCCTATGGTCACGCCAAAAACGTTTCAAATCTTCGACAGAAAAGACACTCCGATTTTGACAAAGGCTAAGCAATTCCTCTTGAGAATGAATGTCACTGATAATTTCATCGACTATTGCAACTGTTGTAACAACCGAAGTGTATTTTTTTATAGTTCCCTCTGGACCCGTTCGATAAAACAGAATAATATCTCCCGGCTTTACTCCATTTCCAGGAGCCCATGAAATATAGACCTTTTGCAATGCATATTTATGGGGCTCTCTGCCGAGAAAATCGATTTTGTTTTCATTGTTCAGTTTTGAGTCTGGCAATAAAGTGGTGTGATACTGAGGGAAAATAGGTAAAATAAATTTGTTGCATTTGTACTGAATATTGGGGAAATTTTTTCGAAAAGAAAAAGTATTGTCAAAGACTTTCATCTTCTTTACTAAAACCTGTTCTTCTTTGCCATTACTAATCTTTACTCCATAGTTAGTAAATCCCCATCTTTTCAGCAATGCGGCCAATGCTGATAGTTCTTCTCTATCTGTATATAGTGTTACATAGATTTCATCAACATTTCGTTGCAGTGCATTGTCGAAAATAATTTTAACAAAACGTTCCCCCAATCTAAACCCAGTAGACTCAACCTTAAAGGTTCCTACTTTCAATCTCCGCATCGGTTTAAAAGGAGGAACAATATCTGAATAATTTTCATCGGATCCTTCTGTTTTTAGATAAAGGAATCCGAGAATTTTTCCTGCGTCAGTATTACATATGTAGGCTTCCTCATCACACTTGCGAGCAAACCATTTATCAAATCCAGGATAGGCAGTACGAAAGCTATCAAAAAATTGGTCACTTATATCTACATTGCCAAAATAAGTTTTTTCAACAGCAAGCATCTTATATTCAATAAGACTTGGGTTTTCAGCTGTGGCAGCACTGATAAATGAATTTATTGAAAAAACCCTATCGCTTAATCCTAGTTTTAATGCTTTGTTTCGAAGTTTACGATCTTCAGTAATTAAAATATCAACTCTGTTTGAATATACTTCAAATAAAAGGCAGTCATCAATTCTGTCATTTTCTGATTTTTCTGGGAGCCCAATCAACTCCAAAAAGCCTTGATCGGGCTCCTTAACAGTTTTAATTACCTCGTATGACTCTAATTTTACGGAAATTGCCTCTTGCGTTTCTGGATCTCTATATTTTTTTATTTCACATATAGAATATGGATGTACAATTTTGTCATACTTCAGTCTATCAAGCCACCGGAAAAGGTGACCAATACTATAATTAGAAACGCGCTTGTTTTCTCTATGAATGATTATGTTTGTATCCAGCAAAGCCCTCATAATTTGCTTCCCCCTTCTAAGTAGGATAAACAGCTTGAAACATCGGTTTCATTAAAAAGCATATGATGAACATAAAGTTTACAATTTATGTTCGTGGCAACTTCATTCGCTTTTTGTGCCTCGGCCTTTTGTAAAAGTTGAATTTGCTTTTCGGAATAGTCTTTTTTATCTCTCCTTGATAAATTTTTTACTATTTGCGAAATCGGTGCTTCTAACAGAAGTATCTTTTTTATTTCTAAGTCATAGAACACACTACTGGGCAAATAGTCAACGTTTCCGTTTGAATCAAAAATACAAAAATGTCCGGCGAGAATAATATTGGGGGTTGTCTTCAAAAGTTGTTTAACTTGTATAGCCAGGATATTCTGATTAGCATTTTTATCGGCAACAACTTTATTTGCTCCATAATTCTCTCCATTAACTGCACTGATTATGTCCCCGGCAGAAAAATCTGGGATTTTCATTAATTTTGATAGCTTGGCACATAATGTACTTTTACCTACCCCATAAGTGCCGGCAACGAATATTGTCCCCATATATCGTACACCTTTCATTAGCATTTTATTGTATATATTTTACATCAGTTTTAAATTTAAGTCTATTATGTTTTAGCCGAAATAACATAACTTCGGGCCATGTTGGCCCGAAGTATAGGCGGCGGCTCGTAAGGGCCGCCGTTTTCTTTGGAAGGGAGGGAAACGATCTGGCAACAACCACGCTCCTGCCTCGCCATGCAGGCGAAGGCGAAACCATAGCGACGGCCATCCGTGACTGCCTGGACTATGGGAAGAACCCGGAGAAAACCGAAGGTAAATATCTCTCTGCCTATGAGTGCGACCCGGCCACGGTGGCAGAGGAATTTCTGCTTGCGAAGGCCAGCTATAAAGCCGCAACGGGGCGGGAACAGAAAAAGGAAACAGACGTGCTCTGTTATCAGATACGCATGGCCTTCTATCCCGGGGAGATTACACCAAAAGAGGCGAACCGTATCGGCTATGAATTGGCTATGCGCTGGACGAAGGGCCGCCACGCTTTCATTGTCACGACCCACACGGACAAGCAGCATATCCACTCACACATTTACTACAATTCCACTACCCTTGACTATACCCGGAAGTTTCGCAACTTCTGGGGTTCGTCCTTTGCCTTGCGGCGGCTCTCTGATCGTCTGTGTCTGGAAAACGGGCTCTCCATCGTGGAAAATCCCAAGCCCCGGAGCAAGGGCAAGTTTCGCAATTATGGGGAGTGGCAGGCCGGACAGAAAAAGCCGCTGACCTATCAGGACAGACTGCGGACCGCCATTGATACCGCCCTTGCCAAGAAGCCCGCCGACTTCCCGGCGTTCCTCTCCCTGATGGAGCAGGCGGGTTATGAGGTCAAACAAAGGCGGGGCGCAATCAGCTTTCGGGCTCCCGGTCAGGAGCGGTTTACCCGCTTACGCTCTGATACTCTCGGGGAAGGTTACAGCGAAACGGACATACGGGCCGCCCTGTCAGGCTCCCGCCAACGGCCCGGCCAGCCTCGTCAGAAAATCAATCTGGCTATCGACATTCAATCCCGGCTCCAAGGAAAAGGTCCCAGCTATGAGCGGTGGGCTAAGGTGTTCAATCTGAAACAGATGGCCGCCGCCCTTGCTTATTTGCAGGACAACGGCCTGACGGATTATGAGCAGTTGGAGCAGAAGGCCACAGCGGCCACGGAGCATTTTCACAAGCTGTCTGACCAAATCAAAAGCACCGAAGCGGCCCTCCATACCAACATGGAATTGAAGGCGGCAACGGTGCAGTATGCCAAGACCCGGCCTGTCTTTGAGAAGTACAAGGCCAGCAAATACAGTAAGAAGTTTCTTGCGGAGCATGAGGCGGATATTGAACTTTACCGGGCGGCCTGTGCCGACTTCAAAGCCATCCTCGGCGGGGCCAAGCTCCCCAAGATGGACACGCTCAAAGAGGAAGGCCGCAAGCTCTCGGAACAGAAAAAGAAGCTCTACGCCGAGTACCGCAAAACCAAGGCGGATATGCAGGAGGTCACGACCATCAAGGCCAACATTGACTATCTACTGGGCTACTCGGAGCCGGGCAGAAAGAAGGAACAGGAGCGTTAGGGACTGTGACGCATAAGGAGCAAAGCGACGCTGACACTTCGGGCCAACTTGGCCCGAAGCGCCGGGTTTGGGGAGGCTCCCCAACAAGCAGATTTTCACAGACGGGCCGCAAGGCCGGGCTTGTGAAAATAGCTTCTGTGGCCACAGAAGCATTGCTTGCCATTTAGCGGCGCCCCTGAAAAGCCTGCAAAGACAAGAAAAACGAAGGCCCTCTTTACTTGACCTCCGTTTCTCTGGCTTTTTGTAGTCCCTCTGCTGTGGCCTCCATGACCGTCAATTCCTTTTCGTCCATTGTATTGAGCAACCTGTCAATATGCTGGCGGCAGTCGCTTTCGCCGTTCTGCCTGTCAGGATAAAAGAACTGGTCTACGGAAATGTCCAACAGGGTGACAATTTGGTAAAAGGTGTTCAGGCTCGGATGCTGGCCCCGGTTCTCAAAATACATGATAGAACGAGGGGTACGGTCTACGAGCTGTGCAAGGTATTCTTGTGTCCAGCCTTTTCCCTCTCTCTTGCGCTTGATCTCCCGGCCTAATGCGTGGAAGTCAAGCCGTCTGGTGTCTTGGTACATTCTCATATCACCCCTATATTATTTTACATTTCGGGTTTGGTTATGAGAACGAAACACGATTTTATGTTTTAGTAGTATTTTATTGTCTATTCACATACTTGCGGGGGTGCGAAGGAGAATATATAATTTTTCTTGGGAACTTCATATTGGCACAACATAGTGCTGGTATTCTATTCAAATATGGGAGGTGTTCTTAATGGCGAAAATTTTGATTGTTGAAGATAATCAGGGGACAAACAAGGCGATATGCGAATATATGAAAGAAGCTGGACATACGCTTTTTTCTGCTTTTACAGGGAGCGAAGCGTTAAAAATATTCCGTGGAGAAGAACTCGATATAATTGTACTGGATATTATGCTTCCTGAAATGTCGGGTATCGTTGTTTTGCATGAAATTAGGAAAGTCAGCAACATTCCTGTTATAATGCTCACAGCACTTGATGATGAATATACACAATCCAACAGTTTTGACGAAATGGCAGATGACTATATAACAAAGCCCTTTTCCATGCTCATTTTAGGTAAACGGATTACTGCGCTTCTCCGCAGAAGTCAGAGTAAACCTGCTGTTAATATGATTAAGCTCGGAGATGTTACCGTTGACTTTTCTGGATATACAGCCTGTGATGAAAACGGTAAAATAGACATTACCCCAAAGGAACTGGAAATCCTGAAAGTGCTGATTGACAATAAAGGTTTAGTCCTGTCTCGCAATCAAATCTTGGACGATGTGTGGGGATACGATTGTGATGTGATCGACCGCACAATAGATGCCTATATTCGTAATATCCGCAAAAAGCTCCGTTTGGATTGCATTACTACGGTCAAAGGAATAGGTTACAAATTTGAAATGGGGCAAGAAATATGAAGAAAATGAAGTTATTTCCGAAGATATTCTTATTTACATTTACAATGATGCTTTTGATTTCAATTATAGCGCACTTGCTGATTTTCCTAATTGCGCCATCCCAAAATGTACTTGTTACGAATATGGTAGTAACAAATACAGGGGTAAGTGCTCTGTCAGAAGTAGATATGCCCCGGCTCATTACTCAAACTATGTTGAAAACATTTCCGATTTCTATATTCTGCTGCGCCACTATATCGGCATTGTTTTCATACTTTTTTTCAAGAGGCATAACCACTCCGATATTATCGCTCTCAAAATCCGCAAATCAAATGTTGAAATTGGAGCCAGACGCAAAAGCGATTGTATCGTCAAAGGATGAAATTGGAGCTTTAGCTACTGATATTAACAATTTATATCAATCCTTACTTTTGACTATCCGCAATCTGGAATTGGAAAAAGAGAAAGTCAGTCTTGCAGAAAAAGAGAAGATTGATTTTCTCCGAACAGCGTCCCATGAATTAAAAACACCTGTTACAGAGCTAAATGCGACATTGGAAAATATGATTTTAGGCATTGGGGAATACCGTGATTATGAAACCTATTTGCCCAAGTGCAAAGAAATTACTGAACAGCTTGGGGATATGATTAGAGATATACTTAATGCTTCACGCTTGCAAACACAAGGTAATAATGAGCCATGCAGCAACTTTTCATTGAGAACCCTCCTTACAGAGCTGTGTGAACCGTATCGCTTAATTGCAGAAGCCAAGGGCATTAAGTTCAAAATAGAGCTTTCAAGTGACGCTTTCGTATATCTTCCAGAAGGCCGGTTGAAAAAAGCAATATCGAATATCCTTTCAAATGCGGTCAACTATACGGAGGCTGGACAATCAATATCAGTTGTATTTGATAAAAATAAGCTATCAGTTTCTAACGAATGTAGCGTATTACCACCCGAACAGCTACAACACATATTTGAGCCATTTTATCGTCCAGATTTAGCCCATAGCCAAGCAACCGGGGGAAATGGGCTCGGTCTATACATTGTCCAGACGATCTTGGATAAATTGCGCTTGAAATATCAGTTTGTTCCCATGCCAAACAATAGAGGCATGAGTTTTACAATACAGTTTTGAAAGAAGTCTCTGCTTTCCGATCTCCACAGGAAAAGCAGAGACTTCTTTCGTTCAACATTGGCACAACATTGATTTTATAATCATCCAACATAGAAGATGTACTATGTCTGCGAAAGGAGGTAAAACGCCAACTACTAAAATGAAGGAGGTAAAATCTATGGCGAAAAAAATTGGAATTATTGTTCTGCTATGCTTTTCTTTATGCGTCGGTGGTGTCTCTGCTTTCGCCAATGAAGGCCATGACGAAACAGATACCCAAACACTTATCGAAACGCAGCACCCGGTATCCTCCGTCCTTTTCAGGCAAGACGGAGCAGATATTCAGCAGAGTACAGACGAGGGCAAAACATGGCAAAGCTATTCTCCCATCGAGGAAACAGACTACTTCACTTATGATGAATTTTCCGCATGGATTGAAAATGAAACGGAAAATATTCAAAAGTTGGTCGATGCTGGAGAATGGACAGAAGCAGAAGCGACAGAAGCACTTGAGTATTACGATGAAATCCTTAAATCTATTTTAGAGGGCAAAATGGTAGGAAAAAGAGCTTCTTCAAGTGACGATCAGTTGTTCTTTTCTATGCCCGATAACGCACAGCCTGAGCAGTATCAAACATTCGTCTTTGATGGGAATACCTACAAGAGTATAGGCCCATTTGATACGGAGGAAGAACTGTTCAATGCCCTTAAAGAATATACCGATACAGAAGTTGAAGCAGGAACAATGTCACAAGCAGAAGCAACGGCACTTTTAGAAAAGTATCAATAGAAATCTGCCGCACGACGGCAAAAGAAAAAAAGCCGTCGTACAGCAGACACATTTCTATGCGCCCATGAAACGGCGGCTCAATTTTCA
>OGQQ01003055.1_pt1 | contig 10085 bp, 6 predicted proteins | sample 1553281 | NCBI WGS metagenome assembly OGQQ01 (sample SAMEA2579937, study PRJEB22360) | human gut metagenome | biome: human gut; feature: human-associated habitat; material: faeces | place: Denmark | collected 2008/2010 | reverse complement strand
CAGAAGTATTTCCGGGGCATGACGCATCCACAACCATTGGTTATGAAAAGAGGTATAATCCATTTGTATAAGATTGGCATTTTGTTTCAGAACAGAGATTTTGAGCATGATGTGTATGAACTGATCAAAGCGTTTTATCCCGGAAATGAGATCGTTTCTCTTTATGAAGAGGATGATGCGGATTATGATATCCGCTTCCGGGTCTCACGTGATGAAGAAGGTTATACCATCAGTTACAACAACGGAATAGAGAAAAAAACAGCTCATGGGGCTGTGATAGAAGGGCAATCCAGTGGAGAAGCTTCGGATGCCCTTATTTCTTGCAATGATGCCCATGATATCCGCAGAAAAAATAAAGACGCGATCAAATACGCCCTGTATCAGATGCTTTCCAAAGCTACAGGAAAGACACTTCCCTGGGGAAATCTTACAGGCATCCGTCCTGTGAAAATGGCTATGGGAATGCTGGAGTCCGGAATGAAAAATACGGAGATCGCCAGATATATGAGAGATCAGTATCTGGTAAGTCCGGAGAAAACAGCTCTTGCAGTTACCATCGCAAATCGTGAGCGGGATATCCTGAAAAACATTGATTATGAAAACGGTTACAGCCTTTATGTTGGCATTCCTTTCTGTCCGAGTATCTGTCTGTACTGTTCATTCAGTTCCTATCCGCTGGAGAGATGGCGTAAATATGTGAAGGCGTATCTGGATGCGCTGGTAAAGGAAATCCGGGCTGTTTCCGGGATGATGAAAAACCGGAAGCTGGATACGGTCTATATCGGTGGGGGAACACCTACCACACTGGAGCCGGATCAGCTTCGGAGACTTCTTGGCGCGATCACGGAATATTTTCCCTGTGAGGAGCTGGAAGAATTTACGGTTGAGGCAGGAAGACCGGACAGTATAACCTTGGAAAAGCTTCAGGCGATCCGGGAGTTTCCGGTTACCAGGATTTCTGTAAATCCACAGACCATGAATCAGGAAACCCTGGATATCATTGGCAGACGTCATACAGTAGAACAGACAAAGAATGCGTTTCATCTGGCAAGAAAAGCCGGATTCGACAATATCAATATGGATCTGATCGTGGGTCTTCCCGGCGAAGATATCACAAAAGTGCAGCATACACTGGACGAGGTAAAAGCTCTCGGGCCGGACAGCCTGACCGTACATTCTCTTGCTGTAAAGCGTGCGGCAAGACTGAATATTTTCCGTGATAAATACCAGGAGATGACCTTTGAAAACAATCAGGAGATCATGGATCTGACTATGAAAACGGCCTACGAGATGGGAATGGGTCCTTATTATCTGTACAGACAGAAGAATATGAAGGGGAATTTTGAGAACGTTGGGTATTCTGAGGTTGACAAAGCAGGGATTTACAATATACTGATTATGGAGGAAAAGCAGCCGATCATCGCACTGGGTGCAGGTGGTTCCTCCAAGCTTGTGTTTGATCACGGACAGCGCATTGAGCGTGTGGAGAATGTGAAGGATGTTGTCAATTATATCACACGTATCGATGAAATGATCGAGAGAAAACGCGAGGGCATTGCAAAATGGCTGTAGACGGAAAGGAGAGACGGATCCTTGAAAAGCGTACAGAAGATAAGTGAAACTACGCAGGACCGGATTCTGGAAATGGATCTTTCCGCAGAGCTGAAGCATGGGGTTGTTGTCAGTAACCTTGCCTATGATGTGGCAAAGGAGCTTGGACTTGGTGAGAAAGAATGTTATCAGCTGGCTATTGCCGGAATGCTCCATGATATAGGCAAGCTGAAATTGGAAGGATACATTAATGGCCAAGAGCAGAATCCGATGGTCATTGAAGAACTGAAATATGTTCGCATGCACTCCACATTAGGTTATGAGATCCTGAAAGACCAGGGATATTCCGATTATGTTCTGGAAAGTATTCTTTATCATCATGAGAATTTTGACGGCAGCGGTTATCCCAGCAACAGAAGCGGAAAGGATATCCCTATGGGTGCAAGGATCCTGAGAGTATGTGATGTATATGCGGCTTTGAGTATGGACAGACCATATCGGAAAGCTCTGGAAAATGATGAAGTTTTAAGACTGATGATCGATGAGATTAAAAACTTTGACATGCAGGTGTTTCTTGCATTTCAGAGGGTGATTCATAAAGGAGGAAACTATGGCATTAAAAAAGAAACCGGTTACAGGAATGAAGGACATTTTACCGAAGGAAATGGCAATCCGTAACTATGCGATGAATATGATCAGAGAGACGTACGGAACCTTTGGTTTTTCCGCAATTGAAACTCCCTGTGTAGAACATATTGAGAATCTCTGCAGCAAGCAGGGCGGTGAAAATGAAAAACTGATCTTCAAGATCATGAAGAGAGGCGAGAAACTGAAACTGGATACTGCAAAAACAGAGAATGATCTGACAGATTCCGGACTTCGCTATGACCTGACCGTACCGCTTTCCAGATATTATTCCAATAATGCAAACGAGCTTCCGGCTCCGTTTAAGGCACTTCAGATGGGAAATGTATGGAGAGCTGACCGTCCGCAGAGAGGTCGTTTCCGTCAGTTTATGCAGTGTGATATCGATATCCTGGGTGAGCCGACCTATCTTGCTGAGATCGAGCTTGTACTTGCAACTACAACACTTCTTGGAAAACTGGATTTCCATAACTTTACGATCCGTATCAATGACAGAAGGATCCTGAAGGCAATGGCTCAGTACAGTGGATTCCCGGCAGAGAGCTTTGATACTGTCTTTATTATTCTTGACAAGATGGATAAGATCGGCATCGAGGGAGTTGCAGAGGAGCTTGAGAAAGAGGGCTTTGCGAAAGAGAGCATTGACACTTATCTTGGACTTTTCCGTGAGATCACCAACGATGTTGAGGGTGTCCGTTATATTAAAGAAAAACTTTCTGATGTTCTGGAAGCAGGTATTGCAGAGGATCTTGAAACGATCATCAACACTGTAGAATCTGTAAAAACAGCAGACTTCAAAATGTCCTTTGACCCTACACTGGTACGTGGAATGTCCTATTACACAGGTCCGATCTTTGAGATTTCCATGGATGAGTTCGGCGGAAGCGTCGGTGGAGGCGGACGTTACGATGAGATGATCGGTAAATTTACAGGAAATAATACCTGTGCTTGTGGTTTCTCCATTGGATTTGAGAGAATCGTTATGCTGCTTCTTGAGAGAGGCTATGAGATTCCAACCAAGAATGGCAAGAAAGCATATCTGATCGAGAAGAACATGCCGGCAGACAAGCTTCTGAACATCCTGAAACAGGCAACTGAGGAAAGAAGTGCAGGTACACAGATCAATATCTCTATCATGAAAAAGAACAAAAAATTCCAGAAAGACCAGCTGGCAGCAGATGGTTATACAGAGTATGTAGAATTTTTCAACAGAGACTGAAACTGCCCGTCTGAAAACGGAGATAGCAGAGTAAATTAAAACGACTATGAAAAAAATAGTCAGAGGAGGATAAAGAGATGGCTGAAAGCATGCAGGGACTGCACAGAACTTGCCGATGTGCAGAAGTGACCACAGAGATGGTTGGAAAAGAAGTAACATTAATGGGATGGGTGGCAAAAGCCAGAAATAAAGGAGGTCTTGTATTTGTGGATCTTCGTGACCGTTCCGGGATCATGCAGCTGATTTTTGAGAATGGCAGCATTGACGAGGAAGGCTTTACAAAAGCAGGTAAACTGCGTAGTGAGTTTGTTATTGCTGTAACCGGTACCGTAGAGAAACGTGGAGGAGCAGTAAACGAGAATCTTGCAACTGGCGAGATCGAGCTTCGTGTAAAATCCCTCCGTGTTCTTGCTGAGGCAGATGTTCCTCCATTCCCGATCGAGGAGAATAGCAAGACAAAAGATGAGATCCGACTTAAATATCGTTATCTTGATTTAAGAAGACCGGATCTTCAGAGAAATATCATGATGAAGAGCAAGGTTGCCCAGCTTACAAGACAGTTCTTTACAGAAGAGGGATTTCTTGAGATTGAGACACCGATGCTTGGAAAGAGTACTCCTGAGGGAGCCAGAGACTATCTGGTACCATCACGTGTTCATCCGGGAAGCTTCTATGGCCTTCCACAGTCTCCGCAGCTGTACAAGCAGCTTCTGATGTGCTCCGGATTTGATCGTTATATCCAGATCGCAAGATGCTTCCGTGATGAGGATCTTCGTGCTGACCGTCAGCCGGAGTTCACACAGATCGATATGGAGCTTTCCTTTGTTGATGTAGACGATGTTATCGATGTTAACGAGAGATATCTTGCATTCCTGTTCAAAGAAGTTCTGGATATCGATGTAAAACTCCCGATCCAGAGAATTACCTGGCAGGAAGCTATGGATCGTTTTGGTTCCGACAAACCGGATATGCGTTTCGGTATAGAACTGCATGATGTAAGCGAAGTTGTCAGAGACTGTGACTTTGTTGTGTTTAAGAGTGCACTGGAAAATGGCGGAAGTGTTCGTGGTATCAATGCAGAAGGCCAGGGTGGCATGCCTCGTAAAAAAATTGACAAGCTGGTTGAATTTGCAAAAGGTTATGGTGCCAAAGGTCTTGCTTATATTGCAATCGCAGAAGATGGTACACGCAAATCTTCCTTTGCAAAATTCATGACAGATGAAGAAATGGATGCACTTGTTGGCGCAATGGAAGGTAAGCCGGGAGACCTGCTTCTTTTTGCAGCAGATAAGAACAAAGTGGTTTATGATGTACTTGGAGCCCTCCGTGTAGAACTTGCAAAACAGATGGATCTTCTTGATAAGAATGAATATCGGTTTGTATGGGTAACAGAATTCCCGCTTCTTGAGTGGAATGAAGAAGAAAACCGTTACACAGCGATGCATCATCCGTTCACAATGCTGATGGATGAGGATATCCCGCTGATCGAAAGTGGAGATCTTGGAAAAATCCGTGCAAAAGCATATGATATTGTACTGAATGGTAATGAGATCGGCGGAGGAAGTGTCAGAATCCATCAGAACGACATTCAGGAAAAGATGTTCGAGATGTTAGGCTTCACAAGAGAAGCTGCTTACGAACAGTTCGGATTCCTTCTGAATGCATTCAAATATGGAGTTCCGCCTCACGCAGGACTGGCTTATGGCCTTGACCGTCTTGTTATGCTGATGGCAAAAGTTGACAGTATCCGTGATGTGATTGCTTTCCCGAAGGTAAAAGACGCATCCTGTCTGATGACAGAGTCACCAAGCAGAGTCAGCGAGCAGCAGCTTGAAGAACTTGGTCTTGAAGTAGAACCGGAAACAGAAGAATAAAAGAGTAAATAAAACGGCTGTCCCGAATTACGGGGCAGCCGTTTTGTGATACGTGATCATTTTGCTGTTTCTTCATTTACCGGAGAACTGCTCAAAGTTCCGAAGATGGCATTTCCGATGGTTGTATTACTGTCATCAAGTTTCCATGAAACTCCATCATTGGTCAGATGGAAGTCAGCAGTGGAAGTAATCGTTGCAGCATTGTTTTCAATATCATTGAGAAGCATCTCAAGAGTTTTCTGATAGCGCTTTTCGGAACCGTCGATCACTGCGTCGGCAGAACTTAAATAAGCATCCTGTTCCTCACTGAAAGTATTGAGAATTGCGGAACTGTCAAAAGTCGTGATTTCCGTGCTGATGGTTGCAGTATATCCCTGCTCTTCGCAACTTGTGATTTTGAAATCAAAATTTTGGTGTACCTGTTCAACAAGTACAGAAGCAATGGAATTCTTGTCAGAATCGGAAGTGTTGAGCAGACTTTCAATGCCCAGATAATCTCCCATCTGTTCGGTATTCATGGATTTCAGGGTGTTTAGATAAATGGTTAATGTTTCTTCAGGTGAGAGCAGATTGTTATCAGAGAGATAACTTATAAGACCGCCGACAAGATCGTTTTCGAGGGAATGTGATTTCTGAATTTCCCATTCATCATGATCAGCCCCGGTATTTCGGAGCGCCATGGTACAGTCTCGTGTCACCGTTTCGTATTTATTTTTTTTAAGCAGACTGTCTAAGAGGACATAACGTTCTTCGAGGGAATCTGTTGTCTCTTCTGTTGCAGAGGTATCAGATGCGGCCGCTTTTAAAATGGCAGTTTCAAGAGATGCCTGCGCATAATCTTCGGCAAGTGTCCTGGCATCCAGTGTAGAAAGCTGCAGGGAAACGTTGGCTTCTTTTTTATCGTTGTCGACATCAACATTCTGGATTTTATAATCAAAATCCTGGAAAAAGAGAGAAAAAACTTCTTTGACTTCTTTGGATAATTCTATCTCCTGTGTCGTGTCAGGAAAAAGCTCTTTGTAGGATACGTATTTCTGGGTTGTAGCAGAATCCAGATTTTTCAGCAGATCCATTTCATTGGTGATTACTGCCTCTACATCTGTTTTATCTACGTGGGAACAGCCGGTCAGAAGTGTGACAGACATAAAGATAAACAGAAGAAAAGGCAACAGACCTTTTGTGATCTTCATAGGTATCTTTCCTTTCAAAAATAGTCCTTTATATTTTATCAGATAAGTGCATAAAAGTCAAAAAAAGGTAAATTTACGTCGGGTTTCGAAATAATTCGTGAAAAAAATGTGAAACAGTGACGGATTTTTCACAGCTCTTTTCTTTTATTTCAGAATCTGCTATGATAATTAAGTTAAAAAATACCTTTTACAGGGTTAGAAAAGAAAATTGCTATGATATAGGAATTAAAAGTACCTTTTACGAGGTTAGGAGGAACACAGGTTTATGAAAAAACGTATATTGATCCTTCTTGGGATATTGATAATTGGCGGCGGAGCAGCAGGAGTATGCTGGAAGACGGGAATCATTGGAAACCATCAGCAGACCAGCGGTGACGCAGTCTATGTAACGAAGATCAGTGATCTGACGGATCAGGCATCCGGAGTATCCAACCGTTATGCGGGCGTTGTTGAACCGCAGGAGACCGTATCGGTTGAATTGGAAAGCGGCAGGACGGTTAAGGAAGTTAAGGTCAAGACAGGTGATCAGGTCAAAAAAGGACAACTTCTTTTTGAATATGATCTGAGTAGTATTCAGGAAAGTCTGGAGGAAGCGCAGCTTGATCTGGACAGACTCAAAAATGAAGCAAGCAGTCTGACAGAACAGATTGCAACTCTGGAAAAAGAAAAGAAGCAGGCAACGCAGGACAATCAGCTTTCTTATACAATTGAGATCGAGACAAACAAAATGAATCTCAAAAAGAATGAATACAGCCAAAAAAGTAAACAGGCTGAAATTGACAAGCTGCAGAGTGCAACGGGGAATACGGAGGTACGAAGCAGTATTGACGGCGTGATTCAGAAGATTGATACTTCAAAGCTGGCTTCGGATGATAATAGTAGTGTGGATGACAGCTCAGATGATTCAGATACAGCTTCTTATTCGGGTGACAGCAGCAGTGGAAATGCTTTTATTACGATTCTGAGCACGGGTGCATATCGTATCAAAGGCACTGTCAATGAAATGAATGTCCAGAATATCATTGAAGGAGATCCGGTCATTATCCGTTCCCGTGTGGATAGCAGCCAGACATGGAAGGGAACTATGGGAACAATTGACCGCGAAAGTGCAACTAGCAGTAGCAATAATTCAAATTCTGGAATGATGGATAGCAGCGGAGATTCGCAGACGAGTACCAGTACATATCCGTTTTATGTGAACCTGGATTCTTCGGATGGATTGATGCTTGGACAGCATGTTTACATAGAAATGGACGAGGGGCAGGATACGCAGAAAGTTGGGGTCTGGATCAGCGAAGCCTATATTGTAGATGCAGATACAGGCAGTCCGTATGTCTGGGCCGCCGATAAAAATGGTAAACTCGAAAAACGAAGTGTAATTCTTGGACAACATGATGAGGAACTTGGCGAATATGAGATTGCAGACGGACTTACAAAAGACGACAGTATTGCATTCCCTTCGGATGTCCTTGAAGAGGGTATGGCTACAACGACAAATATTGATGAAGCAATGGATACCGGTTCTGTAGATATGCAGCCGGTGGATGAACTTGGGGCTGATAATCTTGACAGTGAAGATGCAGATGCCATTGAGGATTCTTCTGATTCTGAAGATGACTGGAATGCGGATGACTGGAGCATCGATGATGAAGATGAGGATTTCGAAGATGAATATGAGTCAGACGGTGACAGCACAGTGATTGATGACCCGGATGCGATGGGAGATCAGATTTCGGATGATACCTCCGATGATGAAAGTATGATGGATGAAAATCTCATATCGGATCAGGAGGATATGGAGGATTCGGAATGATTCTTGAATTAAAAGGCATATATAAAAACTATCAGCAGGGCAAAATGAGCGTGCCGGTACTCAAAGATGTCAATTTCTCCATGGAAGAGGGCGAATATGTGGCAATCATGGGTCCTTCAGGTTCCGGAAAAACAACGCTGATGAATATCATTGGCTGTCTGGATAAACCGACAGAAGGAAGTTTTTCACTTGATGGACAGGATATTCTGACCTGTTCTGAGAATGATATGTCAGATCTGAGATTAAATAAGATCGGATTTGTATTTCAGAGTTTTCATCTGCTCCCGAGACAGTCGGCGCTGGCAAATGTAGAATTACCATTGAACTATGCAAAAGTACCCAAAAAAGAACGAAGAGAACGTGCATTAAAAGCACTGGAACGTGTCGGTCTGGCAGATCGTGTTGATTTTCTGCCAAATCAGCTTTCAGGTGGTCAGATGCAGAGAGTGGCGATTGCCAGAGCAATCGTGAATAATCCGAAGCTTTTACTTGCGGATGAACCGACCGGTGCTCTTGACAGTAAATCAGGTGCACAGGTTATGGAGCTTTTCCAAAGGCTGAATGATGAGGGGGTAACGGTACTGATGATCACCCATGATGCGGATATCGCAGCACATGCAAAGCGTGTGGTAACGATACGTGATGGTGAGCTGAAGGAAAAAGAGGTGAAGTAATAGAATGAAAAAAAGAATTATTATAGGCATTCTGATTGCAGCTCTCGTTGCTGGTGGTTCAGCAGGAGGCGCAACCTATTATAAAAAGTCTCATCAAAAAACAGTGTCTGTTGTAAGCGTGGATAATCTGGCAGGACAGTATTATATGGATGACACGAATCTTGACGGAAATATCGTGACAAGTGCGATTCAGAATATTACCGTAGATAAAGATATGATCATCCAGGAAGTTTATGTATCAAAGGGTGATGAGGTAAAAAAAGATGATAAACTGATTTCCTTCGATATGACTCTGGTTCAGATGGAACTGAATATTGCAAAGCTGAAACAACAGCAGCAGGAACAGGAACGGCGCAAACAGGTTGCCCGTAAGTGCCAGCGAGCAGGCGATGCCGCCGGCCAGAGGACGCAGGGTGCCCCAGAATACCGAGTCGCCGATACCGGCCAGAGGGCCCATCAGACCAGCCTTGACCGAGTTGATGGTGTTGGGGTCAAAGTCCTCCTGTGTGGCGTTCTCCTCCTCCATGGCCGCTGTAATGCCGAAGATAAAGGGGCAGAGCATGGGCGTGGTGTTGAAGAACTCGGCGTGACGCTGCAGTGCCTCGCCCAGCTCCTTCTTGTCCGGATACAGCTTCTGTAGAATCGGGGACAGCGCATACTGCGCACCCTGACTCATCTGACGCTCGTAGTTAAAGGATGCATTGACCGTAAAGGATCTCCAGAAAACCCTGTTGATATCGCTCTTGGTGAGCAGCTTTTTCTCGTTATTAGAAGTCATCGTCAGCACCTCCGTCAACCACAGCAGTATTATTCGGCTTGTTCTGGTCGTTGACCAGCATCAGAGCCACAATGATCACGCCCAGCAGTGCAATGCCCAGCACGGGAACATTGAGGTATGCAGCCAGCAGGAAGCCCAGCAGGAAATACGGAGCAACCTTGGGGCTGATGAGGATCTTGCCCAGCATAGCAAAGCCCAGTGCAGGCAGGATGCCGGCGGCCACGGAAATGCCGCGGATGATGAATGCGGGGATGATGGCCAGGAAGCTCTGCACCGCGTCGCTGCCGCAGTAGAAGCAGATGGCGATGACCAGAGACATGACGATATCGTAGGAAAGGAAG
>OGQQ01003052.1_pt1 | contig 10088 bp, 12 predicted proteins | sample 1553281 | NCBI WGS metagenome assembly OGQQ01 (sample SAMEA2579937, study PRJEB22360) | human gut metagenome | biome: human gut; feature: human-associated habitat; material: faeces | place: Denmark | collected 2008/2010 | reverse complement strand
ATACGGATTTGTTACTCACCGCCTATAGAGGCGGGAGTCATCTCCCTCTGATATAATTATTTGATTGCCGGAAGAATTTTCTCTACGTCTGTGTGCGGTCTCGGGATTACGTGTGTAGCTACCAGTTCTCCCAGTCTTCCTGCAGCCTCAGCTCCGGATTCTACTGCGGATTTCACTGCTCCGACATCTCCGCGAACCATAACTGTTACCAGTCCGGAACCAATTTTCTCTGTTCCTACCAGTACGACATTTGCAGCTTTTAACATGGTATCTGCTGCTTCAATAGATGCTACCAAACCTCTTGTTTCCACCATACCTAATGCTTCCTGTGACATTCTTCGTTCCTCCTTTTGAATTGTTGGTTGTACTTGTTCCACCTGCTGCGCCGCCTGTTTCACTCTCCTGACGGTCTTGGACGGCGCCTTGGCTGTTGTCGTCTTTGTTGACTTCTTAGCGGCTGCGGCTTTCTCTGTGCCGGCTGTCTTCTTCGCTGCCGGGGTTTTCTCCGTGTCAGCCGCCTTCTTCACAGAGCCTGTGCTCTTTGCCGCCTGCGTCTTCTTTTCCTCTGCCATGATAACTGCCTCCTAACTTACCCTGTTCACGCTCTTTGCGATAATCTTTAAGATTTCCTCGTGAGGACTGGGGATTACCACATAGCAGGCAGGTTCCTTGATTCCATTTGCTGCGGCAGTTTCAATGGCCTGCGTGACTGCGGACACATCTCCCCGGACGATAATCGTGACAAGTCTTCCGCCTAATTTTTTCTCCCATGTGACAAGCTCAACGTCCGCTGTCTTGCACATGATATCTATGGCAACCACTGCTGCGGTTACACTGGGGATTTCAAAAAATCCATACGCCTTTCCCATGAGACTGCTCCTTTACATTCACTCGCAGATATCCGGTTTTCCTATACAGTAGGAAGAATCTTCTCCACATCGTTGTGCGGTCTTGGGATTACGTGTGTAGCTACCAGCTCGCCAAGTCTTCCCGCTGCGTCCGCTCCTGTCTCAACAGCAGCCTTAACTGCTCCGACATCACCGCGTACCATAACTGTTACCAGTCCGGAACCGATTTTCTCTGTTCCTACCAGTGTTACCTCTGCTGCCTTTGTCATTGCGTCTGCAGCCTCGATTGCTGCTGTAAGTCCTCTTGTCTCAACCATTCCTAATGCTAACTGTGTCATTGCCATTTTTCAATTCCTCCTAAATTTCTTCAATCTCTTCTTTGTTTATAAAGTGTGGTTTTCCTTTATCCAGCCCGCTGAGTTTGAGCATCTTCTCTGTATCCTCTGTCGGTCTCGCAATCTCGTATTCCGCTACGATTCCCGCCAGCTCCTCCGCCTTTCTCTTGGCCGCGCCCAAGGCCGCCTCTACGTCGGATACGCTGCCGCGGAATTTAATCATCACAATCAGCGGTACAGGCAGCTCATCTGCGTTTGCCGGTTTGTTCTTATCAAAGGTCTCCAGACGGACATTTCCGGCTTTGCAGCCTGCGTCTGCCGCCGCGAACGCCGTTGCCAGTCCGAACACCTCCAACATGCCTACTGCTTCTCCCATAACTCTTCTCCTTTTTGGGATTGGCTTAATTATTTATTGATAATCGCTATCTTTAAGCCCTTCATCGCCAGGTTTGTCTGGTGAGCTTCGTTAATCTGCTCCAGCGGGAACTCATGTGTGATGAGGTCATCCATCGGAAGTCCGATTGCTTTTGCTCTCTTCAGGAAATCGAAGGTTGTCGCGTAATCTCTCAGAGTGTATACCCAGGAGCCAACCAGTGTGATTTCCTTGGAGCAGAGGTCAAAGTGCGGATTGATGGTCGCGTCTCCTCCGTTGATGAAGAAGCCGAGCTCGCATAAGCCGCCGCCGTTTCTGATAAATTTATAGATGTTGGCGTGTGCCACCGGTGAACCGGTACACTGGAATGCGAAGTCTGCCGCATATCCGCCGAACGCGTCCTTCACACCCTGTGCCAGAGCATCAATACCCTGGTAGTCTTTGAAGTTTACGCTCTTCTCCGCGCCCATCTTCTTTGCGAAGTCCAGACGTTTCTGCTCACCGTCTACCGCAACAATGTTCTCAATACCCATTGTACGCAAAACTGCGATACAAATCAAGCCAATCGGTCCACATCCCTGTACAACCACTCTGCTGTTGAATCTTAAGATTCCTGTGGTCTTTGCTCTCTCCACCGCGTGTACGAGTACCGCACATGGCTCGATGAGTATACGGGATTTCAAATCCAGGTCACTTACATTGAAGATAGTGGAACCTTCGCGGACCAGTATGTAATCTGAGAACCATCCGTTTAAGTGGATATCATCATCCGGAAGCAGCCCGTATACGTCAGCCCCGCCTACATTCTGTTTGTTCAAATCAAACATAGTAATTTCCGGGTCATCCTTAAAAATCATGCAGGTAACAACTTTGTCACCGACCTTCAACGGTTTTCCCGCGCTGTCTGCCTTTACATTCTTACCCATCTTGACAATCTCGCCGGTTCCCTCGTGTCCGAGCGCTACCGGAATCAGTCCGAACGGGTCTCTCTTAAATTCATGTGCGTCTGTTCCGCAGATACCACATCCTTCTACCTTTACCAGGATGTCACCGTCTCCCACTTCCGGCATCGGAAATTCTTTGATGTCGTAGTGTTCCAGGGATGTCAGCATCGCAACGTGTGCGGTCTTCGGAATCGCCTGGCTTCCTGCGGATGATGTCTGTGCGGAAGGGATTGGTTTTTCCAGCATACTCTCCAGTACCTGTTTTACAACCGCTTCTACATTTGCACTATTCATTTCCATGGTCTTCGTCCTCCTCTATCGAATACATAAACTGTCTGTCATGACACAGCGTCTTCTCTTTGTGAAGGAGCTTGCACTCGTAAGCCCCTCGCCTGTCCTGCTGGCGATGGTAAAGGTGCAGAATCCTTCTCCGCCGAATCCGATTGCCGCGTAGGACGGACCGTTCTTCACGAGAATGGCGGTATCGATGGCTTTCGCATACTTGGTAATGTTATCCACATTTTTGGAGTGGATATGAGCGGAATGGCGGTTGCCGTGTTCCAGCCACACTGCCTGCTCTACCGCGTCATCGAAATCCTTCGCCCTTACCATGCCGAGAATCGGCATCATAAGCTCTGTGGCAATCAGCGGATGTTCCTTTGGTCCCTCGAATGTGATACAGCGGATATTGTCCGGAACAGTCACACCAATCATACCCAAAAGTGTCTTGGCATCGCGCCCCACGCATTTCCTGTTCAGGCGTCCGTCCTTCAAGACAACGGCTGTCAGAGCGTCCTGCTGCTCCTTGGTGATGCGGTAGCATCCCTGTTCCTCTATCATATAGTTCATCAACTCGTCAGCGATGGAATCCACTGCCACGATTTCTTTCTCCGCGATACAGGGCAGGTTGTTGTCAAAGGTACATCCGTTTACGATGTCCTCCGCCGCTTTGCGGATATCTGCTGTCTCGTCCACCAGCGCCGGCGGGTTACCCGCTCCCGCTCCGATTCCTCTTCTCCCGGAGGAGAGAACCGCTGTCACAACTCCCGGTCCCCCGGTCGCCGCAATAAGCTGGATGGCTTTGTGTTTCATCATGATGTTGCTTGTCTCCAGTGTGGGGTGTTCTACGGTACAAGCGATGTTGTCCGGTCCGCCCGCCTCTACTGAAGCCTCATTTAAAAGGTTGACAGCATAAATGGATGTCTTGATGGCAGCCGGATGTGGGTTGAATACCACGGTGTTTCCGCCCGCGAACATCCCAATTGTGTTGCAGAGCACTGTCTCACTGGGATTCGTACACGGTGTGATGGCTCCGATGACTCCAAAGGGTCCCATCTCGATAAGAGTCAGACCTCTGTCCCCGGACCACGCTGTGGTCGTGATATCCTCTGTTCCCGGTGTCTTCTCGGCAACCAGCTGATGTTTCAAAATCTTATGTCCGACATTTCCCATGCCAGTCTCCTCTACACCCATACGCGCGAATATTTCCGCGTTCTCTTTGATTTTTTTACGGATGTTGGAGATAACTTTCTCTCTGTGGTCCAGAGACATTCTGGCTACAATCTTCTGCGATTTCTGTGCGGCAGCGATTGCTTCGTTCATATCGGAGAACACGCCTCTGTTCCCTGACACATCTGCCGCAATCTGCATCTTCGCCAGCACTTCCTGCACAATGTCCTGAACCATCTGCTCATTTACTGACACGCTAATACCTCCTTAAAAATTTCTCTTCCGTAAGCGGCTATCCTGGTGTCCTCTTCTGCGGACCCGCCGCTCACACCGAGGGCTCCTATTATCTTTCCCTCTGCCTCCAACGGTTCTCCCCCGCCGAAGATAACAATCTTACCTCCGTTGGTATACTGGATTCCGTACAAGGATTGTCCCGGCTGCGCCAGATGGCTTAACTGCTCCGTGGACATCTTGAGGCTTGCTGAAGTAAATGTCTTGTTCAGCGCAATGTCAAAACTTGCTATGTAGGCGTCGTCCATACACTGTACGGCAACCGGTCTTCCCGCCTTGTCTGATACTGCGATTACCACATTCACATCCATCTCCTTCGCGTACGCCTTCACTCTCTCGATGAGGGCATTGGCAAGATTCAGGGTCATCCTGTGTTTCTTACATTTACAGACATGTTCTGCCGTGTGATGGGGACTTGTCTCATTCATCTGCTCCAGTACGGCTCTTACCGCATTGGAAATATCCTGTTCGTTCATAGCAGTCCTCACTTTTCTATCTATATCTGCTCTTTAACGGTTTCTTACAATGAATCCGTTTTCACTTTGTCAAACTTCTTATTTCATTCCCAGCTGGTCCATTACTTTCTTTGTAATAGAAGCTACCAGGTCCGCGTCAGCACTGCCGATTGTGGAAGCCGCCGGTTTTGCGGAACCGCAGCCGCCGCATGTATGGCAGCTTGGCTTGCCTGCTTTCGCGTTCGGGCATACATTTGCAGGGTGTTTGCCCGGAAGTCCGAACTGTCTTCTAATCTCATACAGTCTCTCTACCTGCTCTTTGGAGAGTTCCTGAGGTCCGCCAATCTGCATGCTCTGCCATAACAGACGTGCGTAGAATTCTACGGACTCCATCTTATGATATGCGTTCAGCAGGGAGTCAGAGTATGTCAGTGCTCCGTGGTTCTCCAGAAGTACTGCATCGAAATACTGCAGGTGCTCTTCTACTGCGTCCGGAATCTCCTCTGTGGAAGGTGTGCCGTACTTTGCAATCGGTACACATCCCAGCGCGATAACCGCCTCCGGCATAATCGGCTGTGTCAGCGGAATCCCTGCAATAGCGAATGTTGTAGCGTACAGAGGATGAGCATGTACAACAGATTTCACATCCGGTCTCTCCTTGTACACACGCATGTGCATCTTAATCTCAGAAGAAGGTTTAAACCCTTTGTTTGCCTGAATTACATTTCCGTTCGCGTCTACTTTACAGATGTATTCCGGTGTCATAAACCCTTTGCTGACACCTGTCGGCGTACACAAAAACTCATTGTCATTGAGTTTTACGGAAAAGTTGCCATCGTTTGCAGCAACCATACCGCGGTTGTAAACCCGTCTGCCGATTTCGCACATTTCTTTTTTGATTTCGTATTCGTTTTGCATCTCTTCTCCTCCTTGGATTTCTGGACAAAACATCATAATAATATTTGTTTTGTGTTGTTTCTAGTTGCATATTACCACACAATCCCACATTAGTCAACTTATTTTCATGTTGGATTCATTGGAAATCGCGCAATCATCGCCTTCACACCGCACTCATAAATAGTGGAGTACAGCGTCATCCGTTCATGACTGCTTTTCTTCCCACGGGAGCACGTCTCCCTCTTCTTTTAAATACTCCAGGATTTCAGGGATTCCCTCATAATTTTTGGAGTCTACATAAAAGATTTTCCTGCACCCCGCCAGCTTAAGCCACCGTTCTGCCTGCGCCACATTGGCGCGCTCGTCATGTATTTTTGTGACAATGCCGACCACTTCCCGGTTGCATGTCGCCGTACAGCAGGGCGGATAGAGGGAGTATGGTTCTGTCGCGGACAGCAGAAGCCCCACAATATCTGCCTCGTAAGTGTAAAGCGCCAGTGCGTACCCCAGGTGTTTGGTCTGCGCGTACTCGCCCGGTGTATCGATGATGACATCGAAATTGTTGACATACTGGGTCTTGTGATAGTGTATCTTTTCTCCTTTGAGCGCTTGGGTGAGTGTGGTCTTCCCGCACTCGCTGCGCCCCATCAGTACAATCTTTTTCATCGTATCAGGTCCTTGTTATCTCGCAAACGGAAAATCCCATCTTCTCTTTTACATAAGAAAGGACTGCCCGGATTGCCGCTTCTGTCTCAGAAATGGTCCCTGTCACAATCAAGGTCCCGCTGAACCGGTCCACAAACCCCAGTTCAATGCCCGCTGCCTTGATAGCGATGTCCGCCGCGATGATAGCTGTCTCCGCCGGGCTTATCGTCAGCACCCCAATGGCGGATTTGCTGTACTCAATCCTGGGGTCTAATCCCAGCTTTTCATACAGCGTGATGTCCGGGCTGGCAATCAGATGGGCAATGGTAATCTCCTTGCCGGGCACCAATTCCTGGACGATTCTCTCCGGTATATGTTCCTGTGCCATGTTTTTCACCCTCCTATCTGACACTCTGTCTGGGAAGCCTCCCGCGCTGTCTCAAGAAGCCTCTGCATTTTTTCGTTGCTCGGAGGAAGCACATCTCCCATCAGATATTCCCTGCCGAGTCCCGCGTATTTATCCTGTCCCAGCCGATGATAGGGAAGCAGATGCATACGTCTCACATTGCCAAGGGATTTCGTGTACAGCGCGATGTCCCTGATTTCCGCTTCCGTATCATTGAATCCCGGAATCACCGGCACGCGGATACTTAACTCAGTCTGATGGGAATCCGCAATCTTTTTCGCGTTTTCCAGCATCAACTCATTGCCTCTGCCGGTATATTCTTTATGTTTTGCGGAATTCATATGCTTGATATCCAATAAATACTCATCCAGATAGGGAAGGATGGATTCAATCACTGGGTAGGGCGCGCACCCCATACTCTCCAGCGCCGTACTGATACCGCTCTCCTTTGCCGCCCTCAGCAGGTCTCTGGCAAATTCCGGCTGACACAGGCTCTCTCCGCCGGAAAGAGTCAGCCCGCCTCCGGTTCTTCTGTAATAGGTTCTGTCCTTCTCCACGGTCTCCATCACCTGTCCGACTGTGACATCTTCCCCGATGACCTTTGGCTCCCCCTGCACAAGCATGGTCTGAATCTTGTACTCCTGGGACTCCGGATTACAGCACCAGCGGCATCGGAGCACACAGCCTTTCAGAAAAACAATGGTGCGGATTCCCTTTCCGTCGTGGATGGAATACCGCTGGATATCGAAAATCCTGCCTTTTGTCTGTAAATAGTCTTCCATGTTGTTTCCTTTCTCTGTCAGAAGCCTTGTTCTGTCCTGCGGATGATATCATCCTGCAGAGACTTCGACAGCGTCGTAAACAATGCACTGTAACCTGCCACGCGCACTACCAGATGTTTGTACTGCTCCGGATTCTTCTGCGCGTCCAGCAGTGTCTCACGGCTGACAACATTAAACTGCATGTGACTTCCCTTCTGGTCAAAGTAGGATTGAATGAGCCCCACAAAATTTTCCAGTCCTGCTCTGCCGCTCAAGGCGGAAGGATGGAACTTCTGATTGAATAGTGTTCCGTTAGAGGCAATGTAGTGGTCCAGCCTGGACACCGAGTTTGCCGCCGCAGTCGGCCCGTGAGTATCCTTTCCGGCTGAAGGAGATACACCGTCCGCCACAGGGGTGTGGGCAAGTCTGCCGTCCGGGGTAGCGCCGGTCTGTGCCCCCAGAGGGACATTGGCTGACACGGGGTAGAGCCCTGCTTGGAACATTCCGCCTCTTGGATTTCTGTACTGCTCCAGAGGTTTTGTGTATGTATATGCCACATCTCTGGCAAACGCATCTACCTCCGGGATATCGTTTCCGAATTTCGGCACCGCTTCTATCAATTTTAAAATCCGCTCGCCGTTCGCCTTTGCCTCCTCCGACTCGGAAGCCGCAGTCACGCTCTTTAAGATTGCTTCCACCGTCTGGGCGTTCACCTGCTCTCCGGCATTTTGCATATCCTGAGCGACTTCTCTTGTGATATCCGCCACATCTTCGCCGCTTAATCCTTTGCCGTAATTGGTAAACAGCGCTTCTTTCAATTCCTTCATGGTAATCTTCTTCTCGTCATAGACAAGCGTCTTCACCGCATACAGGGAGTCTGCCATATTTGCGACGCCAAATCCCTGGGGACCTGTGAAGTTGTATACTGCTCCGCCTTCCTGCACGGTCTTCCCACACTTCATGCAGTCATCCACCATGGAGGACAAAAACGGAAGCGGGCAGCGCTCTGCATGTGCCATGTCGATGGCATTGTCTGCATTGACGAGCAGCTTGATGGCATAATCCATCTGCGCCTTGTACGCATCGTAGAACTCATCAAAGGTCTTCATGTCCTCCACCTCACCGGTCTTAGGTCCCACCTGGATACCCTTGTCCATTCCGTTTCTGAAGACCAGCTCCAGCGGGCGGCACATATTGAAGAACGCCGCGTCATGCCATCCTTCGGTCTTTCCAGCCTTCTGCGGTTCCACACATCCGATGATGTTGTAGTCTCTCGCATCCTGAAGGGTCAGCCCTCTGCTCACCAGAGCCGGGATGATGACCTCGTCATTGTAGTAAGCCGGAAGTCCGATTCCGGTGCGGGTCAGCTCCGCCGCGCGAATCAAAAAGTCGTGAGGCGAACCGTTCCACACACGCACGGAGAGAGAAGGCTGGGGAAGGAATACGTGCTGGGAAGCTGTGATGCTCATGAAAGACAAATCGTTTGTCACATCCACACCGTCCTCATTTTGCCCTCCCGCTATCAGATTCTGGAACAGGCTGTACCCCGCAAAGCCTTCGGCAGACACCGCATCCCGGCACTTATTCAAATCATTTAACTTCACCCAGACACAGTCCATGAGCTCCTGCGCAAATTCTCTCGTTATCTTGCCGCTGTCGATATCCTTCTTATAATAAGGATACATGTACTGGTCAAAGCGCCCCGGAGATATAGAATGTCCGCTGGACTCTATCTGCAGGAGCTGCTGCACAAACCAGAAGGACTGGCACGCCTCATAGAACCCTGTCGCTCCATTCTCCGGCACATTCGCGCAGTTCTGGGCGATGATGAGCAGTTCCATTTTCCGCACAGAATCGGTGCATTTCTCCGCTGCCTCCAAAGCCAGGCGCGCATAGCGCTTCGCATAGTTCACTGCCGCGTCGCAGCTTATCATCACCGCCTGCAAAAAGCGGGACTTTCTCTGGTAATCGCCATCGGCGAGGCTTAAGGATTCCAACTCTGCCTCTGCTTTTTTCCTGATTCCCGAAAATCCAATGGCAAGCACTTCTCCATATTTTACTGTGACATGTCCCACGCCGTTGTAAAAATAATTTCCCGGTGTGAACAGATTGTGCTCCATGGCGAGCAGCGTCTCCGGCTCCATGTAAGATGTCGCCAGTTCACTGGTGGTTCGCCCCTTCCAGTAAGCATCCGCCTCTTTTAATTTCTTCTTCGTCTCTTCCGAAATATAAAAGGGGTCCGCCGACCGCGTCTCTACAGTATCAAACTCCGCCTCCAGCCACTCGTAAGAAAATTCCGGATAAGTCTGGCATCCTCTCGGCGCCAGAGTAGTACTGCCTACAATAAGTTCCAAATCCCGAATCACAATGGGGATGTTTTCCAGAATATGCGCGAACGCCTTCGCCCTGCGAATGACCATCGGTTCATTCTCTGTCCGGCGGTAGGACTCGGTGATGAGAACCGCTCTCGCCGCCTCAATCTCCGGCATCTTCGCGTACAGATTCTCCACCAGCTTCGGGATACGTTCCGACTTGGGGATTTGCGTGCTGTCGTATGTATATAAGCCCATTTGCCCAACTGCTCCTTTCTCTATACCTCTTCTGTAGCGCACAGCATTCAAGACTCGCTCGCGAGTCTTGGCGCGGGATTCGGGTCAGCTCTGCTGACATCATTCTTTTCCGAA
>OGQQ01003048.1_pt1 | contig 10100 bp, 7 predicted proteins | sample 1553281 | NCBI WGS metagenome assembly OGQQ01 (sample SAMEA2579937, study PRJEB22360) | human gut metagenome | biome: human gut; feature: human-associated habitat; material: faeces | place: Denmark | collected 2008/2010 | reverse complement strand
TTTTTCCTCCTGGTCTCCATTGTGCGTTCTTTATAGCAACACGATACCTGGCTGCCAGAGTCTCTCCACACCAAGTATCTCGCTGCTTTTCATACTTCAACAATTTTAGCATAGATTCCTGTAAATAACAAGTTCTTTGCCCTCCTGTCTCCCTCCTGCCTGCTCTCGTTTTATTGTTTTTTCAAAACCTTGTCAAATCACCTTTTTCTTTACAATCTTATTTTCCCGTGTTATAGTAAACCCCATGAAGAAAATTTTAATCCATTTACTGAAACCTCTTTCTTTTCTTCCTGCAATTCTGATGATGTATCTGATCTATTCATTTTCAGCCCAGACAGGGGAGGTGTCCGGAGCCCTAAGCTATGAAGTCAGCTACCAGATTGTGGAAACCAAGAATGAAGTTCTCAACGAAAACAAAACTTATGACGAGCTCGCCTATTCTGCCAGCTCCATCGAATTTTATGTGCGAAAAGCAGCTCACATGACAGAGTACTGTCTGCTTGCCATTGCCATTTCTTTCCCACTTTATGTTTACGGAGTAAGAGGTATCTGGCTGATCCTGCTGGCAGGCGCCATATGCGTAGGCTTCGCAGGCTTTGATGAATACCACCAGTCCTTTGTGGCAGACCGCGGACCTTCTGTACGTGATGTGGGAATCGACAGCATCGGAGTCACAGCGGGAATCCTGTTGGTGCAGGCATTCTGCTGGTCCACTCTACATAACCCAAGCGGGAAACGGCGGCGGAGACGGCGTTAGAGCGTGTATTTCAACAAAAAACAGACTTCTGATTGATTATCACTCATTCGGAAGCCTGTTTATTTTTTTATATTTAGTATTGTATTCGTAATTTCGTGCTGTTATAATCATAAAACGCAAAAGTAACCGCCCGGTCTGCAAACTAGTGTTTACTTTTGACATTATATACACGGACTAACCGTCTATCGGCAACACTCATTTTTCATACATGTATTAACACTATCTATTAAATATGGCAATTTCTTTTCAAAAGCAATACTCTCTATTCTTCATCCTCTGTCGCATCCCCTAACTGGCTAACCAGATTAGCGCGGTCAGCAATAGACATTTTCTTATTCAAGGATGAAGTACTTTCCATTTTAGATTCAACTGTCCCTGAAGTTTCTGTCTCAGAAGCCTGTGCTTCACTTTCTGCATTCGACTCCTTCTGAATCTTGCCAGCCTTTATGCTGCCGCGGATTCCATTGATCACGAAAGCAACGCCAAGCACAATAAAAATCACTCCCGCAACCATAAAGCCAGGACTGCTGCCCTCAGCACCATTTATTACATTCTGGCAAAGTGAAACACCCAGATAAGCCACATAAACCCCTGCCAAAATCATAACCAGGCAGGTTCTCATAGGCATAGCAGACTTCCCATTTCTGACTTTCTGCTTCTCATTTACATCAGCCTCTTCCAAATTCTTATTTTCCATATTCATCCCCCTTATGAAATAGCAAACTGACTCTCATACAGATTCGCATAAAAGCCCTTCTTCGCCAGCAATTCCTCATGTCTGCCCTGTTCAATAATATTTCCATCCTTCATGACCAGGATCAGATCTGCCTCCTGGATAGTGGAAAGACGATGTGCTACAATAAAGCTGGTTCTTCCTTCCATCAACTCTGCAAAAGCCTTCTGCACCTTCACCTCAGTACGGGTATCAATGGAAGAAGTGGCCTCGTCCAGAATCAGCATAGCCGGGTGCATCAGCATAACCCTTGCAATGCAGAGAAGCTGCTTCTGTCCCTGGGAAATATTTCCGCCGCCCTCTGAAATCACGGTGTCATAGCCGTTTGGCATACGCTTGATAAAACTATGGGCATGTGCATGCTTAGCTGCCTCCATAACCTCTTCCAAAGTCGCATCCGGCTTTCCATAGGCAATGTTCTCGCGGATGGTTCCTGCCTTCAGCCAGGTCTCCTGAAGCACCATACCAAAGTTTCGTCTCAGGCTGTCTCTTGTCAGCTCTCTTACCGGATAACCGCTTACCTTAATCTGTCCCTTATCTACATCATAGAATCTCATAAGAAGGTTGATCATTGTGGTCTTACCGCATCCGGTAGGTCCGACGATGGCGATCCTCTGTCCGGGTTTTACGTCAATGGAAATATCAGTAAGAAGCGGAACTTCTTTTCGGTAAGAAAAGGAAACATTCTCCACGCTTACACGACCGTCTGCTTTCTCCAGTTCTGCAGCACCAGGCGCATCTGGCTCCTGTGCCGGTGTGTCAATAAAGTCAAAGAGACGTTTTGCACATGCCAACGCATTCTCCAGCTCTGTGATAACGCCGGAAATCTCATTAAACGGCTTGGTATACTGATTTGCATAGTTCAGGAAGCTGGTCAGCTGTCCCACAGTCATACCGCCCTTAATTACTGTAAATGCACCAAAAATTCCAACTGCTGTGTAAACAAGGCCATTTACAAAACGTGTGGACGGGTTTGTAATAGAGGAAAAGAAAATCGCTTTGATTCCGCAGACGCGAAGCTCCTCATTTACTTTTCCAAATCTTTCATTGGCTCTCTCCTCATAGGAAAAAGCCTGCACGATCTTCTGATTTCCAACAAGCTCTTCCACAATAGAAGTCATCTCCGCTCTCTTCTCGGACTGCTCCTGGAACATGCGGAAGGTTCTGCCTGCAATAAAGCTTGCCACAAACAGGGAAATCGGAGTAAGCAAAATGACGATCACTGCAATCTTCACACTGATGGAAAGCATAAATCCAATGGTTCCAAAGATGGTCAGCACACCGGTAAACAGCTGGGTAAAGCCCATAAGGAGACCATCTGAAAACTGGCTGACATCAGAAACAATACGGCTTAAAATATCTCCTGGCTGATTGGCATCTATATAAGATACCGGCACCTCCTGAAGATGGGCAAACGCCTGGCTTCGCACATCCTGCACCACGCTGTAGGTAACCTGGTTGGTAAGAAGGTTCATCACCCACTGGGAAACTGCATTTCCCACAACGATCACAGCCAGAGTTCCAAGTACCTTTAAAAGTCCGGCTACATTTCCCGGACCTACGATATTATCTACACCGTTACCAATAAGAATGGGTGTATACAGGGTAAATCCAACGGTGACAAGCGCTGTCAGAAGCATAATGATAATTTTTGCTTTGTAAGGGCTGATAAATCTAAGTACCCTCTTCATAGTCTCTTTATTCTTTCCCATCAGCGGTTCACCTCCTGTTCAGAAAGCTGTGACAGGCAGATTTCTCTGTAGACCTCACAGGATTCCATAAGCTCTTTGTGTGTTCCCACACCAGCCAGCTCACCATCATCCAGGACCAGAATCTTGTCTGCCTGCTTGATGGAGGTTGCTCTCTGGGAAACGATAAACACAGTCATTCCCTTTGTCTGCTCATGAATGGCATGACGAAGAGCCGCATCTGTGGCAAAGTCAAGGGCAGAAGCACTGTCATCCATGATCAAGATCTCCGGATCTCCCACCAGTGCTCTTGCTATGGTAAGACGCTGGCGCTGTCCGCCGGAAAGATTGGCGCCGCCCTGACTTACCATGGTATTTAAGCCCTCCGGCTTACTTTTTACAAAATCACTTGCCTGCGCAATGGAAAGAGCCCGCTGGATTTCCTCTTCTGAAGCGTCCTCTTTCCCCCATTTCATATTGTCACGGATGGTTCCTTTAAACAGAACTGCCTGTTGTGGTACCATCCCCACCTTTTTACGAAGCTGTGAAAATGGATATTCTTTTGCATTATTTCCATCAATTACCACATTACCAGAAGTTACGTCATAGAAACGTGGAATCAGATTGACCAGAGTGGATTTACCACATCCGGTACCACCGATGATACCGATGGTCTCACCTGGTTTTGCCGTAAAGGAAATATGGGAAAGTGCCGGCTCCTTGCTGCCTGCATAGGTAAAGCTCACATCTTCAAAGACAACTCTTGCAGCGCCTGCATTTTCTTTCTGACCACTGCTGCCCTGATCCGTGAGAGACGGCTGTGTATCCAGCACCTCATTCAGACGCACACCGGAAGCCATAGCCTTTGTCACTGCCACGATCAGGTTTGCAAGAGCGATCAGTGCGATCAGGATCTGGTTCATATAGTTTACAAGGGCAACCACTTCCCCCTGTGTAAGAATACCCACAGACACTTCCCTGCTTCCATACCAGAGGATTCCGATAATGGAAAAGTTCATAATAACCGTAGTAGCAGGATTCAGAAGTGCGGAAATTTTTCCCGCTCTTACCTGCACATTGGTGTAATCGTCGTTTACTTCTGAAAATTCTTTATATTCTTCCTGCTGTCTTCCAAAAGCCCTTACCACTCTGGCACCCACATGATTCTCTCTGGTGATCAGGGAAATTCTGTCCAGGAAGGACTGAGCCTTTTTGTAAATTGGCACTGTTGTGCGCATAATTCCGTAAATTACAATGGAGATCACCGGAACCGCAATCAGGAAGATCAGGCCAATCTTCACATCAATGGTAAAGGACATGATCACTGCACCCACAACAATAAAAGGAGAACGAAGGAACAGACGAAGTACCATGTTCACACCAGTCTGTGCCTGATTCACGTCATTGGTGATCCTTGTCACAAGGGTAGGAGTTCCAAGCATATCCAGTTCTCTGTAGGAAAGCCTGCTGATATGGAAAAAAAGCTCCTTGCGAAGGGCAGTGCTGAATCCCATGGCTGCCTTTGCAGAAAAATACTGTGCAGTCAGAGAGCATGCAAGGCCAATCACTCCAAGCAGTACCATGATCACACACTGGTGCCAGATGTAGACATTGTCCTGATTCTTAATGCCGATATCCATGATTCTGGCAACAACCAGAGGCACGATCAGCTCAAAGGTGGCCTCCAGCATTTTGAACAAAGGAGCCAGAAAGCTTTCTTTCTCGTAGCCCTTCAAAAATCTAAGCAATCTCTTCATCTTACTTCTTATTCTCCTGGATTCGTCCATATAATCTGGTCATGGCGTTAATTCTATGAATAATCTCATCCGTAAGCTGACCTCTTGTAAGACGCCATTTCCAGTTGTCTCCCAAAGTAGACGGCGTATTCATTCTCGCTTCATTTCCAAGACAGAGATAATCCTGCAAAGGTACTACGCACACTTCTGCTACTGAGGACTGTGCCGCCCGGATAAGCCCCCATACACATTCATCTGTGTCTTTATCCTCACAGGCTGTGTACTGGTTCACATAGTCTCTGTTTGACTGGGTAAGGTTCCCAAGCCAGCCCTTCGTAGTCTCATTGTCGTGGGTTCCAGTGTATACAATGCAGTTTTTATCATATCGGAAAGGAAGATATACGCTCTCGCCGCTTTCATCAAAGGCAAACTGAAGCACCTTCATACCCGGATATCCGGATTCTGCCAGAAGCTCCCTGACACTGTCTGTAAGAAATCCCAGATCCTCTGCGATCACATCCAGATCCTTAATTTTCTCCTCCAGAACCTCGAACAATTCTATTCCAGGACCTTTTTCCCACTTTCCGTTCTCAGCGGTCTTATCTCCATAGGGAACTGACCAGTACTCGTCAAAACCGCGGAAATGATCGATCCGGACCTTGTCGTACAGCTTCATACAGTGAGTCATACGAAGAATCCACCAGTTATAGCCTGTTTTTCTGTGATATTCCCAATTATAAAGCGGATTTCCCCACAGCTGACCGGTTGCAGAAAAAGCGTCTGGAGGACATCCTGCCACTGCTACCGGTGTAGCCTCCTCATCAAACTGGAACAGATCCGGGTTCGCCCATGCATCTGCGCCATCAAAAGCCACATAGATAGGAAGATCACCGATGATCTTAATACCTCTGTCATTTGCATATTTCTTCAGCCGGTTCCACTGGCGGTAGAACCAGAACTGCTGAAAGGCATAGAAGCTGATATCTTCCTTCAGCTCCTCTCTTGCCTTAGCAAGTGCCTCCGGCTTACGTGTCTTTAAGTCCTCCGGCCACTGATTCCAGGAAATTCCCTCCAGGCTGTCCTTTATTGCCATATAAAGACAATAATCTGCAAGCCAGAAGCCCTGCTCTTTCTCAAAGGCTTCCATCTCCTCACGGATCAGCTGAAGCTCCTTTTCTTTCCCATCCATCTGGTAAAAACGTCTGTAAGCCTTCCGAAGAAGGGAAAATCTGGAAAGATAAACCTTCTCATAGTCCACATAGCTTCTGCTGCCGCCCCAGTCACATTCTGCACATTCTGCTGCTGTGAGAAGGTCTCTCTGGATCAATTCCTCCAAATCAATGAAATAAGGATTTCCTGCAAATGTGGAAAAAGACTGGTAAGGGGAATCCCCGTATCCGGTAGGTCCAAGTGGCAGAATCTGCCAGTATTTCTGACCCGCTTCTGCAAGCTGATCTACAAAAGCGTAAGCTTCTTTAGAAAAACATCCGATTCCATAGTTGGAAGGGATACTGGATATAGGCAATAAAATACCGCTGGCTCTCATCATATGTTCCTCCTGTCTGGTTCAATAACCATTATCTGCTTATTATACCGCTATCATGCATAATCGGTCAACAGGATAAAATAGCTTCGCAAATTTTATCCCGCTTTCGGTTGCTGCTCATAAAAACAGGCACCCGGAAAAATTCCGAATGCCTGTCATTTCCTTCAGCATCACATTTAAGTAATGCCAAAAGACTTATATTCTTTTGCCTGAATTATTTCTTGCTTGTATAACCGAAGAAGAAGTATCCAAGTGGTGTGTAATACATGCCGTCAATGTCTGGATTGAGCATATATGGCTGTGTATAGAAGTAAATCGGAGCAAGCACGCTGTCCTGTCCAATGAGGATATCCTCAGCTTCGTGGAATGCTTTCATACGCTCTTCCGGATCAGAAGTAGCTTTTGCTGCATCGATCGCTGCATCATAGTCTGGGTTAGAGTACTGAGCGTCGTTGTTACCGCCGTCTGTGTACCACATATCCAGGAATGAGCAAGGATCGTTGTAGTCTGCGATCCAGCCGTTACGGGCAATCTGGTAGTTACCATCTTTTCTGTTCTGAAGGAATACGTTCCAATCCTGGTTGTTCAGGTTAACAGTTACACCAAGCTCTGTCTGCCACATGTTCTGAAGAGCCTCACCGATCTTCTTGTGGTTATCAGCTGTGTTGTACAGATACTCTACAGTCGGGAAGCCTTCGCCGTTCGGATAACCAGCGTCTGCAAGAAGCTGACGAGCCTCTTCGCAGTTAGCCTCATAATCCTCATCGGAAATGCTGTAGTAAGAACCGCCTACTGTACGGAAGTCATCACTACCAGCACCAGCTGCATCATTTACACCGTTCGGTACATATCCGTCAGCCGGAACCTCACCAGCCTGAGAAACGTTCTCTACGATGTAGTTACGGTCGATTACAAGTGAGAATGCTTTACGGATGTTAGGGTCAGAGAAAACTTCGTCCTCTGTGTTGAAGCATACATAGTAGGTTCCAAGATAGTCACCAATCTCAAGCTCGCCAGAAGCAAGGTAGGTCGGGATCTCGTCTACAGGAAGGTTCTCGATGAAATCAAGCTCTCCGTTGTTGTAACCTTTGAGCATTGCGTTGTTGTCATCAAGAAGTGTAAACTTGATGGTATCCGGTCCAAGGTTCTCATAGTCATAGTAGTTCTCATTCTTCTCCATGGAAATGTAAGCGTTGTGAGACCACTCTGTCATTTTGTATGGTCCATTACCAATGTAGGTGCTTGGATCAAATGTCCAGTTGTCACTGCTCTCTACCATATCCTGACGAACCGGGAATGTTGCCGGGAATGCCATGATTTCTTCGAAATACGGGCAGTCATAGGTAAGATCGATCTGAAGAGTCTGATCATCAACTGCTGTAATTCCAAGAGTGCTTGGATCAGCACTTCCATCAGCAATTGCGTCATATCCTTTTACCATGTCGATCATGTAGCAGTAATCTGCTGCTGTCTCAGGATTTGCAAGACGCTGCCATGCATAAACGAAGTCACCAGCTGTTACAGCCTGTCCATCAGACCATTTGATACCGTCACGAAGTTTAACTGTGTAAGTAACTGTACCATCTTCGTTCTCAGTCTTTTCCCAGGACTCAGCCTGTCCAGGAGCTGTGACAGCATTTCCTTCACCGTCATTTACCCATTTAACCAGGCCTTCGAACATATGGTTGCACATGATAGCTCCATCAACTGCAGAGTTCAGTGCAGGGTCAATTGTCTGTGGTTCAGATGCGATACAAAGGTTCAGGTTGAATCCTTCGTCAGATGCTGTATCCTCGGCGAATACAGGAGTTGCTGCCATGCTTAATACCATAGCTGCAGTCAGTGCCATAGACATAAATTTTCTTCTCATTACATTTCCTCCTTTATGCTTTTTTGCGCCGCATGAGAGATGAGAATCGACGCTTGTATTCATCAGCTCTTCCGTGAGGAAGAACGAAATACCTAAACTCCCTTTATTTGTCCAGTAAATGGCAGGCTGCCCAGTGACCCGGCTCATGCTCTCTGAACACAGGAGCTACCTGGCTACACTTTTCAGTGGCATATGGACATCTGGTGTGGAAACGGCATCCGCTTGGCGGATTCATAGGACTTGGCACGTCTCCTTCCAGAATAATACGCTTTCTTGTCCGGCTCAGCTTTGGATCCGGAACCGGAACTGCGGAAAGCAGGGTCTGTGTATATGGATGGATCGGATGTCTGTTCAGCTCATAGCTCTCTCCCAACTCAACAAGAGAGCCAAGATACATAACACCGATTCTATTGGAAATATGACGGACAACGGAAAGATCATGGGCAATGAACAGATAAGTCAGACCCATCTGCTCCTGCATGTCCTCCAGCATGTTTACCACCTGTGACTGGATAGAAACATCCAATGCGGAAATCGGCTCGTCACAGACGATGAACTCCGGTTTTACTGCAAGGGCGCGGGCAATACCAACACGCTGCTGCTGACCGCCGGAAAACTCATGTGGATAACGGTTTGCATGCTCTGTATTTAATCCGACCTGCGCCAGCAGTTCTTTGATCATGTCAGCGCGGTCTTTCTTACTCGCTGCAAGCTTGTGGATATCAATGGCCTCTCCAATGATCTCACCAACTGTCATTCGAGGATCCAGGGAAGCGGACGGATCCTGGAAAATGATCTGCATTTTTCTTCTGTAGGGAAGCATTTTGGCAGCTTTGGCTTTTCCAAGAGGTTTGCCGTCTTTATCCAGAGGATTGTCGTAAATGGTTTCACCATCATAAATGATCTTTCCTCCGGTTGGCTCATAGAGGCGAAGGATCGTTCTTCCCAGAGTGGTCTTTCCACATCCGGACTCTCCTACAAGACCAAGTGTTTCACCTTTTTTGATATAAAGGGAAACATCCTGTACAGCCTGTACCCCCGGGCCTTTTATGCCATTTACTGGAAAATACTTTCGTAAATTCTCAATTTCGAGAAGCTTCTTTTCTTCTGCCATTTATTTCTCCTCCTTGTTCATAAGCTCCTGAACCCGAAGCCAGCAGGCGGAACGATGTTTCTCGCCCACTTCCACGTAAGGAGGCATTTTCTTCAGACAGATCTTCATGCAATGCTCACAACGTGGAGCAAACGGACATCCTTCCGGCGGATTCAGCATATCAACCGGGGTTCCCTCGATTGGGATCAGTCTTTCATAGCTCTCGGCATCAACACGGGGCATGGAACGAAGAAGACCCTTTGTATATGGATGTGCAGGCTCGTAGAAAATGTCATCTACAGGTCCCTGCTCCACAATTTTACCTGCATACATAATCGCAACACGATCCGCAACACCGGCTACCACACCTAAATCATGGGAAATAAACACAAAGGATACACCTGTTTTTTCTTTTAACTCACGAATCAGCTTTAAAATTTTAGCTTGCACCGTTACATCAAGCGCAGTGGTAGGCTCATCGGCAAAAATCACTTTTGGTTCGGACGCCAATGCCATAGCTAAAACGCACCGCTGCCGCATACCTCCTGAAAAAAAATGAGGCTGCAAATGAAAACGTTCTTCCACATCATCAATCTCCACCATACGCATCAATTTTTTTGCACGCTTTTTTGCCTCGTCTGTGCTGATTTTATGATGTTTTTTGATGGCCTCCACCA
>OGQQ01003041.1_pt1 | contig 10120 bp, 6 predicted proteins | sample 1553281 | NCBI WGS metagenome assembly OGQQ01 (sample SAMEA2579937, study PRJEB22360) | human gut metagenome | biome: human gut; feature: human-associated habitat; material: faeces | place: Denmark | collected 2008/2010 | reverse complement strand
CCGAGAAAGTAAGCCTTCAGTGTAAAAGCGATAAAATCCATGACATGCAGGAACGTATCCGTCAAATCAAATCCAGTGAGGAGATTGGAGTGAAGTATATGCAGGAGTGGGAAGAAAAGATAATAGAGAAGGAAAAAGCACGGGAAGAGGGCTTGGAGGAGGGGCGTAAATTGGGTCTTGCCGAGGGTCGTAAATCTGGTCTTGCCGAGGGACGCTTACAAACGGAACGGCTCTATCACACTCTGATTCAGCAAAACCGCATAGCGGATATTGAGCGGGCGATGAAGGACCCGGAGTATAAGAAGAATCTTTACAAGGAATTTGGCATATAGCGGAAGGTTTACCTTAAACGGATATTTTTTAGTTATTGACATATGTTCATAAAGTGCTATACTAAAAATAGAAACTGAAAATAGCGACAGATTGGGGGGCATGAGATGGCAAGACCGCAGAAATGCAGGTGTATCTGCTCGAAACCGAAAGTGACGGAATTTCTGCCTGTCAGGGGCGGCGCGGTGGAGACGGTGTGGCTTGGATTTGATGAGTACGAAGCTATACGTCTTCTGGACTATGAACATCTGACCCAGCAGCAATGTGCTGAGAAGATGGATATTTCCAGACCTACGGTGACGAGGATTTATGAAGAAGCGAGAAGGAAGATGGCAGATGCGCTTGTAAACGGGAAAAAGATTGCCATTGGAGGCGGGGATGTCATCGTGTGTACGCAGTTTAAGCCGGAATGTGCCAATGTAAAGCACTGCTGTCACAGAACAGAGAAAGGAAGGACAAGCGAATGAAAGTTCTGATTATCGGAGGCGTTGCGGCGGGGACAAAGACCGCGGCAAAGTTGAAAAGGGAAGACCCCGGCATGGAGGTGCTGGTACTCACAAAGGACGAGGATATTTCCTACGCGGGCTGCGGGCTGCCCTATTACGTGGGCGGTATGATTGAGAGCCGGGAGGAATTGATTGTGAACACCCCGCAGAAATATGCCGGATTGACCGGCGTGTCTGTGGAGACAGGAAAGGAAGCTGTGGCAGTCAATGCGGCGGAAAAATGTGTCACAGTGAAGGATGTGAAGACCGGGCAGACTGCGGATTATACATATGACAAGCTGGTGCTTGCTGTCGGTGCGTCTCCGGCAGTCCTCCCGATTCCGGGTGCGGAGCTTCCGGGTGTGTTTAAAATGCGTACACCCGACGATGCGGTCTCCATGCGGGCATATGTGGAGGAGAAAAATGTAAAGAAAGCGGTTGTCATCGGCGCCGGATTTATCGGGCTGGAAGTAGCAGAGAACTTAAAGGCAAAAGGGGTAGGTGTTACAGTTATTGATTTCGCGGACCAGCTTCTGCCGAATATTGTGGATTCAGAAATTGCGCTCTATATCAAGAAACATCTTTTGAGAGAGGGCATCCGTGTTGTCACGGGAACAAAAGGAGAAGAAATCACAGGGGACGGTGCTGTGAGCGCAATCCGCACTTCTGCCGGAACCTTCGCCTGTGACATGGTAGTGATGGCGGCGGGTATCCGCCCCAATACCGATTTCCTGAACGATACAGGGATTGAGATGTTCAAGGGAACCATCAAGGTAGACGAATCTTTAAAAACAAGTGTAGAGGATATTTATGCGGTGGGCGACTGCGCCATGGTCACAAACCGCCTGACAAAAGCTTCTCAGTGGTCGCCCATGGGGTCCTCCGCAAATATGGAGGGACGCACCCTGGCGCAGATTCTTGCGGGAGAGAAGAAGGCATATCCGGGAGTGTTAGGTACAGGCGTTGTCAAGCTTCCGAATCTGAACTGCGGACGGACCGGACTTACCGAGGCGCAGGCGAAAGCGGCAGGATATGATGTCATCACCGCTCTGGTAGCGACGGATGACAAGGCGCATTATTATCCGGACGCTTCCTTCTTTATTACGAAGCTGATTGCGGATAAAGCGACACATAAGTTGTTGGGAATCCAGGTTCTGGGAACCGGAGCCGTGGATAAAATGGTAGATATCGCCGTGACAGGTCTGAATATGGGCGCTGTGCTGGAAGATTTTGAAAACGCGGATTATGCGTATGCACCACCGTTTTCCACAGCAATCCATCCTTTCGTGCAGGCGGTCTACGTGCTGATGAATAAGCTGGAGGGAACTCTGGTGAGCATGACTCCGACGGAATACCTGGAAGGAAAGGCAGAAGGATACAAAGTTGTGGATGTCGGTCTGGCTCCTTCCATCCGCGGGGCAGTTTATGTCAACTTGGCGGAAGTCAAGGGAGAGATTGAAGGACTTGACAAGGAGGAAAAGCTGCTTCTCGTCTGTGCAAAAGGAAAGCGCGGGTATTTCCTGCAGCAGCGGCTGCGCCATTACGGATATAAAAATACGGTCGTATTGGAGGGCGCTGCGTTCTTCAATGATGTAAAAGCAGTGAGCACAGGAGAACAGGTTTCCGCGGAAGAAATCACAAGAGTGAAGGCACTGGGATTCCTTCATGATAAGAGGACGCCGGACAGATTCAACGGACGTGTCATCACCAGAAACGGAAAGATTACAGCGGAAGAAGCGAGGGTGATTGCGGAAGCGGCGGAACAGTTCGGAAGCGGGGAAGTGACCATGACCTCCCGTCTGACCATGGAGATTCAGGGTGTGCCCTTTGAAAATATCGAACCTCTGCGAGAGTATCTCATGCAGGCGGGGCTGGAGACCGGAGGAACCGGCTCGAAGGTGCGCCCGGTCGTGTCTTGTAAAGGAACAACCTGTCAGTATGGTCTGATTGACACCTTTGCCCTGTCCGAGGAAATCCATGAGAGGTTCTACCACGGATACAATGCGGTGAAACTGCCGCACAAATTTAAGATTGCAGTGGGTGGATGTCCGAATAACTGTGTGAAACCGGATTTGAACGATTTGGGCATCATCGGACAGAAGATACCGCAGATTAGTCTGGAGAAATGCCGCGGATGCAAAGTTTGTCAGGTGGAGAATGTCTGTCCGATTCAGGTGGCAAAAATGGAAGACGGCAAAATTTCCATCGATGAAAACGCATGTAACCACTGCGGACGCTGCGTAGGAAAATGTCCGTTTAAGGCAGTAGAAGATTCCATCACAGGATACCGCATTTACATCGGCGGACGCTGGGGCAAGAAAGTAGCCCAGGGCAGATACCTGGACAAAGTGTTCACAGACAAAGAAGAAGTGCTGGATATCGTAGAAAAAGCAATCCTTCTCTTCCGTGAGCAGGGTGTCACAGGGGAACGTTTCGCGGATACCGTAGCGAGACTGGGATTTGAAAATGTGCAGGAACAGCTTTTGGACAGCGGTCTGCTCCAGAGAAAAGCAGAAAACATCGCCGCGCAGAAACATTTAAAAGGAGGAGCGACCTGTTAGAAAAGCTGGTAGAGCGCCTGCCCGGGCAGCCGAAAGGATGAGCTGCCGGACGGCAAAACAAAGTGGTTGCTCGGCAGCGGCAGCGCCTTACTTTTGCGATTTGTCGCGGAACTCCGAGGGCGAACAGCCGTAATGCTTACGGAAGACACGGTTAAAATAACTGCGGTCATAATATCCCAGCAGCTCTGTGATGGCATCGATGCGCATCGTGGAGTTGCGCAGGCAGTCTGCCGCCCTATTAAGCTTCAGCTCATTGAGCAGCTCGGAGAACGTATGCCCGAGATATTTTTTCAGTATCTTCGACAGATATGCCGGGGTATAGTGAAAATGTGCTGCAAGCTCCTGAAGTGTGATGTCGGATAAATTTGCTGTTATATATGCTAAGATTGCGGAGAAGTCTACCTCAGACTTCTCCTTTTTCTGTGAAACATAAATATGGTTGCGCAGCAAATCTGTAAATATCAGTGAAAGATAGGACTGCATGGCAGCCTGATAGCAGGGTTTCTGTAAAATATATTCTTCAATCAGGGACTGCATGAGCAGTTCCAGATTGCTGTCCGGATTGGGGCGGAAGTAGACATATTCCCCTTCTTCCGATACGGAAAATAAAGAATTGATGAAAAAACTGTTAAACAAATCATTTTCCGAAATCAGGTTCAAAAAGGAGGTGTTGAGCACCTGTTTAGACACAAGGATATTAAAGACCACCGAATCCTGGGAGGGAATGGAGATACCGTGCTTATAGTTGGTGTTCATAAGGCAGACAGAGCCTTCCTCCAGTGTTAAAGTGTTGTGCTCAAGGTGCTGCGTGGCGGTATTCTTATATGCGTAGATGATTTCAAAGAAATCATGGGAGTGCAGCGTAGCGCCTTCCTTATAGTTGGCAGATACCGGATGCAGGATGATTGCCAGATGTCCATCTACGGGAAGCTGGTCAAGCCGGATTTTAGACAATGTGGCAGACTGGTGGGAAATCTCGTTTGCCAGCAGATGTCCCGACGTTTTTGTCTTTTGTTCTTCTACATATCTCTCGATTGTTTTATTAACCACTTTGGTGCTCCTGTACTTTTATTTTAATAAAGTATAGCATACTTTTTTGCAGGAGAGTAAAAAAATACAAGTCAGCAGGATAACTCAGTACAATGTAATGCCCTGCCTTTTCTATTATCATGTGTAAAAGGGATAAAGAGAAGGAGGAACAATCTAATGGAAAAAATGAAAAACCGAAATATCATCGGATATGGTCTGGGAAGTATGGGCAAGGACCTTGCGCTGGGCGTAATTGGCTCATATCTGCTTATCTTTTACACAGACGTATTTGGAATCAGTGCTGCGGCAGCAGGCGCAATCCTGTTTTTGACAAAGGTGTGGGATGCTATCAATGACCCTATGATGGGCGCCATTGCGGACAGGACAAAGCGAACAAAATGGGGAAAATACAGACCTTATGTATTATTGGTTCCCGTTCCGCTGGCAATCTTTTCTTTTCTGTGCTTCCTGACTCCGGACTGGAGTACAGGGGCAAAAGTCGCGTATGCGGCTGTGACATATACGATAACCGGTATGCTGTTCACAGCATATGATGTACCGCTGTGGGGGATGGTTCCATCTTTGTCTTCCAGTATGCATATCCGCAATAAACTGATTGCATCGGCAAGAACCTGCACAACGCTTGCCATGCTTATCGCTTCAGCGGCGGCTATGCCGGCTATTTACGCTCTGGGCGGAGGGACAGCTACAGAAAACCTTCGTTCCGGTTATCCGAAATTTATGGCGGTGCTGGGTGTATTTGCGGTAATCTGCGCATGGATTACATTCGCCTCCACAAAAGAAGTTGTATATGAGAAAGAAGAACAAAAAACGCAGGGGAGTATTTTCAAGCAGTTTTTGGAAGCGATGAACCCTCACCTGGTCATGGTTCTGCTCATGATGCTGTTTGCTGCTATGGGAATGCTTCTTCCCAGCGTTTCCGGTGCTTTTTACATGACGTACTATCTGCAGCTTCCGAACTTGATTCCGGTCTATATGATGGTAGCAATGGGAGCAGGACTTATTACCTCCGTGGCGGCGCCAATGCTGATGAAAAAGTTTTCTGCTAAGAGCCTGACAATGGCTGCCTTCGGCGCAGGAGTTGTTGTGGGAGTCATTGTCTTTGTGATGGGCAGAGGAAGTTTTCCGATATTGATGGTGCTCTTTGCGGTGACCGGATTGTGTACAGGAATCTTGATGGTAACGATTACTACATTGCTGACAGAAGTGGGAGAGAGCATTGCCAGAGAAAAAGGGAAAAGAGTCGATGGAGTGGTATTCTCCATGAACTCCTTTGCCATTAAAGTGGGACAGGCGTTTGCCAGCGTGGTAGTCAGCGCAATCCTGGCGGTGACAGGATATGTGGCAAATTCTATGGAACAGACACAGATGGCATATACAGGAATTTTGCTGACGCGTTCTCTGCTTCCTGCACTGGTGAGCGCAATCGGATTCATACTCGCTTTCTGTTATCGTTCCCCGGGAAAAGGAGAGAAATAACATGTATAAAATTTATGCGTTAAAGTGTAATGGTGTGAAGAATCCGCGCGGAATCTCACCAAACTACATAGAATTTTCCTGGAAATTAAAATCTGATACAGAAGGGGAAGAGCAAAAGCAGTATAACATCAGAGTCTGGGATGAAGAGGAAAAGCTTGTGTGGGAGAGCTTTGCTGCAGATTCAAAGGAAACATTCGGGATTCCCTATAAGGGGGAAACGCTGCAGCCGCATACAAATTACAGTTGGCAGGTGCAGAGTTTCAGCCGGACAGGAGCACATGCAGTCAGTGAAAAAGCAGAATTTACCATTGGGATGTCTGCCAATACCTGGAACGCGAAATGGATAGAGGCAGGGCAGGAGCGAAAACCTTTGGACGACTGCATGGAGATGTGGAAGATGTTTGCGGGAATCGTGACATCCAGGGAACATCCGGAAGAATTTTTAAATCCCGCAGTCTGTATGCGCAGAGAGTTCGCCATCAGAAAGAGCGTGAAAAAAGCCTATTTCTATGCGTCCGCAAGAGGAATTTACCGGCTGAATGTGGATGGATATACGATATCTGAGCTATTCGCGCCGGGATATACCACATACAAAAAGTTTATAGAAGTCCAGCAGTATGATGTGACAGCATATCTCACCAAGGGAGAACATGCCGTAGGGGTGACCCTGGCGGACGGGTGGTTCACCGGGAAGATAGGGCTTCCGGGAGTGGGCAATCAGTACGGGGAGACCAACGCCTTTATCATGCAGGCGGAAATCTTTTACGAGGACGGGACAAGAGAGTCCTGGGGAACAGACCATTCCTTTCGTTGGCATGAAAGCGAGCTGGAGTATGCGGATTTGATAGTCGGTGAGCGATACCGGCAGGATTATCTGGATTCGGCATGGGAGTACGCAGGATATGAGGATGGACAGTGGGAGCCTGCGGAAGAGAAAGAATATCCCACGAAAGTGTTAAAGCCCGCCATGGCTGAGCCGGTGCGTATCGTCCGCAGCAAAGCGCCGGAACGTATCTTTATCACGCCCGCCGGGGAACTGGTGGTGGATGTGGGAGAAAATATTGCCGGAGTCCTCAAAGTCCGTTTTATGGGAAAAGAAGATACTGTGCTTAAAATGGTTCACAGTGAAGAACTGGATAAAGAAGGCAATTTCCTCATGAATATTATGGGGCAGAATAAAAACCAGACGGACGTCTATGTATGCGCCCACGCGGGAGAAGTAGAATGGCAGCCCTGCTTTACCTTCCACGGATTTCGCTATGTAAAAGTGGAAGGCATCCGTAAAGAACAGCTTCTGGATGTGACGGTGCAGGTGATGGCGACCAATTTGGACAGGGCAGGGGAGTTTGCCTGCTCCGATGCCCGGCTGAATCAGCTCCAGGAGAATATTTACCGCAGTCAGGAAGGGAATATGCTCTCCATTCCTACAGACTGTCCGCAGAGAGAGCGGGCGGGATGGACAGGGGATATGCAGATTTATACGCCTACGGCATGTTTTAATATGGATATGTACAGTTTTCTGGAGAAATGGCTGTATAATATGCGTTTGGAACAGCTGGAAGACGGGCAGATACCTAATCTGATTCCAAGTGCGGACAGCGACAGGATTGTACGCAATTCAGAGTCGAGACATGTCTGCTCAGCGGCATGGGGGGATGCCTGCATCATTATTCCCTATGTACTATACTGGAAATATGGGAATAAGAAAATCCTGCGAGATAATTTCTCCATGATTCTGAAATGGATGCAGTATGTGGAGCATCAGGCTGCCACTTCTTTTATCAAACCAGTGGAGGAATATACGCCGGAGGAATTAGAACGCCAGAAATATCTGTGGAACACGGAGTTTCATTTCGGGGACTGGCTGTATCCGAGTTCGGCAGAGTCCGGTAATGGGAACCCAATAGAAGGTGCGCTAAAGACAAAAGAATACGTAGCGCCTGCCATGTTTGCCTATACAAGCCGATTGATGAGCGAGATATGCGAGATTCTCGGTGAAAAGGAGAAAGCAAAATACTATGCGGAGTTAAACAAAAAAATCCGCAGCTCCTATGCCGGCGAGTATATCGATGCACAGGGCAGGCTGCCGCTGGAGCTGCAGGGTCTCTATGTGTTGGCGTTGAAGATGGAGCTTTTTCCGCAGGAGAAGCAAAAAGCCGGCATGGAGCATTTAAAAGAGCTTATCCAAAAGAACGGAAACTGCCTGGACACCGGATTTTCTTCTATTTCATTTTTGCTCGATACCTTGTGGGAGAACGCGGAGGCAGAACTCGCCTGGAAGATTTTGTTCCAGGAAAAGTGTCCTTCCTGGCTCTATGAAGTGAAAATGGGCGCTACCACCATCTGGGAGTCCTGGAAAGCTATCATGCCGGACGGGACCAGAACCAATGTGTCTTACAACCATTTTGCGTACGGATGCGTGGGAGACTTTATGTACCGCAAGATTTTAGGACTTCAGGCAAAGAAACCGGGGTACGAAGAAGTGGAGATTTGTCCTGATTTTACCTGTGGTTTAGAGTGGGCAGAAGGAAATTATGCTTCACCGTACGGAGAAATTTCCGTAGCATGGGAGAACAAAGGCGGGAAAATCGCCGTGGAGGTGACCCTGCCTCCGGGAGTGAGCGGAATTTTGAAAGTCCCCGGGAAAGAAGAAGCCCTCTCAAGCGGCAGAAGCCGCTGGGAGAGCGCTGTGAAATAGCAGATGCATACCCTTTCTTTACAAGGGCATACAGGCTCTTGTAAAGAAAGGGTAAAAGAAGTTGAAAAACTTAAAAGAGAATTAAAACCTCAAATACCGGACACTGTAGGGCGGCATCTCAAGCTGTCCTGTCAGTGTCTGTTCTGTTTTATCTTTATCAAGCATGTCCACGCAAGTTCCGGCAAGGCGTCCGTCCTGTGCAGTGTAACTTTCCCCGGAAGCATTGACCGCAATCAGGACTCTCTGCGTATCGCTTTTTCTCTCAAAGATGAGCTGATGGTTTGTGATGACGATATTCTCGTATCCTCCGGTACAGAGCGCCTCGCTTCCGTGCCGCGCGGCAATCAAAGTGCGGATAAACTCTGTCAATTCGTTCGGCTTTGGCTCTTCAAAGCACGGGCGCAGAGCGTAGTCATTATTCGGAGCTTTCACACCTTCCTCGCCCCACTCACTTCCGTAGTAGATGCAGGGGATACCCGGCATGCCGAAGAGAATGCCGTAGGCGAGCGGCAGATGCTCTTTGTTCGTCAGTATGCTGGCGATGCGGGTGACATCGTGATTATCCACAAAGCTCATGAGATGCTTCCCACGGTAGAGGCACCACTGCTCCTTTCCATACTGGCGGTTTAAAGAGTGCGCAATCTCGAACAGGTTCATACTGTTGAGACTGGAATAAATCCCCTTGTAGCACTCGTAGTTGGTGCAGCTGTGGAGCATCTCATCATTGACAATCAGGTTGTAGTCCCCGAACAGGACTTCACCGATGAGGGCGAACCCGGGCTTGATTTCCTCGCAGAAGCCGCGCAGCCGCCGCATAAAATTGTGGTCTAAGCTGTACGCCACATCCAGGCGCAGCCCGTCGATATCAAAAGTTTCAATCCAGAAGCGGACACATTCCAGAAGGTAATCGGTCACTGCCGGATTCTGTAAGTTCAGCTTCACCAGCTCAAAATGTCCTTCCCATCCCTCATACCAGAAACCGTCGTCATAGCTGCTGTTTCCATCGAAGCTGATATGGAACCAGTCCTTGTATGGGGAATCCCACTTCTTTTCCCGGACATCCTGAAATGCCCAGAATCCCCTGCCCACATGGTTAAATACCCCGTCCAGCATAATCTTCACGTGATGTTCGTGGAGGGTTTGGCACACTTCTTTAAAATCCTCGTTGGTGCCGAGACGACAGTCTATCTTTTTGAAATCTCTCGTGTCATAGCCGTGGTTATCGGACTCAAAAATGGGATTGAGGATGATGGAGCCGATGCCCAGTTCTTCAAAATAATTGCCCCATTTCCCGACTTTGCGGATGCGGGGTACTAAGACTCCGTCATTGTGCACGGGAGCGCCGCAAAATCCAATCGGATATATCTGATAAAATGTTTCATTGTAAGCCCACATAAATAAATACCTGCCTTTCTTTCTGTCTGCCGACATTATACCATGTCCACTAACCTCATGCTACGCTTTCAGCTTGCATTCGCTAAGTGGTCAGGTATTAGTTCCACTAAGGCTCGCAATAA
>OGQQ01003037.1_pt1 | contig 10126 bp, 6 predicted proteins | sample 1553281 | NCBI WGS metagenome assembly OGQQ01 (sample SAMEA2579937, study PRJEB22360) | human gut metagenome | biome: human gut; feature: human-associated habitat; material: faeces | place: Denmark | collected 2008/2010 | reverse complement strand
CATGACCGCCGCAACATGGTAGATGTAAAAAGTATCGCTATCTAACCCCAGCAAAGATCATGCCGCAAAGAACTTCCTGCGAAGCAAATATGTGATGATTAAAACTGCCAAGTTAATATAGGCTGCTAAAAGAAGGCGATCATATGTTATTGGAATATTTAGCTTTGAAAGCAACTTCTCAAATGTTGGCGGATTCAGTATTTCAGCTAAAACTCCGAGGCCACCAAAAAGAAATGTAAAAACACCTGATATGATATTTGTCACGAGCAAAGCTGTCTTTAGAAAATCCCTCATTTCAAAGTATACCCCCTTTGCGATGCTCTTTTCACTGGATCGTCGCTAAAAATAGAACCCCCTGTTCTAACCCAAGCTAGTGCGGCAAACGCATAAGGAATCACTTTGCCTCCAGTAGATTTCAATGTTTGACGAATGGTTACAGTCTCATCAAATATCTTGGAAACAGATTTGCTCAGCAGATGATTAAAGGTAATACTTGCTCCCTTCGTAGCAGGCGTGAACCCGACAATTCTCTTTCCATTATCATAAACCGATTCAAAAGAATCCTTCACAATTTGGCTGGTGCTTTTGCCCTCCTGTTTACCCTTCTTTACTTGCAGAGCAACCACCTCCGTTGTCCTTGCTGCTAATGTCGCGGTCGCTGATATCATAGCCACGCCTGCAACCGAACCTGCACCAAAAGTTGCAACGGTTACTACTGTTGCAGTTACAACTGCTGCCGCGACAGCAACAACTGCAACAAGTTTCTTTGCCCATGAAGGCCATTCGCCATTTTCATCATGCAAATTAACTGGATTGTTTACGCAATATGCGAAAAGATTTGCAGATGCCGTTGATACAGAGGAAAGCGTCGTGTACTCAGGGAGGTCTGCATTGATAAACCGATGCAGCACTGGGTCGTAGTAGCGGCTTTGGAGATAATAGAAGCCGGTTTCTATGTCGCGAATGTAGCCGCGGTAGGTCAGGGGGTTCCAGAAGGCGATGGCGCTGCCGCTGGTGTTGTTGACGATCTCGTTGCCATTGGCATTGAGGATGCTCGTGACCGTGCCCCACGCGTCATAGGTGTACTGCGCCGCCGTCGTCCCGCTGGAATTGACCAGCTTCACCACATCACCTTGCAGGTTCAGGACATAGTAATAGGTCTTGAAACTCGCGCCGCCGTCGCTGGAGAAATTGACAGCGAAAGGCAGACCGTTGTTGTCATAGAAAAAGTCCATGACATAGACCTTGCTGCCCTTCGTGGCTTTCTCCCGCACCAGCTTTCCGCTCTGCGTGATATACTCATAGGTCACACCGCCCGCTGATTTCTCGGTGCGGATGCCGTTGGCGTCGTAGGTATAGCTGACCGCTGCGCCGCCTACCGTCAGCTGCTTCAACTGCCGTCCCTGCACCCAGGTCAGATTGGTCATGGTTTTTACGCCGTTGTAGTAGTTCGTCGGATTGCCAATGGCGTCGTAGCCGATGGTCGTACCGTTGACCTTCGTCAGCAGGTCGTTCCAGCCGCTGTCGCCGTAGGTGTAGGTTCTGACCGTTGCGCCGTTCTTCTTTTCCGTCAGGATATTGCCCGCACCGTCATAGGTGTAGGCGTAAGCCGTTGTCGTCGTAGGCGTCGTGGAGCTGCCGGAATATGTGTAATAGGTTGCGCCGGTCAGTTGGCTTTGCTTATCATACGCATATACCGCCAGCGTGCGGAACGGGCTGATGCTTTCCTGAATCTTCGTAATATTGCCCGCCGCGTCGTAGGTGTACTTTGCGCCCTCGAGGATCGTTGCGCTCGACAAGCCGTCGCCGTTTCCCTGGATCACCTTGTAGTACTGCGGCTGCGCCGTTGTCTGTGTCCCGTTGATGTCACGGTAGGCATATTTCGTTGTCAGGACGGTTGCCGAGCCGGAGGTGGCAGCTGCCATTTGCAGGCGCTTCAAGCCATCGTAGGTGTAATTGATCGTTGCGCCTGCCGCCGTCTTCATGCTGCTCAGCGTGCCGTCCGTGCTGCTGTAGGTGTAGGAGGTCGTATAGTCTGTGCTGCCTACATTGTAGTTCTGCGCAACCAGACGGTTCGCTGTGTCATAGAGGAGCTCCGTGCGCTGAGCCGTGGTTGACCCGTTCATCTCGCGGCTGCGGATCAGCCGCCCGAGACTGTCGTACTCGTAGCTGTAGACAGAAGTGACCGTGCCTTTCTTGCGCAGGCTCTCCGTTGCCAGACTTCCCTCTGCGTTATAGGTGTAGAGAACCTCAATCCCAGTATCATTATACTGCATGCTGGTTACTCTGTCAAATATATCATAGGTATAGCTGACAGAATGCCCGTTTCCGTAGGTCATTTTGGTCAGGTTGCCATTGTTGTTCGCATAAGCATAGGTGGCAAGTGTCCGCGTGCCGCTGTAGCTTGTACCGTCGGTTGAGGCAGAAACCGCAACGCCTGTCATATTGCCCCAATTATCCTGTGAGAAGCCGTATTGCTGCCATTTGGCAACGCCATTGCGGAAGGTCTTGCGGGACAAGCTCGAAAGCGCGCCTTTCTGGTAACCGTAAGCTACCGCCACGACGCCGTTGATGTAGGTCTGGTTCGGGCGATCATTCGCGGCAACATATGTGTGATTTGTCACAACCGAGCCGCCGGCTTGCGACGGGTCCGGAGAGGAAACGCTCGCCAGCAGCTCCTTCGTTGTATTGTATGTGTAGGAAGTCATCGTCCCGTTGACATCCGTGGTAGAAGCGGTATGATTGCGGTCGGCAGTCAGCGTTCCTTTGCTTATAAGGGCTTTCGTGTTAGACGCGCTCAGATGGCTTTGCGTAATATTGCCGGAGGAATCATAGGTATACTCGTTGGTAAGCCCACCGCCGGACTCTGTTTTCACATCGTGCTGGCTGTTATAGGTGTAAGTGTACTTTATACCGCTCATCGCCGTATAAGAGGTGAGATCTACGCCTGAGGTATTATAGCCGTAGCTTTCCGTTCTGGTGTCCGTCTGTGTCGCTGCGGAAAGGTTGCCCTTTTCGTTGTAGGTATATGTCTGCACCGGCTCCTGCCGCAGAGAGATGTTGTCAAACCATGCCGTGCCGGAGTTGTAGTCATAGGCGCAATAGATGATGATTTTTCTTACCGTTTTGCCGCTGCGCTTGGGTACGATGGTTCCGACTGCGCATTGCCAATCCTGCCCCGACCATTCAAAGGGAACGCTTTGTGTTTCGGCGGTGCTGGTATCTGTATAGAAAATTTCTGCAATCAGACCGAAATAGCGCTGCCCCCATGCGTATTCCCGCGCGGAGTTCGGCGCGGCATACTCTGCCAATGCCCAGCCGGAGAGCAGGAAGGTCGTGTCGGAAGAACAATTCAATGTAATAGTCTGACTTGCACGCCGGATGGCATTCTGACTTCCAGTCACTTTCATGCCGGATGCACCAAAGGGCTTTAATGTGGTAGTGAGAGACGACTTGCTCATGCCGTTGATTGACCAGTTGCCGGACAGCGTGTTCTCAAAGCTTCCGTTTTGCAGCAGATTATAGGTCGAGGCGGCTTCCGCCTGCTCTAATTGCAAGTCGTCCAGATAGGCCGTGCCGTTGCATCCACTGAGCTTGAACAGGAAACGGTAGGTGCCGCTCTTTGCCGGTGTGTAGGTTGCGCTGACGCGCTGCCAGCCGTCCTCCATAGCGGCGTTTGGCTTGGCGTCCGTGAGCAAATGCGTTTCCAGCGTCGTGCCGCTGCTGTTCTGCACAAGCAGCTCCAATTTCGCACCGCTGTTCCAGTTCATATAGGAACTGGCGGAAAAATAGGCCGACAGCGTGTAGGGCTTCCCACCGGTCAGCGATGCGCTGCGGTAAATTCCGGCGTAGTTGCTGCTTGTCGCACTGGAAGAAAGGTAGAGATTTAGTCCACCTGTACCATGACGGCGGTTCTCATCGTTTGTGATAGTAGTTCTTGCAGCTGCACTGGCGTTTGCGCTGCAAGAGGAAGTCCAGCTATCTGTGCTCTTTTCAATACCGCCGTCTATGAGCAGATTGACTGCTGTCATACCGGATGAACCTATGTCGAGCGTGCGATTATTCTTGCGACTTGTTCCACTGTTCTGCACATAGGAAGCCGCCGAGCTGCCAAGGACCTCGGTGCTGTCCGTATTGGTCGTGTAGGTGCAGACCGTACGGCCCCAGTTGTCGAAGAGCACTTCCTGTCGCAAATCGTCGCTTGTTTCTTTTTTATGGTCTGCGCCCCAATCACGGTAGCTAGAGCGGTTCAGACCATTCCAGCAGCTTACGATGTTACCAATCACATGGGTTGCGCCGCTCAGATAGTATTCGTAGAACTGATTAACGGTGCCGTCAGAATCATAGGTGTAGCAGATTCCATAATTCGCTTCCTGATCATAAGCGCAGGTCATCCCGTAGGTGTTATAGGTGTAATCCGCTTTCGCACCATCTGGATAAACGACATAGTCCAGATAGCGAATACCTCCGGAGGTATTGTAATAGAAGAGAGTTTCCCGTCCGGCTTCATCGTAGACACCGGTAATGTTGTTGTTGGAATCATAAACGAAGCGCGCCAACTGTTCCGAACTGCCGCCGTTGTTCAGCCGCCAAATCGAGGTAAGCTGATTATGAACCGCGTTTGTTGGACGCCATGTGGTAGAGGCTGCTCCGTTAAAGGTGCTATAGTTATAGCAATAGTAGATGCCGTTGCCGTAGGCGTCTTTTGTGTAGGTGAGGATGCCGTCGCGGAAGAAGGTTTCGTTCCCGTAATCGTCGGTCATTTTGAAATTGGTATGACCGGTTTCGGAAACAAGCGTGATTTTCAGGCCAAGGCCATCTTCGTCTTCGTAGACACCGCTGGAGGTTTCATAAAAATAATGTTGCGTTCCATCGCCGTCCGTGTAGACCCAGTAAAGCGTATTGGTGTCATCTTCTGCAATCCGCACAGATTGAATGCACTGCTGGGCAGAGAGCTTCCAGCCGCCGCCAAGGATCATATTTTGGAAATCTCGTGTATATCTATCTGAAGAAGATCCGAAGTAGCTGTTGTTCAGTGCAGAGTTATACACCAAAGACAGGCTGAACGGCATAACATTGCTGTCCGAAGTGATGATAGGATTCTCTATCGTCAGACGCTGCATATGGTCGGAAACATAACCTGTACCTGCACGGCCGGCGCTTTGTGTCTGGTAGGTATAGTAATCCTCCAGGCCGAAGTCATTCCGATAAGTCACTGCAAAATAGGTGTTGCTTGCAGAAGTGTAAAGGGTTGAAGCAATCCGCTTGGTGGATGAGCAGTCAGATTTTAGGAGCAATGTACGATTCTGCGTGCCGTTTTGATACCAGTCTCTTACTGCTCTGGTAAGGTCGAGAGCAATGTAAGTTCCCGTTGTTGAGGATGTCAGTTTAGTAAAATCCTCGATCCTGCTGTTGTAATTTGTTGCGCCGCCTGGATGTACATTATTCCATGTCATGTTTTTCAGCCAGTTATCGTAAGTTTGGCCAGAACTCTTATCTATGGTCAGACGATGCGCTTCCATCATCATATAATTTGCCGAGGAATCGTTGCTGAATGTGCTGTGGCGAACGTTGATCGCTGCATTGGTCACAACACTTCCGGCAGGCAGCGACGGAAGTGTGTTGATGTGCGTGATGATCTGATACTCGCCTCCGTTATTTAGCGCGGTATAGCCGATATAGTGAGAAGTGCCGGAATAGGTAGTAGCTGGATTACCGGAAAAAATATAACTCCATGATAGAGGATTCGAGCTTTGCAGCTTAAAAATCGTTGGGTCAATAGCAACCGGGAACTGTGCGGTGTTCATCCATTCCGCATCAGCCTCTACGCAGAGGAGATATTTCCCATCTGCAAGATTGTCAAGCGTATATGCTGCTGCATCGGAATACGTATTTGACGAATCTATCATGTAGGGCGCAGGAATGATATAAATGGGTGTTTGCTCATCATCCACCAAAAGAATGGAACCGTCCTCCTGCATGATCGGCATCAAACCGTCAAGTTGCATGACGAAGGAAAACTCATAGCAATCCCGTGGTTGGTTGACAATGATGCTCTCTTTGATGTTGTAGCCAAAAACCTCATATTTGAGATCAACGCTATCATAGACATTCTCGTATAATAAAGATGACGAAAGCGTATCTGGGAGGAATGAGGTTTCCGCTTCAGTGGAAACCGACATAGCTTCGCTGCCGTCTTGAATCTGTGCTTCCACAGCTCCGTGGAACTGAAGTGCTTTTTCAGCAAATACGGCATCCGATTGTGTAACGGAATAAGATGCATCCTCCGTTGTAGTTGGTGTCGTAATCTCGGATAGTCCCTGTTTTGGCATCGGTTCCGTAGCTTCCGACACTGAAGCAGATTCAGAAGTCTCTGGATTTAAGGTACTGTCTTGCGGAGAAGTCGTTTGCGTAACGTCCTCCTCAGCATCGGCGGATGTGCCAAACAAAGACAGGTGGACAGAATAATCGCCAAACGAGGTAGAAAACAAGTCACCACCCTGCAGATTTGCTGCAAAGCTCAGGTACTCCTGCCCGTTACGGGCTGAATACACCTTGGCTGTGTTCACACTATCAAAATAAAGAGTATTGTCAATATCCTGCCACTGTCCGTTTTCATCCTCGTAATGGACAGGAGTGGCATACTGTACTGCAATGTAACTGCCGTCATTCATGCGAAATTGCTTGATGTTTTCTTCGCGCAGTGCCTCTACTTCAAAGGAAATGTCTGCTGGCATCGATTCTTCTGCCGCCAGTTCTTCAAAAGGTGCAATGATATCCTCCGACTCCTCTGATAAAACAACATCTTCTGGCGTGAATTCATCTTCGTCCACGGCAAGAACCTGCACTGGAAGGAGTTGAATTAGCATAGCAAGCGTTAAAAACACTGCAAGGGAACGCAAAAAATGAGATTTCATTGTTTTTCTCCTCTCTAGCTTTGTAATTTAATTGCTATGTTTATTCTGACCTTGTGACCCTATCTCAACTACCCATTGGAATCATCTCCATCGTGTCATAGGGCAGAAACACCCCTCAATATTATATTTCTCAAGAGCTCCCTAATCAGATATTTTTCAATTTTGATTTTGTAAGAAATGTACATTTGGCCGCATTTACTTTTGCCCCATACTGTACATTTTGATTATATCAGACGACTATCCTAAAAACAATATAATTCTAAAAATCGTGAAGAAATAATTTGAATTACTGTGAGTTGCGTTTCTGGACTCAGCGCCAGCAAGTCTTGTAGCATCCCGCTGATAACTAAATAAACAAAAGATGCCTGACTACTCACAATATTTGGTGTCAGTCCGGCATCAATTTAGTTTTCAGATTCTATACCGTTTCCGGCTATAGAGATATCCGTGTAACAGTCCTTACTCTTGAAGCACCTGCGCAGATAATCATGTCCGCCGTCAACTGTACACGCACAGCAACTGCAGGTCACATACTGGTGTCGGTCAGTAGATTCGATTACATTGCCGCACAGATCGCAGTGGATAGCATTTTTGATTATTTTCACAGTCTGTGTCCTCCTGTTACAATCATATTTGCCTTGGAAGAGTGGCAGCAGCTACGAGCCGAGGCGTCTCGTTGCCTAATCTGTTAGAATAGGAAGGTAATGGTCTGACCTGTTCCTCCAAAGGCTTCGCGCCCGTAGATAAGTCAGTCAGCCATCCTCCTATTCGCAGCGTTCGATTTGTGCAGGTTGAGCTGTGTGTTCGTGTCACCAAACAGATAGAATCGGCAATGGGTAAGGATGGCTTAAGTCCATTGCAAATTCTTTTCAGGAGTGACAAATATGAACGCGCAGGTATTGATGTTTCCAGCAGAAAGAGCACCGTGGCCGTGCCTCGGCCTTTTAGCGAGGTTGTGAAGCTGCCCTTCGATGTGCGCCACAGTGCCGAGAATCTGGTGGCACTGGCAGAGCAGCTCAAATCCATCGAGGGTGAAACACGGGTGGTCATGGAACACACCGGACGCTACTATGAGAGCGTCCGGTGTGCTCCATGAGGCCGGACTTTATGTTTCAGCGGTCAACCCTTTTCTCATCAAGGAATACGGTAACAATTCTCTCCGTAAGGTCAAAACCGATAAGGCGGATGCGATGAAAATCGCCAAATACGCTCTTGACAACTGGGCCGAATTGCAGGATTATACTCCTGTGGATACAATTCGATACGAACTGAAAACCCTGAACCGGCAGTTCCAGTTGGCCTCCAAGCAGAAAACCACAACCGCAAACAACCTCATCGCGCTTCAGGAACAGTCTTTCCCCGGCATCCGCAAGCTGTTTGACAGCCCTGTGCGCAGCGACGGCACACAGAAGAGGCTCATGACTTCTGGCACGTCGATTGCGTCCGCAGCGGCAGTCAGAACGCTTTTGCCGAGCGCTACCGCAAGTGGTGCAAGCGAAACCGCTACCAATTCAGCATGGAGAAAGCCGCCGAGGTGTACGCTCTGGCAAAATCTGCTGTTGTGCTGGCGCAGAAAACCTCCGTCACAAAAACGCTTGTTCAGGAAGCGGCGAATCAGCTCACAGCAATCTTCCACAGCGTGGAAACTTACCGCAGTGAGATGAACAAGCTGGCTTCTCAGCTCCCGGAATACCCAGTTGTCATGGAAATGTACGGCGTTGGGGAATCCCTCGGCTCGCAGCTCATGGCGGAGATTGGGGATGTCCGCCGCTTTGAGTGGAAGCAGTCGCTTGTTGCCTTTGTAGGTATTGACCCGGCACCGAGCGAATCTGGCGACTATTGCTCTCGCAGCAACAGGACTACAAAACGCGGCTCTCCCTATCTGCGCAAAACGCTGCTCAACATCCAACGTGCCCCAGCGGATGAGCCGGTGTTCCAGTTCCTGGACAAGAAGTGCGCCGAGGGTAAGCCGTACTATGTTTACATGACCGCTGCGGGGAACAAATTTCTGCGCCGTTACTACGGCAAGGTGATGGCTTATTTCTCTACTCTTGAGGGGCTGCCGCCTGTGGACATGGATTCAACCGGTCTGCATCACGCAGAGTAACCATCTGCTATCTGACCTTTCAGGTCGGCGCTTTTGCGGCGTCCTTTTTGTGTCGCAATTCTTCTCTACCTGTTGCCTGCAAATTTTTCTTCTGTCAAGTCCGCTTTTGGACTTGACTTTTTATTTGCAGGCTTATCTCCGCTCTACAAACCATCGTCCGATGTTGTTTCCGGTAAGGTTCGCACTGCGTTCAAAAACCAGATGGCTCTGGTGACCGCCGATTCATATCGTATAGCGGTCGCCCTGGCCTCCGGCTTTCAGTGCGGGAGCTTGACGGATATCGGATACACGGTCTATCTCATATTTTTCATCATTCTCAAACTTGATGAAATTCGGACGAGCCGTCCCATCAGGTCTGTGTGTTACATTTACTTCAACATAAACTTTTCTTCTATCGGATTCCATTTTTATACCTCGTAATTTCTCAAAGTCAAAACTAATCTTCCAAAATGCCGGTATCCTATAATACTCTTGTCCGAAACCTTGTACTTAGGTCGTTCATCTCCGGCAGTATTGATGTAACAGGAAAGCCTTCCTTTCTTAAAGCGTTTTTTCCGGTCAAAGAACAGGAACATTCCCTCATATATCCCGTAGTCGGTAAAATGGTTTCCGCCGTCCGCACGGAAGATAACTATATCTTCGCTGCACCCCTGCATAAAGCAGTCGGGTATTGTAACGTAAGCCGTAACCTCTTTTTCGTTAATCACATTAAGCCCTCCTTAGCCGACCATTCCTGTCGGCATCGTGATTTCAGCTTTTTACGGTGGTAGCCGCAGGTTCTGACACAGAACCCCATTCCTTATGCTGTCCTTTCCGAAACGCCGTCTGATTTCTTCAACACACTTTTCCATTCGCTCCAGCTTGTCCTGTTTTGCGGCATCCATAAACAAATCCAACTGACGGGGCGTGTCTTGCGGAACAAGATTTATGGCTTGTAGCGTTACAGAACGAATAGGTTTATCCCATCCATACCTTTGTTCAAACAATTGAAAAACGGTCTTGGCAATCATCATCGAAGACTGTGTAGGAAGTGCAATCTTCGTCTGCCATTGTCTTGTATTGAGTGTATTGTCTCTGATATGTATTGCGACACCCTCTGCAC
>OGQQ01003034.1_pt1 | contig 10135 bp, 8 predicted proteins | sample 1553281 | NCBI WGS metagenome assembly OGQQ01 (sample SAMEA2579937, study PRJEB22360) | human gut metagenome | biome: human gut; feature: human-associated habitat; material: faeces | place: Denmark | collected 2008/2010 | reverse complement strand
CGCTGCCGCTGGTCACTGCTGGCTTCTTCAGTAAGGATGAGATCCTCGCGGGTGCGATGGCGAATGGTCATATCAATCTGATGGTGGCAGGTCTGGTCGGTGCGTTTATGACCTCGCTCTACACCTTCCGTATGATTTTCATCGTCTTCCACGGAAAAGAACAAATTCACGCTCACGCCGTGAAAGGGGTAACTCACAGCCTGCCGCTGATTGTGCTGCTGATCCTTTCCACCTTCGTTGGCGCACTGATTGTACCGCCGCTGCAGGGCTTGCTTCCGCAAACGACGGAGCTGGCGCACGGCAGCATGTTGACCCTGGAAATTACCTCTGGCGTGGTCGCGGTGGTCGGCATTCTGCTGGCTGCCTGGCTGTGGCTGGGTAAACGTACTCTGGTGACCTCCATCGCCAACAGTGCGCCGGGCCGCCTGCTGAGTACCTGGTGGTACAACGCCTGGGGCTTTGACTGGCTGTACGACAAAGTGTTCGTCAAGCCGTTCCTGGGTATTGCCTGGTTGCTGAAACGCGATCCGCTGAACTCAATGATGAACATCCCGGCGGTTCTTTCCCGCTTTGCAGGTAAAGGTCTGCTGTTAAGCGAGAACGGTTATCTGCGCTGGTATGTGGCATCCATGAGCATCGGTGCGGTCGTGGTGCTGGCACTGTTGATGGTACTGCGTTGAGTTAAGGATTGTGGGATTGCCCCTGGGCATATAAGAACGTAGGTCGGATAAGCTGCCTTCGCGGCGCATCCGACACTACCCCCAGTCCGAAGAGAATTTTCTGTCGTGAGAATTCGTTGAAAATCCGGTCCTGACGGGACTTTTACAAGGAATAAAGATCGCCATGTTACTACCCTGGCTAATATTAATTCCCTTTATTGGCGGCTTCCTGTGCTGGCAGACCGAACGCTTTGGCGTCAAGGTGCCGCGCTGGATCGCGCTGATCACCATGGGATTGACGCTGGCGCTGTCGCTGCAACTGTGGTTGCAGGGCGGTTATTCACTGACGCAATCCGCCGGAATTCCGCAGTGGCAGTCTGAATTCGACATGCCGTGGATCCCGCGTTTTGGTATCTCTATTCATCTCGCCATTGACGGTCTGTCGCTGCTGATGGTCGTGCTGACCGGTCTGCTCGGTGTGCTGGCGGTACTCTGTTCGTGGAAAGAGATCGAAAAATATCAGGGCTTCTTCCACCTCAACCTGATGTGGATCCTGGGCGGCGTTATCGGCGTGTTCCTTGCCATCGACATGTTCCTGTTCTTCTTCTTCTGGGAAATGATGCTGGTGCCGATGTACTTCCTGATCGCACTGTGGGGGCATAAAGCCTCTGACGGTAAAACGCGTATCACGGCGGCAACCAAGTTCTTCATTTACACCCAGGCGAGTGGCCTGGTGATGTTGATTGCCATCCTGGCGCTGGTTTTTGTTCACTACAATGCGACCGGCGTCTGGACCTTCAACTATGAAGAGCTGCTGAATACGCCAATGTCCAGTGGTGTGGAATACCTGTTAATGCTGGGCTTCTTCATCGCCTTCGCAGTCAAAATGCCGGTGGTTCCGCTGCATGGCTGGCTGCCGGATGCGCACTCCCAGGCTCCGACCGCCGGTTCCGTTGACCTCGCGGGGATCTTGCTGAAAACTGCCGCTTACGGTTTGCTGCGTTTCTCCCTGCCGCTGTTCCCGAACGCGTCGGCAGAGTTCGCGCCAATTGCTATGTGGCTGGGTGTTATCGGCATCTTCTACGGTGCGTGGATGGCCTTCGCCCAGACCGATATCAAACGTCTGATCGCCTACACCTCGGTTTCCCACATGGGCTTCGTGCTGATTGCTATCTACACCGGCAGCCAGTTGGCCTACCAGGGCGCGGTAATCCAGATGATTGCGCACGGTTTGTCGGCGGCGGGTCTGTTTATTCTTTGTGGTCAGCTTTATGAACGTATCCATACCCGCGACATGCGCATGATGGGCGGTCTGTGGAGCAAGATGAAATGGCTGCCAGCACTGTCGCTGTTCTTTGCGGTGGCAACGCTTGGGATGCCTGGCACCGGTAACTTCGTCGGCGAATTTATGATTCTGTTCGGCAGCTTCCAGGTTGTCCCGGTGATTACCGTTATCTCTACCTTTGGGCTGGTCTTTGCATCTGTTTATTCGCTGGCGATGTTACATCGCGCTTACTTCGGTAAAGCGAAAAGCCAGATTGCCAGCCAGGAACTGCCAGGGATGTCGCTGCGTGAGCTGTTTATGATCCTGTTGCTGGTGGTGCTGCTGGTACTGCTGGGCTTCTATCCGCAGCCGATTCTGGATACCTCGCACTCCGCGATTGGCAATATCCAGCAGTGGTTTGTTAATTCCGTTACTACTACAAGGCCGTAAATCGCCATGACAATAACTCCACAAAACCTGATCGCACTGCTACCGTTGCTGATCGTCGGCTTGACGGTGGTGGTTGTGATGCTCTCCATTGCGTGGCGACGCAATCATTTCCTCAACGCTACGCTCTCGGTTATTGGGCTTAACGCGGCGCTGGTTTCGCTCTGGTTTGTTGGCCAGGCGGGCGCTATGGACGTTACGCCGCTGATGCGCGTTGATGGTTTCGCCATGCTTTACACCGGGCTGGTATTGTTGGCGAGCCTCGCCACCTGTACTTTCGCCTACCCGTGGCTTGAAGGCTATAACGACAACAAGGATGAGTTCTACCTGTTGGTGTTAATTGCCGCGCTGGGCGGGATCCTGCTGGCGAATGCCAACCATCTGGCGTCTCTGTTCCTCGGTATCGAACTGATCTCTTTGCCGCTGTTTGGCCTGGTCGGTTACGCTTTCCGCCAGAAACGTTCGCTGGAAGCCAGTATCAAATACACTATCCTTTCTGCCGCAGCGTCTTCTTTCCTGCTGTTCGGTATGGCGCTGGTGTATGCGCAGTCTGGCGACCTGTCGTTTGTCGCGCTGGGTAAAAACCTCGGCGACGGTATGCTCAACGAGCCGCTGTTGCTGGCAGGTTTCGGCCTGATGATTGTTGGCCTTGGCTTCAAACTCTCTCTGGTGCCGTTCCACCTGTGGACGCCAGACGTATACCAGGGCGCGCCTGCGCCGGTTTCCACTTTCCTGGCGACGGCGAGCAAAATCGCTATCTTCGGTGTGGTGATGCGTCTGTTCCTCTACGCACCGGTGGGTGACAGCGAAGCGATTCGGGTAGTGCTGGCGATTATCGCCTTTGCCTCTATCATCTTCGGTAACCTGATGGCGCTGAGCCAGACCAATATCAAACGTCTGCTCGGTTACTCATCTATCTCTCACCTCGGCTATCTGCTGGTGGCGCTGATTGCGCTGCAAACGGGCGAGATGTCGATGGAAGCGGTAGGAGTTTACCTGGCCGGTTATCTGTTCAGCAGCCTCGGCGCGTTCGGCGTGGTCAGCCTGATGTCCAGCCCGTACCGTGGCCCGGATGCTGATTCCCTGTTCTCTTACCGCGGTCTGTTCTGGCATCGCCCGATCCTCGCGGCGGTGATGACGGTGAGGATGCTGTCTCTGGCCGGTATTCCGATGACGCTGGGCTTTATTGGTAAGTTCTACGTGCTGGCGGTCGGTGTCCAGGCACACTTGTGGTGGCTGGTGGGCGCCGTGGTTGTCGGTTCGGCAATCGGCCTTTACTACTACCTGCGCGTGGCGGTGAGCCTGTACCTGCACGCCCCGGAACAACCGGGTCGCGATGCACCGTCAAACTGGCAGTACAGCGCAGGCGGTATCGTGGTGCTGATCTCTGCACTGTTGGTACTGGTGCTGGGTGTATGGCCACAACCGCTGATTAGCATTGTGCGGTTAGCAATGCCGCTGATGTAAGCTATCAGTTTGTAAGTCAGAAAGCCGCCGACATGTTCGGCGGTTTTTTTTGGTGCCCTGATACCATCACCCAACAATAACCGTCAGCGCATGATTCCCTTGTCGCAGCATACGTCGATACGCGCTAATCAGCTTTTCCATATCAAGCATGATCGAAGCAAAGAGTTGCCCCTCTAACTCTTCTGAAAAGGTCACTCCCGGATAAATCTCCATTTCATTGAGTCGCTTAATGGAAAACTGTTTACGCAGCTCACTTCGATCCAGTGATTCCAGTCGGTCGATTGTCGCGGCTAACTCCTGATTCCAGGTCAATCCCAGGAAGCCATCTATGCCATCTTCGAGGCTGTGTTCACCAAGCACGGCACGACTCAGCGGATCATTCTTCGCGGGATCAAAAGCAGAGGTGCCTGTCAGCCCAAAGTGTAAAAAATCCCAGCGTTTATCAATATCCAGTCGGCGTAATCCTGAAAGCGTGTCATGTATATTATCCATCAAAGGTTTTTCAGTAGACTCAAGCAGTTGGTTAATCTTTTCTGAGTCAATTTCTGCAAAATAACCAATCATTCCCATTTATTTTTCCTCCATTGAATTTTATGTTTCGCATCTTAAAACAGACGAGGGAAAATAAAATGTACATGTCGCTGTTTCTGGACCCGCCTCGAGAAATTTTTATTATTTACTGTTGTGTAACAAGGTTATAACACCATCTGAGCCATTTTCTGATAATTCAATCTGTCTGCTGTATCACCGGGCAAGTGGTATTGTTTATTACGATAAAAAGCGGTGTCAGTAATCATTACGGCGGGAATATCGTGTTGCCAATAATTCAGGTGGTCAGAGAAATCAATACCGGGAATAAACCATGGGGCATTCATAGAATAAACAGATAAATCCCGGGATGATAACAATGCCGTTTTTACCTGACGAACGGTGTTGATATCCTGTATTCTGCCGACCAGGCAATAAAGTCCCCCCGATCGGGATAAAGCCAGGACATTGCGGGTAAGGGTAATCCTGGCTACCAGGCGCAGAGTCGTAATAGCCAATCGGGGACGCCCTGCGCGGTAACTCTGGCACCGCTACTGACAAAGAACTCTTTTATATACTCTACGGACCTATTCAGATTATCAATATTGTCGGCATTACGTGGATGCACAGTTTGTGTAAGATAACGAACTGTTTTTTCTAATTGCTCAGGACTGACGTGTCGGGGCGTTGGCGATAATGCAGTGACCCAGGGTTGGTAAAAATAATCAGAGGGAGTGAAATCAGAAATAATATAACAAAAGGATTTTTTTTCATATATAAATTATCAATAAAAGACGTTATTTTATCATTATTTATAATGAGTTATGAGTGTTTGTTTTATTACGGTTGTTAGATCTATACAAAAAGTATCTTTTACAGTGGCTTCGCTATTTTAAAAAGGAATTCATATAAGGAAAAATATAATTATGTTATTTATTGGCAGATTGAGTTGACAGGGGGCAGAACTCTGAGGGTAAGAAAAGTCAGCAACAACAATCCACTACATCAACAGACCAGCAATCGCGTGCCGAGATACGCTGGAAATACCCGAAGATTGAACTGGCGGATGGTGTGACTGACATCAGTCAGTGATGACTGTTTAGCAAACTATGTTCGACCAGTCAGCATATTTGCTGACTGGTCGAATTAATTAACAATGATGTTAACTCACTCTTTTGCCGGATGCTCTATTTTTGGGTTGTGAGTGTTTTATTTCTAATTGTGTATAAGAAGCATTGATTCGTGCATCGCCATATTTATCTAAATAACAATTTCTGTTTACCAGTCGATGTTGAAAATCAATTTCGTACTGCTCTTCTGCTGAATATTTTTTAAATCTGTCAGCATAGTTTTTTAATAACGTATAGGGGGCGCTGTCAGAATTGCTTTCCCTTTGTTCAATCACTTCCTGGGCTGCCATGCACACAAACGCACCGCAACTTTGGCTTAAGTATTGCTGAAGATCGGCATGTAAAAATATTATCTCTGGTTCATTTAAATGAACTTTTATATTATTATTCGACATTTCTCCCATGAGTTCAGAATTAAAACTATTAATGATACGCTTAAGTGAATTTTCTTTATCATGGCCTAGTGCCCGCAATGAGTTGAATATGACGCATTTTATTTGTAGTTTATTATTTTTTTTATTTACTATTTTCTGTGGCGAAACTAATATCCAGTGTCCGCCAGTATTTATGGGGAATAACTGGACTTCATTCGGCCATGATGGATCGCTCTTAATATTTTCATTGAGAGCGTCTTCCAGGTGAGTTCTGGTGGAGTAGGGGACGTAGAGACCAGTAGGATAATTGACTTGAGTATTTTTTGCATTAGCGGCGATCTTCTGAAGATAGCAAGCTATTTCATCTGTGGTTAATTGACGATTTTTATCCCAGAAGTTTGTACCATCACTCAGTTCATTATTCTCATCATTTAAAAGCACCTTTGAAAGCGACTGTTTTTCAGATATAAGAGGAATTTCATCACCGATAATTGTCATTAATTTCGAAGGGGAGAATAGCTTTTTGAACAGGAGAACATCTGAATTATCCGGACCAGTTGGTTTAAGGGGGAAGTTGGTTGCGGTATGTGCCAAATTATATAATTTTAAACAAGCATTTTTGATAAGTCGGATAATCGATAGGGTCTCATTTGTTGGGTTTCTAACAATATGGTAAAGAATGTCTTCAGCTTCTTTTCCAAATTTATCATAACCTAACGCAATATTATGCAGTAACTCAATGCTTTCTTCATCTCCGGATAACGCTGTTTTTTTTAAAGACTGCAGTAATTCCTCGGTCACAGTAAATTTTTCTGCAAATGTCTGACTGAGTTGCTTTTGAGATAATTGACAATAATTGCTGACAACTGTAACCATCATGGGCTCCTTTTAGTTGCAAAGGTTGTGCTGAATCAAGATAAATAGAGGCAACTTATTGCTCTGAATATAGTGCGTGAGGAGATGAATAAATATCAAAAATCGCTCAATATGCCCGTGTGGGTGGATATATGTAGCGCGGGTTGCGATAACAGGGCAAGTTTCGCCCTGTTTTTAATAATAAGCAGAGTTAAACGTTAAACACGGTGAAATCATTCGCCAGTTCAGTCGCCGGGAAAATTGACCTGCATTCACGTAACAGGTGCTGACAACCTTTGTCATCATAGCGCGAGCTGACGTGGGTAATGATTAGCATACCGACTCCAGCCTCACGGGCCAGTGTCGCAGCCTGGCGTGTAGAGCTATGGCCGCGACTATTGGCTTTGGCTTCCATGGTTATATCCAGCGTCGCTTCGTGCACCATGACATCGACACCTTTAGCCAGATCAAGTGCGGCATCGCAGGGGCCGGTATCGCCGAAAATAGCGAGCGCTTTACCTGGCACTGGAGCAGCTAAGTAATCTGCGCCGTTAATCTGCCTTCCATCTTCTTCCAGGGTGATTGTTTTGCCCGCTTTTAATTCCTGAAACAGTGGACCAGGCGGCACGCCAGCAGCTTTTAATGCCTGGGCATTTAATGCACCCGGTTTATCATGTTCTTCAATACGATAGCCATAACATTCCAGTGGGTGTTCCAGCGGATAAGCGGTTACTTTGCGCAGGCCATCATCGAGAATTTCGCCAGCGCCAATTTCGACAATTTCCAGCGGATAATCGGTCCATGAGCCGCTAATCCGCAGCGCGGTTTCCACAAATTCACGGATACCTTGCGGACCATAAATCGTTAAGGGTTGGATAATGCCTGACATAGAACGACTGCACAGCAAGCCGGGTAAACCAAAAAGATGATCGCCATGAAGGTGACTGATAAAAATCTTGTCCAGTTTTCCAGGGTTAAAGGCGGTATGCAGTAGCTGATGCTGGGTGCCTTCACCGCAGTCAAACAACCAAAGTCCGCTCTGGGTCGGATGTTGCAGGTTAAGCAATATTGCCGTGACATTGCGCGTGCGGGTTGGCACACCGGCCGAAGTACCTAAAAAAATTAATTCCATGAGTTCATCACGTTTCAAAAAATATTCCGGCTAGTATAAGGCATACATCTAAAAGGAGAGCATTATGATTGAATGGCAAGATCTGCATCACTCTGAATTATCGGTTTCCCAGCTTTATGCCTTATTACAACTGCGTTGCGCGGTGTTTGTTGTCGAGCAGAATTGCCCTTATCAGGATATCGATGGTGATGATTTGACGGGGGATAATCGCCATATTCTTGGTTGGAAAAATGATGAACTGGTGGCATATGCGAGGATTCTGAAAAGTGATGATGATCTTGAGCCGGTCGTTATAGGTCGGGTGATTGTCAGTGAAGCGTTGCGTGGCGAAAAAGTGGGGCAGCAACTGATGAGTAAAACCCTCGACACCTGCACGCATCACTGGCCTGATAAGCCTGTTTACCTCGGGGCGCAGGCGCATCTGCAAAACTTCTACCAGAGTTTCGGTTTTATCCCTGTGACGGAGGTCTATGAAGAAGATGGTATCCCACACATTGGGATGGCACGCGAGGTAATTCAGGCGTAATCAACAACCCTTGTCTATAGTTAGTGACAGGTTTTACGCAAATGGAGAACGAGAATGTCTAATCAGTTTGGTGATACACGTATCGATGACGACCTGACGCTGCTTAGTGAAACACTGGAAGAGGTGCTCCGCTCCTCTGGCGATCCCGCCGATCAGAAATATGTTGAGCTGAAAGCGCGTGCAGAAAAAGCGCTGGATGATGTGAAAAAACGGGTTAGCCAGGCTTCAGACAGTTATTACTATCGGGCGAAGCAGGCAGTTTATCGTGCTGATGACTACGTCCACGAAAAACCCTGGCAAGGAATTGGTGTGGGCGCGGCCGTTGGGCTGGTACTAGGACTGTTGCTGGCACGCCGTTAAAACCTCCCTACACCGGGGTACTGCATTTTTTTTGTAGTACCCCGTATAATGTGAGGCTTTTAACAGGGAGAGGTCCGCGTGCAATCACTTACTACGGCGCTGGAAAATCTACTGCGCCATTTGTCGCAAGAGATTCCGGCGACACCCGGCATTCGGGTTATCGATATTCCTTTCCCTCTCAAAGACGCTTTTGATGCCTTGAGCTGGCTGGCCAGTCAGCAAACGTACCCGCAATTCTACTGGCAACAACGTAATGGTGATGAAGAAGCTGCCGTCCTGGGCGCGATTACCCGTTTTACGTCGTTGGACCAGGCACAACGTTTTCTTCGCCAGCACCCGGAACACGCCGACTTACGCATTTGGGGGCTGAATGCTTTTGACCCGTCGCAGGGCAATTTACTTTTACCCCGCCTGGAATGGCGACGCTGTGGCGGTAAAGCCACGCTGCGGCTGACGCTATTCAGCGAAAGCTCCCTTCAGCACGATGCGATTCAGGCAAAAGAATTTATCGCCACACTGGTGAGTATCAAGCCCTTGCCTGGGTTACATTTAACCACCACGCGAGAACAACACTGGCCGGACAAAACGGGCTGGACGCAATTAATCGAACTGGCAACGAAAACCATCGCCGAAGGTGAGCTCGACAAAGTGGTGCTCGCTCGGGCAACTGACCTGCATTTCGCAAGTCCGGTCAACGCGGCGGCGATGATGGCTGCCAGTCGTCGACTGAATCTGAATTGCTACCATTTTTACATGGCCTTTGATGGCGAAAATGCTTTTCTTGGCTCTTCACCGGAACGGTTATGGCGGCGGCGTGACAAAGCGCTGCGTACTGAAGCGCTGGCGGGAACAGTAGCAAATAATCCTGATGATAAGCAGGCGCAGCAGTTAGGAGAGTGGCTGATGGCGGATGATAAAAACCAGCGCGAGAACATGCTGGTGGTGGAAGATATCTGCCAACGATTACAGGCCGATACCCAGACGCTGGATGTTTTACCGCCGCAGGTACTGCGTCTGCGTAAAGTGCAGCATCTTCGCCGCTGTATCTGGACTTCACTCAACAAAGCGGATGATGTGATCTGTTTACATCAGTTGCAGCCAACGGCAGCAGTTGCTGGCTTACCGCGCGATCTGGCGCGACAGTTTATCGCCCGTCACGAACCGTTCACCCGAGAATGGTACGCCGGTTCTGCGGGCTATCTCTCATTACAACAAAGCGAATTCTGCGTTTCCCTGCGCTCAGCAAAAATTAGCGGCAATGTCGTGCGATTATATGCTGGCGCGGGCATTGTCCGTGGTTCCGACCCCGAGCAAGAGTGGCAGGAAATCGACAACAAAGCGGCAGGGCTGCGTACTTTATTACAGATGGAATAGTAATGAGTCGCATCATTAC
>OGQQ01003028.1_pt1 | contig 10162 bp, 8 predicted proteins | sample 1553281 | NCBI WGS metagenome assembly OGQQ01 (sample SAMEA2579937, study PRJEB22360) | human gut metagenome | biome: human gut; feature: human-associated habitat; material: faeces | place: Denmark | collected 2008/2010 | reverse complement strand
GACGCCGTGATCTTCTCCGGCATCGCGGGCAATCTCAACACGAATCTGCACATCAACGACGTGGTGCTCGGCGGCACCCTGCGCTATCTCGACACCGACATGCGATTGGTGGGCCAGTTCAAGCCCGGCACCGCCGACCGGCCCATCGAGGAATACCATAGCGACGACCGTCTGCTCGAACTGGCCGACCAGGCGCTGAACGACTTGAACATTCACCATATCGTCGGCATCATCGCCACCGGCAACTATTTCGTCGATGATCCGCAGAAGGTCGAGCAGGTGATCCGTGAGACCGGCGCGGACGTGGTGGAAATGGAAGGCGCCGCCGTCGCGCATGTTGCCGCCCGCAACGACGTTCCCGCATTGGTGATTCGCGCGCTGAGCGACAACGCGGACACCGACTACGAGGATTTCAAAACGTTCGACATTTCCGAATACGCGGACACCGCCGCGAAACTGACGGTGAACATCGCCAAACGCATGTAGCGTTCATGTGGCGTTGCGAAGCGCCTAACGTTGCGAAAAGCCGTTTCCACATCCCGTTTCCACATCCCGTTTGCCGCATGACCCGTCATCATGCATCGTCATATCGGCAAACGGGACGTCTCATATTCCGATATGCTGCGTTTCGGAAGATGAACGGCAGGAAAACTTCCGGTGGCGTGAGAGAATCGCATACGCGAAAGCCTCTCCGAAACCGCTAGTCTTAAGGAAGAACTGAGGATTATCGGAAGGTGAACGCATGACGTTGGAGCAGATGCTGGCAACGCCGTCGGTGGTTGCGGCATTGGTGGTCGTGGCCGTGGTCGTGTTCGTCGTGGCGTTCCTGCTTGGCCGCAGACGAGGCTTCCAGGATGTGCAGGACGGCGTCGACCCCAATGATCCGAGCCTGTTCGGAGCTGCGAAGAACACGTCCCTGTTCGGCCCCCGCGTTCCCGTGCAGTCCACGGAACGCCAGCTGGTGGCCGTCATGCCCGAAGCTTTGGTGGTCGTAGACTCGCTGGCCACGGTCCAATACGCATCCCCGGCCGCGCGGCGCTTCGGCATCATCCACGACCAGGCGATGGCGCTCGCGGAAATCCGCGACATCGTGAAACTGGTCTCCACAGACAGCGTGGTGCGCGAACGCGAACTGACCATCCCCCTGCACGGCCGCACGCGAACGGGCGTGGTGAACACGAACGGCAAAGGCGTCGAAGCCGGCAAGCCGCTGCCCGAAGACACGCTCTACCTGCACGTGCGCGTCGGACAGATCGCCGACAACCTATTTGCGGTTTTCATTTCCGACATGAGCGAGCAACGCCGTTTCGAAATCATGCGGCGCGATTTCGTCACCAACGTCTCGCACGAACTGAAAACCCCGGCAGGCGCGATTTCTCTGCTCGCCGAAACGATCGGCGACGCGGCCGACGATCCGGACGCGGTGAAATACTTCTCCGGCCGAATCTCCAAGGAATCTGAACGATTGACGGAACTGGTCCACCGTCTGATCGACCTGCAGAAAGCGCAAAGCGCGGCAGCGATGCTCAACGCGGAACGGCTGTCCGTGCTGTCCGTGGCACGCGAGGCGCTCGCCGAAAACCAGGTCAAGGCCGAATCGAAGCACATCAGCCTGGTCCTGTCCGTGAACGGCCGGCAGGTGCTGGTGCATGCGAACGCCGAGGAACTGGCCAAGGAAGCCGAACAGAACCTGGACGTGTTCGTGGTCGCTGACCATGAGACCATCAAAACTGCGGTGAAGAACCTGGTGGAGAACGCCATCAACTATTCGCCGGAACATACCACGGTGGCCGTCGGCATCGGCATCGAATCCGGCAAGGTGGCGATTCGCGTCGTGGACCAGGGCATCGGCATCCCCGCGGCGTCGCTCAGCAGAATTTTCGAGCGATTCTACCGCGTCGATCCGGCGCGCTCCCGTGAAACCGGCGGCACCGGCCTGGGATTGGCCATCACCAAGCATTGCGTCGAGGATTGCGGCGGCACCATCTCCGTATGGTCGCGTGAGGGGGAGGGATCCACCTTCACCATCACGATGCCGCAGGCTTCGGGCGCTGCGGAACCCGACCATCCGGCGGATTCGGCGAATGATAACACCCGTGAAAAGAAACAGTCCGGCCACTCCACCACAACAGAGAATGAGGAGAACCACTGATGACGCGAATTCTGATCGTCGAGGACGAAGAGTCGTACCGTGAGCCGCTGGTCTACCAGCTCACCCGTGAAGGGTACGACGTGTCCGCCGCGGCCGCCGGTGAAGAAGGATTGGAACTGTTCACCAAGGGTGGTATCGATCTGGTGCTGCTCGATCTGATGCTGCCCGGTCTTGACGGCACCGCGCTGTGCCGTCGGATCCGCGAGCAAAGCCGTGTGCCGATCATCATGCTGACCGCGAAAAGCGCGGAAATCGACAAGGTCGTCGGCCTTGAAATCGGCGCGGACGACTACATCACCAAACCGTATTCCTTCCGTGAGCTGCTGGCACGCATCCGCGCGGTGCTGCGCCGCAACCAGATGGTCGCCGAATCCGGAGAAGCCGCCGACGACGATATTCCGCTCGTATGCGGTGACATTTCCATGAGAATCGGCCAGCATGAGGTGACGGTCCGCGGCGAGAACGTGTTCTTCCCGCTGAAGGAATTCGAACTGCTGGAATACCTCATGCAGAACAAGGGCCGCGTGATGACCCGCCACCAGCTGATCGACCGCATCTGGGGCTCCGACTATGTCGGCGACACCAAGACGCTGGACGTGCATGTCAAGCGCGTGCGCGCCAAAATCGAGGAGGACCCGGGCCATCCCAAGTATCTGACCACCGTGCGCGGCCTCGGATACAAGATCGATACGCCAAGCGAATGATGATGAAAGGCTTGGTATAGCGCGCATTCGCATCGTGCTTGCAAAGAACGGTGAACGGAAGGAACGTCGAACGGCGAAGGTGTCGTAGACTGTTCATCTTCCGTTCACCGTTTTTGGTTTGGGGCGAGTGAAACGCCCAATAGGCTGGAGATTGTCATGAAGAACGATGGCGACAACAGAAAATCGAAAAATCAGAAACATACGCCATCTGAACGTTGACAGAGGGAAAAGAATAATGCGTAACTCCATTCTCGTACGCTCCATCGCCGCTGTTGTGGACGCCCGTTACCGCGACAGGCTGGCTATTTCCGAATATCAAATGGAGTCGCTGCAGGCTCAGATCAAGCCGCATTTTCTTTACAACACGCTGGATGTCATCAAGTGGATGATCCTGGACAAAAATCCGGATGACAGCGTATGGATGGTGAACGCGCTCTCTCGCTACCTGCGCATGAGCATCAATAAAGGCGAAGCCATCGTACCGCTGTCCGACGAGCTGGATCTTACCCGCACCTACCTCGGTATCATGCAAAAACGCTTCTCCCATCAGTTTGAGGTGGAGTATGATTTGGATCAGGCTGCAATGGAATGCCTGATCCCCAAACTTTCGCTCCAGCCGCTGGTGGAAAACGCATTGCTCCACGGCATTTTGTACTGTGACAAAACGGAAAAGCGTCTGGTCATCCGCGCATGGCGTTCCTCCCGCGCTTTCGGTGTAGAGATCGAGGATAACGGCAACGGGATGGCGCCCGAAACGGCACAGAAGCTGACCGAGCTGGATATCCGCACCAGCAAAAGTTACGGCGTAGCCAATGTACATAAGCGGCTCGATATCTTCGGCCAGGGGAAATGCAAGTTTTATATCTCCGCCCGCAAAGGCATCGGCACCTGTGTGATGATTGAACTTCCGGTGCAGCCCCATGACAGCGATTGAACGCTCCTGTACGAGATCGTCCGCAGAGCCGCGAAGGCGGCTCTGTTTCATTTTTTTGATTCTGTTTCATTTCTTCTGCGCCCATGCCGAAAGGCATGGGCGTATTTTTGTAAGAAGTCTACAACGTCTTTGAATTGAGCAACAATTACATAAAGAACGGACTAGAAAACGAAATTTTGTGATATTTACCACAACGCTGGCCCGTACTACAATTGATATCAGAGAACAAACAGCCCGGAACGCTCCGGCAGCTGAATGGAAAGAAAGGGTTTTACAATGAAGATGGCACTTGACACAACGGCTGTACCGTCCGGCGGACTGAGAGCCAAAACCGGATTGCGGCATAAACTCCACAGTTTTTTTGTGTATGTAAAGCATCATCCCATGCTGTATCTGATGCTGATACCGGGCTTGTTTTTCCTTTTTATTTATAAACTCGCGCCGCTGTATGGTATTCTAATCGCTTTCAAGGACTACAATATTTTTCTGGGCAGCAACCCCATCGACGCCATCGGCTTGAGCGACTGGGTGGGGCTTGAACACTTCCGGCGCCTGTTCGCCAGTTCCCAATTTACGAAAGTGCTGGCCAACACGCTGATCATCAACGGATTGAAGATCCTCTGGCTGTTTCCCATCCCTATCATCTGCGCGATACTTCTCAACGAGATCCGCCGCGCTACCTACCGCAAATTTGCCCAGACCGCTATCTATATGCCCTATTTCTTTTCATGGGTCGTCATCTTCGGTATTTTTTATTCGCTGTTTGGTTCTTACGGCATCATCAATACCGCTATCACCGCGATGGGCGGCACGCGCATCGGATTCTTTACCGATAACAGTGTATTCCGCAGCGTGCTGGTGTTTACCGAAGGCTGGAAAGAAGTCGGCTACAATACGGTCATTTATCTGGCGGCCATCACGGGGATCGATATAACGCTGTATGAGGCGGCCCGCGTGGACGGCGCCAGCAAATGGCGCCAGATTTGGAACATCACCATGCCCGGCCTGCTGCCCACCATCGTCCTAATGCTCATTCTCAAGGTGGGCTATATTTTGGAAACGGGATTTGAGCAGGTGCTGGTATTTTACAATCCTGCCGTATATGAAGTTGCAGATATAATCCAGACTTATGTATACCGTCTGGGTATGGGGCAGATGGATTTCCCTCTGTCCACCGCTTTGGGACTATTCAACTCCGTGGTGGCGTTTGTTCTGATCGTAAGCGCCAATGCGATAAGCCGCAAGCTGCTGGGACGCAGCATCTGGTAAGAAAGGGGATGCAATAAAATGTTAAATACCAAAAAGAAACCGCTATACCGTGAAAAAGGCATTCCCCTGTCCGGCAGTGAAAAATTCCTGTCTGGCTTTGCCTACGCAGCCATGGCATTGCTGAGTCTTATCGCCATCCTGCCCTGTCTGCACGTCATCAGCAAGGCTGTCAGCAATGGGCCGGACGTCACAGCCGGCAACGTTTACTTCTGGCCCGTTGGGTTCCAGCTTGAGACCGTCAAGTATGTGCTGACCCAGACTTCATTTTTTACGGCGCTGAAAAATTCTCTCATCGTTACGGGAGCAGGTACACTGCTCAGCCTGTTTACGACGATTACGACAGCCTATCCCCTTTCCAAGCCCGGCTTCAAGGGGCGCAGGGTCGTTTCACTGCTGTATGTCATCAGCATGGTGTTTTTCGGCGGTATGATCCCCGCTTATATGGTCGTACGAAGCCTGGGGCTGCTGGATACCTATGCCGCCTGCATCCTGCCTTTCGCCATCGTGCAGTTCAATATGTTCATTGTGAAAAATTATTTTGAAAGCCTGCCTGAAAGTGTAGAGGAATCCGCCCGGATCGACGGCGCCGGGGATCTGCGCACGCTGGTGTCCATCGTGTGCCCCATGTCCAAACCGGTGATCGCCACCGTCGGCCTGCTGTATGCGATCAATTACTGGAACAATTATTTCCATGCGATGATGTATACCCGGTCCCCGGATATGAACACCCTTCAGGTATACCTGTACAATATCATCAACAACAGCCAGGATTTTATTCAAAATCTCGCCAGCAACAACTACATGGCCAATATCACTTCCGAAGGCATGGTCGCGGCCGCCGTCACGCTGTCCATCATTCCCATTGTCGCCCTTTATCCCTTTGTGGCCCGGTTTATGGTACAGGGCATCACAATCGGCTCCGTCAAGGGATAACCTTTTTGGATCCATTCCGGGATGCACCGGTAGGAGATAGTCGAATCGATCAAAACAGGAGGTAACAAGATGAAAAAAGCATTGTCTATTCTGCTGACCGCAGCGCTTCTGCTCACATGCCTTGCAGGCTGCGGAGGCGCCGGAAGCGCTTCGCCGTCCGGCACGGACGCATCCGGCACCAGCCAAAGCACGGCGGGCGCAAACGTCCCCGCATTGAAGGGCCCGGGCAACGTAACATTAAAGCGTCTGGGGTATAACGTTGCATGGGACCCCACCACCGATATCATGGTGGACGTTCTCAAAGAGACCACGGGTTATGATGTGGAATATTATGCTCTGCCGGCCGAGAATGCCGACGAAAAGCTTGTGATGGAGGTTGCCGGCGGCGCCTCCTATGATATCATCCAGTGCTCGCCCGACCAGTTCCAGACACTGATGAGCCAGGGTGCCCTTATGCCCCTGAACGATCTGCTGGACGTCTATGGCCAGGATATCCTGAACGGTGTATCCGAGGATTCCTGGCGTGCTGTCTCCGGCGAGGACGGCAACATTTACGGCATTCCTTATAAATATCCCTATGCCCAGGAGGTGCAGGGCTTTATGGTATGCCGCTGGGATCTGATGCAGGAGGCAGGCATCGAGGCCATCCCAACCACGATCGACGAATTTTATGACTGTCTCGTAAAATTAAAAGAACATTTCGGAGATCAATACATCATCTTCTCTGGCCCGTACCGTTCCGCCTCGGAAGGCAACGGCACCTGGATCTTCCCGCAGGCCATTGCCGCGGCGTTCGGCATCTACAACGACTGGATGGTAGATGAGGACGGCAATGTATATTATATGACGGAGCATGAAAACTTCGGAAAGATGATCGAATTTCTGTCTAAGTGCCAGCAGGAGGGTCTGCTTGACCCCGACTGGGCCGTAAACACCTCGTCCACCGTGCAGGAAAAGCTTGCAGGCGGCAAGGCGATCATCGCTCAGATCAACCGCAACGGCCTGGGCGAGACCACTCCCACCATGCTTGAGACTCTGGGCCTCACTTACGATGACCTCGGATACATCGGCGCACTGAAAGGCTCTGACGGTACCTGCAAATACATGCGCACGGAAGCCATCAACTTTGTCACTGTCATTCTGCGCGGCTCGGAAAACGCCGCCGATGCCGTGAACTGGATCAACCTGAAGCAGCAAAACCAGCTTTATATCAACATCGGTGTGGAAGGAACTCACTTTAACTATGATGAAGACGGCGGCATCGCCCCCATCAACCCCATCTTTGCCGAGGAGCGCGGCAATTCCTACTGGTATATCGACTCTACCAACGAGGAAGAGTTCGCAACCGAATGGCCGTCCCGCGTCCGCAAATCCGACGCCCAATGGGCAGGTTTCGAAGCTGTTACTTTGTATGCCAACGAAAATACGCCTGAAATTTTTGTAAACAATGATTTCGCCTTTAAGCCTGCCACCGAAAACTATGCCAAATACAATACAGCACTGTTCAGCAGCATGAACGATTATATCCTGCAAATTCTGGCCGGGACCAAAACGCTGGACGATCTTCCCACTTTCCAGGCGGACTGGAAAAATGCCGGCGGCGATGCAGTTCAGGCTGAGCTGCAGGCCTGGTACGACAGTTTTTATGGCTGACCATATTCCAACCGCACCAAAAGGGGCCTCAGGCCCCTTTTTTGTGGAAGGTCGCAGATAAGAACGGAGGAATTTCTATGGACAAAAGGCCCAATATCCTTTGGCTTTGCACAGACCAACAGCGGTGGGACACGATCCATGCTTTGGGCAATTCATTCATTGATACGCCCAACCTGGACCGCCTGTGCCGCCAGGGTGTCGCTTTCACCAACACATACTGCCAAAACCCCATCTGCACACCCAGCCGCGCCAGTTTCCTGACAGGGCGTTATCCGTCTTCGATCAACGCCAATATCAATGGGGCGTGCAACCTGCCGGAGCACTGCACGCTGATCACAAAACGCCTTGCCGACGCCGGATATTATTGCGGGCTCGTCGGGAAACTGCATATCACCTCGGCCTGGAACGATTACGAGCCACGCATGGATGACGGCTATTCTTATTTCTGTTACAATCTCGCGTCCGGGCATCACCTGAACAGCCCCGGCAACCCCTATGTGGAATGGCTGAACCAAAAAGGTGTGGACTGGCATGATATTTTTACCTCCGATGAAAAGCACGATTATCACTGGTACCGCTCCGACGCTCCTGCGGAGCTGCGGCAAACCGCATGGCTGGCGGAAAAAGCCGTCTCCTTTATACGGGAACGGTCCGCCTGCGAGCAGCCATGGCTGTTATCGGTCAACTGCTACGACCCTCACCCGCCTTATGACGCGCCGGCGGACCTGGTGGAGAAATATCTTGCCCGCAATCTGCCCGACCCCATTTACAGCGATGCCGACCTCGCTCTGAACAATAACCTTAAAGATTTTTTCTTTCAAAGTACGGCCCATCCCACAGACGATGCGATGCGGAGGAACAAGGCGTCCTATTACGGGATGATAGAATTGATCGACAGACACTACGGACGCATCATTGACGCACTGGACGAAATGGGGCTGCGGGAAAACACCATCGTTATTTTCAATTCCGATCACGGTGAAATGCTCGGCGACCATGGGCTTACCCATAAAGGCTGCCGCTTTTACGAGGGTATTACGCACGTCCCGCTTATTATTTCCCTGCCCGGTACCTTCCGGCAAAACGCCGTGTACGGCGGCCTGGTGGAACAAACCGATCTGGCCCCCACCATCGCCGACCTGTGCGGCATCCCACCAGCCGACACCCATGGGCGTTCCCTCGTTCCCGTCCTCACAGGGCAGAACGCGCCGGCGCCGCGCAAATTCGTGCGCGCTGAGTTCTACGATACGCTGGAGGTGGATATGAACTACGACGGACTTCGCGCCCCCGGAGAAATTCAGGCGGCCGGCAAACCGGCCGAAAGCTGCTACGCAACCATGTATTACGACGGACGGTTCAAACTCAGCGTTTATCACGGCATCCAATTCGGAGAGTTGTACGACATGGAAAACGATCCGCAGGAACAGCACAATTTATGGTATGACAAGGATCAACAGGATGTCAAACAAGCCCTGATCCTGGATTCTTTCGGAGTTTCCACAAAATATTCGCGCCCGGGGCAGACCAGGCGGGGCCGCTATTGACCCCGCACCTCAGGCAGAACAAAAGAGCGGAGGTAAACAATGGAGACCGTATCCTTTACCAGGCAACTATCCGTTGCTGAAAATGTAGACGTTCTGGTAGTCGGCGCCGGCCCCGCCGGTATCGGCGCCGCTGTCTGTGCGGCCCGCAGTGGGGCCCGGACCCTTGTGTTTGATCAGAACGGATGTGTAGGCGGCCAAGCCACAACCGGCCTCGTCGGTCCGTTTATGACCTGCTATGACGCACAAAACAAAAAAATGGTCATCCGGGGTATCTTTGAGGAGGTTGTGGCCCGTATGAAAACTCTGGGCGGCGCCGTTGATCCGGCCGATGTAGAGGCGGAAGAACCGTTTTCCGGCTTTTATAAGATCGGCCACGCCCATGTTGGCCCCTTTGACCATGAGTGCTTTAAACTGGTATGTACACAGATGCTTGCTGAAAGCGGTGCAAAGCTTCTGCTGCACACCCAGTTTATAGATGTACTGCAGGAAAACGGCCGCATCACCGGTGTCGTAGCCGCCAATAAATCCGGCCTGTTTCTGTTTCGTGCCAAAGTTGTGATCGACTGCAGCGGCGACGCAGACGTTGCTGCACGCTCGGGCGTAAAATTTGAACTTGGGCGCGTGGAGGACGGCAATATGCAGCCAGCCACGTTGTTTTTCCGTGTCGGCAATGTGGATACGCCCCGCCTCAAAGCGCACATTCGGGAACACCGGGATGAAATACGCCCGTTTTACGGGCCTTTCAGCTGGCTGATCCGGGAGAAAGCCGCAGAATGGGGCGACGTGCCCCGAGGCGAGGTGTGTCTGTTTGAAAGCCCTGCGGCCGGGGAATACCGTTTGAACGTTACCCGAATCCTGGATGTGGACGGTACAAACGCGGAGGATCTGACCCGCGCCGAACTGGAGGGACTGCGCCAGGCGCACCAGGTATTCGGATTTCTGAAAAAATACGCGCCCGGCTTTGAAAACGCGC
>OGQQ01003027.1_pt1 | contig 10164 bp, 9 predicted proteins | sample 1553281 | NCBI WGS metagenome assembly OGQQ01 (sample SAMEA2579937, study PRJEB22360) | human gut metagenome | biome: human gut; feature: human-associated habitat; material: faeces | place: Denmark | collected 2008/2010 | reverse complement strand
AAACCACGCGCGAGTTGAAAGACTTGGGTGTGGTCGTTGTTTTTGAGGAACAGGGCATCGACACCGCTCAAATGCTGGGAGAGATGCAGCTCACCCTGCTGGCCATGGCCGCCCAGGAGGAAAGCACCTCCATCTCAAAAAATATGCGGTGGAGCATCCAGAAGAGGATGGAAAGTGGCTCATTTGTCACGAACTACGCTCCATTTGGCTATCGCTTGGAAGGTGGAGTCCTCTTTCCCGAACCGGAAGAAGCGAGGGTGGTAAAGGCAATTTTCACTCTATTCCTCTCCGGACGAGGTGCATTGTCCATTGCAAAAGAGTTGAACGCAGATCAGATCCCAACCCGTCACGGCGGAAAGTGGGGGAGAAGCAGTGTGGAGTATCTCCTGAAAAACGAGCGCTACATGGGAGACGCCATTGTGCAGAAGCGGTACAGAACTCCCACAATCCCCACAACCCGCAGGATAAACCATGGCGAACTCCCCATGTATCATATTCACGGCTGCCATGAGCCGATTGTTCCAAAAGAGGTTTTTGAACAGGCCCAGCGTTTACTCGCCCAACGTGCTGTGCATACAGACAGAGGAGAAGGAGGAAGCGTTTCCCTTAAAATGGAGTGTCCTGACTGCGGTAACCAATTCCGCAGGATGAAAATTCGAAACACCTATTATTGGGGATGCCGGAATCGGGAAAATAACGGTTCTCCCTGCACTAAGATTCGTTGCAAAGAAACCCAGGTACAAATGGCGTTTCTCACCATGGTGGGGAAATTGTATACAAATATAAATGTAATTTTTCCAAGTATCTTCTCCCTCCTGGAAGAGATCGCCGTCCGGCAGGAGCAGGGCAACGCCAAGCTCTATGAGCTGAACACGGTCCTGGCGGACTTAAATGAAAAGGCCCACACCCTCCAGCGGCTCCATAACAAAGGTTTCATTGAGGACGCTGACTTCCGAGAGCAAAGCGACGCCCTGGCGTCCCAGCGGAAGAAGCTGAGCGACCAGCGCGCCCAGGCCATCCGCGGCAGCAAGGCCCTGGAAACCTTTGACAAGCTGCGGGACCTCCAGGAGCAGTTAGCCGCCTTGCCGGAGATCCCCTGGGAATTCGACATGGACCTATTCGACCAGCTGGTAGAAAAAATCGTGCCCATCAGCAATACAGAGTTGCTCTTCAAATTAAAGTGTGGACTGGAACTCAAGGAGGTGATCCCCCAGTGAGAAACCGCAGCATTCCATTCGGATACTATTACCAGAACGGCGTCCTGGCGGTACACCCCCAGGAGAGCCAGACCGTGCGGACGGTGTTCATGGCGTACCTCAGCGGGGAGCCTCTCAGCAAAATCGCCGCCCGCCTTACTGCCAAGCTGGTGGAATATCTCCCAGGCCGCTGGCAATGGGACAAGGCTCGGGTGAAGCGCATCCTGGACAACACCAAGTACATAGGAAACGGAGAGTATCCTCCCATTATAAAAGAAAAGGATTTTCAGATGGCCCACCAGCAAAAGGAAAGTGCCAACACCAACCGCCAGCCTGTGGACGAGGACATCAAGCTGTTCAAGGGCCTGACCCATTGCCACCACTGTGGCAACGCCATGGTGCGGCGGATGGATTCCCGCATGGGGCACCCTGTCACCTGGAAGTGCCCTCAGTGTGGATACTTCCTTCCTCTGCCCGATGAGGAATTCAAACAGCGGGTGTTTCTCCTCCAGAAAAAACTGGTGGAAAAGCCCCTGCTGGCAGAAAAGGAAGAAGAAACAATCCCCGTGGCCTCCATGGAGGCCCGGCGACTCACCAACGAGATTTTTCGCAAGCTGGACAGCGGCGATTTCTCTGAGGATGAGCTGGTTGCCCTTGCTCTGCAATGTGCGGCGAAAAACTATGAAGCAATCAACAGCGCCCAACACATTACAGATAGACTGACAGCGACACTGCTCCACGCGGGGCCGCTGTCTGCCTTTGATAGGACACTGTTCGAAAGAACGGTTTCTGAAATACATCTCGCACGGAAAGGGGAGATCCTCTTGAAACTGCAAAACGGCGTGTTCGTGGGAGAAGGTGATTCCCCGTGAAAATCCAAGCTGGGAAAGAGAAAGTCACCATTATCCCCGCCAAGTTGACTCGGAATATCCCAGGCAAATCCGCCAACCAGAAACTTCGGGTGGCGGCTTACTGCCGGGTATCCACCGACTCGGAAGAACAGATCAACAGCTACAAAAACCAGCTGGCCTACTACACTGAGAAAATCGGCGGGAACCCGGCCTGGAAAATGGCAGGCATCTACGCTGACGAGGGTATCACCGGCACCAGCATGAAGCACCGGGAGGACTTCAAACGGATGCTCCGGGCCTGCCGAGAGGGGCGCATCGACCTGATATTATGTAAATCTGTCTCCCGTTTCGGGCGCAACAGCGTGGACGTGCTCCGCACCATCCGTGCCCTGCGAGAGAGAAATATTGGGGTGCTGTTCGAGAAGGAGGCCGTGGATACCCGCACCATGAATTCGGAGCTGATTCTGGCTTTTCACAGTGCCTTTAGCCAATCCGAGTCGGAGTCCATCCGGGAAAACGTGCGGCGAGGCCTGCACATGGCCTACGCCCAGGGGACAGTGACCATTCCCTCCAACACCTACGGGTTTTGCGAGGGGGAAAACGGAGGCATCGCCATCGACCCGGAACAGGCCCAGGTGATCCGCTCCATATACCAGTGGTTCCTGGACGGCGGCAGCCTTCAAATGATTGGAAAACGGCTGGAATCGCAAAACGTCCTCAGCCCCAGGGGGAAGGAAACCTGGAGCATCGCCACCATCCGCTCCATCCTCTCCAATGTGAAGTACAAGGGGGATGTGCTGCTGCAAAAGACTTACAAGCCCAGCCTGTTCTCCGAACACGCCATCGAGAACAACGGCGACTTACCGAAATACTACATTGCGGGATGCCTTCCCCAAATCCTGGAGCCAGATATCTTCGACCGCGCTCAGGAAGAAATGGCCAAACGGGTCTCCAAGCGGCCTATGTCAGAAAACGCTAAGACTCCTTTTGGACGGTACAGCGGCAAGTACGCCCTCTCTGCCGTGGTAGTGTGCGGCAAGTGCGGCGCCCTTTACCGGCGCATCACCTGGCACCGCCGGGGCAAGGTGAAAGTTGTGTGGCGCTGCGGCGCTCACCAGGACAAGGCCGCTACCTGCCCGAATTCACCAACCATCGAGGAAACATCACTCCAAGCCGCTGTAATGGAGGCCATCTCCCAACAGTACATCCACAAGGGCGAAGCAATGGAGGCTACCATGCAGAGCATCCGCTCCGTGCTGACTCCGGAGGTAGCGGACAGCGAGTACGCCATCCGCACCAAAATCAATGAGCTGCAGAAAGAGAAAAAAGACCTCATCGCCAGGGCCCTGGCCGAGAACGATGATGGCAAGTACGACTTCCAATTCACCCGCATCAAGCGGGAGCTGGAGCAGCTTCAAGCCCAGCTGGAGGGTGTGCAGGCGGTAACAAAGACCCAGGCGGTGGATGAGGCTCGGATGGCCGAGAACGCTGCCCTGCTGGAGAAATTCAAGGAAAGCAGCCTCGCCTTCGACGACCTCCTGGTGCGCAAGGTAGTGGAGACGGTGCGGGTAGAGTCGGCGGAAAAGCTGGAAATTACATTCAAGGATGGAAACCGGAGGGTGGTTGAATTGCCTGGGAGAAAGTGAACTCTCATAGGTTGACATACCCACAGTTTCTTCGTATAATAATAGTGTCAGGTAGGCAACTACCTTAAAGTGGTCCGCTCCCGGTCATGCGGAATAGAAATAGGCCGTGAAAACGTTGTTCGCTCCCGGCTATGCGAATCACAAATAGGCCGTGGAAAAGTTTGAGCCTCTTGCTGTTGCGGCAAGAGGCTCCCTTCATATGAGGTGGTACTCCTATGGACATTTTATCCGGAAATCTATACTTCATTTCCAATGCGTTTTTTGAAAAAGTGAACGACCCTTTCTTGAAAATAAATTACCAGGAGACAAAGCGTCCCCACTACTTTGCCCTTTACGATGAGAAAACCAAGCTCTTCTGGATGGTTCCTTGCAGCTCTAAGGTGGCAAAATACAGGGGGATTATCCAGAAAAAGAAAGAGCGGCACAAGGCTGCCGATGCCATTCAAATCGTGAAGATTTTTGATAAGGAATCCGTGCTGCTGTTTCAGGATATGTTCCCCACGATCGCCAAATACATAGACGGGCAATACATCAAGGGCGGGCAAGCCGTGCGGATTGCTGACCCAAAAGTGATTGCGGAACTGGAAAAGGTCGCTCACAAAATTATCAATCTGCTGCACCGTGGGGTACGCTTCACCCCCACACAGCCCGATGTGCTCTACATCGAGCAGCTGATGCTGGCGGAAACCCAGGCAAAGGAGGGAAATCCCCATCAGCCAGAAAAATCATGAAATGGTGAACGGCAGGCTTCTCCGAACGGACAAGCAGTTTCGCCACCTAAAACAGCGGCAGCGGGAAACCATCAGCCAGTGGCTCTATGAAGGATACCGCCGCTGTTGGTTAAAGGCCGGCCATGAACCCCTCCCAAGGGACACCGGAACGGTTGTGGCCGCCGTCATGGAAAAGATAGAAGCTGCCGGAATTTGGATTCCCGAGCAGGAAGTCCGCCAATACTTTTCCCGCAAAAAGTCTCATTTCAAAAACAGAATCGAGAGGGAACTGGACAGTCCTCCAGACCCACCCACCAAAAGCGCAGAAAGCTGAAAAGCTCTCTGCGCTTTTTTGTTATCCTCGATTCCAGAGCGCGAAGTTCGGCTTCGCGCTCTTTTCATTTCAATAAATCATAAGGGAGGTTTTCCATGCCCAATTATGTCAAGAACATTCTTTCCTTTGACGGCGACCCGGTACAGGTCGACCGTCTTTTTTCTACCATCCAGGGGGAAAATGGCCCCATGGATTTTAACAAGCTGATCCCCATGCCCTCGGAACTGGAGATAGAGTCTGGTTCGCGCACCGCTGCGGGCTTCAAGAAATATATGGCTTTTTTGGCGGTTACCGGTTTACACACCGAGATGGAACCAGCCTACCTCGCCACCTACCCGGAAATCGATCGAGAGGAATGGGAGTTGGGAAAGCAGGCGTTTCACAACATCCGGGAATTTGGGTGCCCTACCTGGTATGAGTGGCGCATTCAAAATTGGGGCACCAAGTGGAATGCCAGCGGTGCGGAAGTCTTAGATGGCCGGCTTTCCTTTCTGACAGCTTGGAACGCGCCGAAACAGATTCTGGAAAAGCTGTCACAGATGTTCCCCTCCATCACGATCCATCGTGTTTGGGCCGATGAGGACATTGGCCATAACTGCGGGGATCGCACCTATAAAAACGGGACTGTGACCCAGGAGCACATTCCCACGGGTCAGGAGGCGGTGGAACTTGGCTGCGACCTGTGGAATATTGACCCAGAGGAATTTTTAAGCGAGAGCCAGGAACCAGGCATGGGGATGACGTGAAATGGATTTAGAAGCCCAAGCAATCCGGCGCATTCATCTGGCTGCGGAACTAAGCGCCGCCTATTACCAGAAACCACTGCTATTGGCCTACTCCGGCGGCAAGGACAGCGAGGTCTGCTTAGAGCTGTGCCGGCGTGCACACATCCCACTGGAGGTCATCCACCACCTGACCACAGCGGACGCTCCGGAAACCATCTATCACGTTCAAAACGTGTTTCGTCAACTGGAGTTGGAGGGTATTGCCTGCGCTTTCCACAAACCCCTTTACCGAGGAAAACCCACCAGTATGTGGAGCTTGATTGTCCAGAAGGGCTGGCCCCCCACCCGGAAACAGCGATACTGCTGCCAAGTTCTAAAAGAGAGCGGCGCGCCGCACCGGGCGGTGGCGCTGGGCGTCCGGGCCGCGGAGAGTCAAAACAGGAAGGACTCCGCCGTGGCGGAGCAGCAGGGCAGCAGTCGCAGAGAGGTCCAACGCTTTGACTTCGACAACGGTGATGAACGGATCGTAGCTCCCTGCCAGCAGAAAGCCGAAATAAAGATTCATCCAATCGTGGATTGGAGAGACTCGGACGTGTGGTCGTTCCTGCGGGACGCCAAGGTGGACGTCAACCCCGTATACAATCTGGTTTTTCAGCGGGTGGGCTGCGTTGGCTGTCCTATGGCTGGGAAAGTCCGGTACCGGGAATTTCGTGTATGGCCTGCTTTTGAAAAGCTCTACCGGACCGCTTTTGACAAAATGCTCCATAGACGATGGGCAGAGGGTAAATTAAACTCCTGGCACTCAGCAGACGAGGTCTTCCGCTGGTGGATGGAGGATCGCAATGTAACCGGTCAACTCGACCTGTTTAGCGGGGAAGTTGGTCTGCCCACCTAAAAACTGAAAAGGGGATGATTTCAATAGATTTCACCTACACTATCCAACTCACCGAACCCCAGTACGCCGCCCTCCTAGACCGGGCGGCGGAGCTGGAAATCCCACTGGAGGACTTGCTCCTCCAGGCCATGCAAAATTTCTTAGAGGAGAGTGACAACTTTGCCTGAAATGAAAGGGATCACCGTGAAGATCCCCGCTGATCTTCACGCGGAAGTAAAAGCCTACCTCGAGGCCCACGGCATGACCATGGGTGAATTCATTGCCCAGGCTGTGGACAACGAGCTGCATCCAAAAATTCAAATGACGCAGGAGGAACCTATGGAGAGAATGAGAACCCTGGCCTTCCAAGTGCCGGACAGCCTGTTTCAGCGTGTGAAAGCCTACTTGGAGCGAAACCGCATGACGCAAAAGCAATTCGTGGTAGGGCTCATTGAAGCTGAACTGGAGCAGGACGAGGCCCAGTATCAGGCCAGCCACCCAGCAGAACAGGAGGTCGAGGAAGAATCGGATGACCAAGTCGAGGACGAAGAAATGGAGGAAGAAATCCAGGACGAGTTTGCCCCCCAGGAGGCCCAGGAAGGCCCCGGCACCGAACTGGAGGAACAATCCGCAGCCGACCAGAACCCCGCCCCCGTGGACGATTTTGAGGCCGGTTCCGAGGAAGTTTCCCAGGAGGATGACGGGGCCGAGGAAACCGGGGAGGAAGAAGCCCAAGAAACGGAAGAAGTGTTCGAGGACAGCGAGGTTTTAGAAAGTGATAGTCTGGATGATGTGGAAGAAGTAGAGGACATCGAGCTGGAGGAAACCGGAGAGGACACTTTGGAAGATGAGGAATCACAGGAGGATGAAGAAGCCTGGGAAGAATCTAATGACCAGGAGGACGCTCAGGACGAGGAAGAAGAACAGTCCTTCCAGCCCAGCATGGCCTGGTAATTTTGTTGCGCCCACGCCATGCATCGTGTATACTACAAAACAAGAGAAAGGAGGCGGTGCCCATGAACTACACTTTGATGCACAAGGATATCCCCGTGGCGGACTTGACCTTGGATGAGGCCACCGGTAGTATCCAGCGGATAGACGCGCTCCTTCATAGAGAGCACTTGCCTGTGGGTGTTCCTGTCCGGCATGGTGTGGCTGACCGAGCTGCTCTCAATGAGTGGTGGGAGGACCGCTCTATTCCTGCCAGCCGTTCCGGGCTGCGGGAAGCGCTGGAAACCATGGGAGTGGCCAGCTCCAAGCTGCTTCTCACCCGCTGCTACGGCCTGAGCCTGTCCGACCACTATTGGATCAAACCGGCGGACAGCGGCCTTACCTGGCACAACGTCAATTTCTTTGAGAACCCCTTTTCCGAGGACGTGGGCGACGCCCTCTTTGGTGCCCCTGCGAAAAAGGAGGGGTTCGATTTCAGCTCTCCGGATAACACCTCAGACGGCTTCCTCAAAAAGCGCTGGAAGATTCTTGACGGAAAACGTTGCCTGATCAAAGCAGGCAGCCCACCCTTTTTGCAGCAACCCTTTAATGAGATCATTGCCACTAAAATCGCCCAGCGCCTAGCCATTCCCCACATTCCCTACACTTTACTGTGGGACGACGGAATCCCCTACAGTGTTTGCGAGGACTTCGTCACCCCAGACACGGAGCTGATCCCTGCCTGGCGGGTGATGCAAACCCAGAAGAAGGACAACCAGACTTCCGTCTATCAGCACTACCGCAACTGCTACGAAAAACTGGGTGTCCCCAATGTGACCCACGCCCTGAACCAGATGCTGGTATTGGACTACCTCATCGCCAACGAGGACAGGCACTTCAACAATTTTGGGTTGCTCCGCGACCCGGACACTCTGGAATGGCTTGGGCCAGCGCCCGTTTACGACAGCGGTTCCTGCCTGGGGTACGACAAGCTGACGCCGCAAATCCGTTCCGGGCGGAATGTCACCTGCAAGCCTTTCAAGAGAACCCATCAAGACCAGCTGCGGCTGGTGACCTCCTTTGACTGGCTCGACCTCTCCAAGCTGGACGGCGTTGACCAAGACATTCGGGAGGTGTTCGTTGGTGCAGAGGAATTCATCGACAAAGAGCGGGTGGAAGCAATCGTCGCCTCGGTGAATCAACGTGTCCAACTGCTGGCGACTTTTATCCTCACACAGCAGCCCCAGATAGATTCCACAGAGAACGATGTGGAGGAAAATGTGGCGGCGGAGTATGGGATGGGGCAGCAACACTAAAAAGCGCAACTACCCATAACAAGAAGCTGCAACGGTGATCGTTGTAGCTTCCTTTTTATCTATGATACAATAAAAGTATAGGAATCTCCACAAGAATTGACAAAATACGTCCCATAGGACGTGGTAGACTGCTGTACGAATTGGTAAGATTTTCCTGATGGCAAAAACATTGGTAGCTGTGGTAGGAGGTCTTGCTTTTGCGAAAGCACGAGGGCTTATTTCTCGTCTTTTGGGTCGTTCGCATTCGGGAGTTTCGGACCAAAATGAATCTTTCTCAGGAGAAGTTGGCGGAAAAGCTGCATGTAAACACGCGAAACTATCAGAAGTTGGAACGGGGCGACCATAGGCCATCTGCCATAACGATCATCCTATTCCTATACCTGCTCTCCGACCAAGAAATCATCTCTTTCATCCGCTCCTTTGGCCAGATGGTAGAAAAAGGAGGTTGCCTGACCATGCAGACAAAAACACCGTATATACCCACGAGAGAGCAGAAAAATGCTGTTCCCCTTGGGAATTTTGACATTCATGAAGATGAAAACATTCTTGTCAATCGGTTGTACTACGCTGTGCCAAACTTTGAGGACGGGAAGTTTTCCTGCTCATTCTTCTATGAGGAAAACACGTTCTGCAAAGATGCGAATGGAGATCTGATACTGGTTCACTTGGAAATGGGAACAGCCGATCCACTTGAATCCGAGTAGCCGCCCGATGCTTAAATCGCCAGCATTTTCTACATCTTTTTTGGAAAGTCGCATGATTCAAAAACTGAAATCAAGGAAAAGCCGCATAAAACCTGGGCTTTTCGCCTTCCTTTTAGCCGGGCGCATCATTTTTGGAAAGAAAACACAATCCACTTGTCCCCAGGCCTTGCGAAAACCGCATGGCCTGGGGCTTTTTCGTGCCTATGCCTGGTTGGACACGGTCTACTAAATCCCGCTTTATGTTGCATCCGCTGCTGTCCTCCCGCATCCGTCCTCAACCGGTTTCTACCGCTGTTTTCCCCTCCAGCACCCAAAACGCACCCGGTTTCGCCCTTTTTGGGCTTTTCCGGGTGCGTTTAGCTCTTTTTCGCTGTTTTGCGGCTGCAAAATTTCTGCCTGCTTTTTTGTGCATCCTGCCGTATAGTGTTTACAAGTTGAAGCCGTCCGTGATACCATGTAGACGAGAGGTGTCCTTTTTGACGTAGTACAACTCGGTAATCTGCGAGGTTGAATGGCCCAGCAGGTCTGCCACCTGACGGGGTGTGAGAGACTTGATGGAGCCGTCCTCCTGCTTAATACCGTTTACCAAGCTGGATGCGAACGTGTGGCGCAAACTGTGCAGGCCCTTTTTCTCTATTCCAGCGGCCGCAAGGATACGGTAATAACGCTTTCTGAAATTCACCGGCCTAGTGAAATTCCCGTGCTCATCTGGCACCAGGGCTGTGTTCTCCCCAAAGTAGGCTTCCTTTCGCAAGTCCTGTATCATGGCAACTGCTGTGTCATTCAGCGGGACAGTGCGCTTGCTGGTGGCCGACTTCAGTTTGCCCACTTTCACGTCACGGCCTGGCTCAGCTTGTAAGCCATCCCTGCGCCACACC
>OGQQ01003026.1_pt1 | contig 10164 bp, 10 predicted proteins | sample 1553281 | NCBI WGS metagenome assembly OGQQ01 (sample SAMEA2579937, study PRJEB22360) | human gut metagenome | biome: human gut; feature: human-associated habitat; material: faeces | place: Denmark | collected 2008/2010 | reverse complement strand
GGTGCCGGGCTATCTCGATGTGACCCTCGCCTCCCTCAAGGCGACGCTGACCCGCAAGCCGGAGCCGGAGGAGATTCCGGTTCAGGTGAACATCCAGTACGTGGTCGAATTCTACGCCCGCTGATCTGGATCAACATACTGTAGGAACATACGGTATAAGGACATACATACACGAAGAGGCCCGCGGCATTTGCCCGCGGGCCTCTTCGTATTCGCAAGCCGGCGTCTCATTGGCCGACTGCGGCGCTCACGATTCCGCTGACCAGCGACATGATGAGCGAGCCGAGCACCGCCCACCAGAATCCGCCAATCGTCACGCCTACGTCGAACAGATTGATGGCAAGCCAGGAGGCCAGCTCCATGAACAGCCAATTGATCACCAAAGCCAGCAGGCCGAAGGTGAGCACGCTGAACGGCAGCGCCAGCATCTGCACCACGGGTTTGAGCGAGGCGTTGAACAGAGCCATGAATAGTGAGAAGGCGGCAATGCCGAGAATAGGGGGATGACCCACCACGTGCATTCCTGGAAGCAGCACCACCATCACGGCCGCCGCTATGGTGAGAATGAACCATCGAATGAGAAAATTGCCCATCACCCCATTATGCCCGAAGACGTCCACAGGCGAAATACGACGTCCGGGCGTCACGCCGTGCCATAATCGAAGCATGATCGTGCATGTTCATCTCGTCCGTCACGGACAGACATTCTTCAACCGCTACAACCGTCTCCAAGGCTGGTCGAACTCACCATTGACGCAAGCCGGACTCGACGATGCCATCCATGCGGGCAATGCATTGAAAGACATCACCTTCGCCGCAGCGTATTGCTCGGACACCACCAGAGCACAGGTGACGGCACAGACGATTCTCGATATCAATGCAGCCAATGGGCATGACGTGCCGGTGATTCATGCCGACATGCACTTCCGTGAGCAGTTCTACGGCTATTTCGAAGGGCAGGACATGGGAGCGGCCTGGCTCGCAGCCGGGGGCCCGCACGGTGCTCCCACCTACCATGCCATAGTCGAGCAGTTCGGACTGGGTGCCACCCGGGACTTCCTCAAGGAGGCGGACCCGTTCCACGACGCCGAGTCCGACGAGGAGTACTGGCGGAGAGTCGATGGCGCCTTCGCCCTCATTGCAGCTAACGCGGACCTTAGGGACGGCGACGATGTGCTCATGATCTCGCACGGCAATACGCTGTTGTCGTTGATGCAGCGCTTCGCTCCTGCGGGGTACGACCTGAGCGAACGACCGGCCAACGGCTCCGTGACCATGATTGACTTCGATACCGTCAAGTCACTGGACGATGCCATTGAGGTCATATCGTATAATCGACGCTAGCCGTTTAGGTCTGGGTGATTGGATAGGCTAAACGCGTATAAGTGTAGACGCAAACTGCTAGGAAAGAGGGCGCCATGGGTGCTGGAGAAATTGCGGGACTGATTGCGGCGATTGCATTTGCGATTCTTGCCGGTTTTCTGATCTACCCGCTGATCCGCTTGGGCAAGATGTTCGATCAGATCGCCGAAACGGTGAAACAGACCGGCGACCATGCTCTCCCCGCATTGGACGAGGGTGTGACCACCGTCAAGCAGGTCAACAAGTCACTGGGTGACGTCAATGAGATCTCCGGGGCGGCCTCGAGTACGATGAACAACCTCGGCGCCCTGATGAATCTATACGGTTCCTTCCTGGGCAAGCCGATCATCAAGCTGGCATCCACCTTCTACGCGGTCAAGGTGACAGCGGCGTCGTTCATGAACAAAGGGAAGAAAAACCAGCCCGCATCGGCGGAGCAGAAAGGCAAGGGCGAGTGATGTTCAAACGAGTGTTTTGGGTCGCCGCCGGTGTGGTGCTAGGCGTACTCGCCGTTTCCAAGGCCACCGCATACGTCAGGGCCAACACCCCGGACAAAGCCAGGCAGTTCCTCCTGGGGCCGGATCAGGAGAATGTGGGGATGCGTACACTGCAGGGCCTCATCGATCAGTTCAGGCAGGCCCAGCAGGCACGTGAAGAGGAGCTCAACCGGCAATACACCGCAAAGCTGAGTTGAAAAACACGCGAAGCCAATATCGTCAGTAGAACACCAATACAAGGAGACGCATCACATGCGCACCGCTGAAATCGCACAGCGTTATCTCAATTACTTCAAAAAGCAGGATCATCTGGTGGTGCCGTCCGCATCGCTGATCTCGCCCAATCCGACCACGTTGTTCACCATTGCCGGCATGGTCCCGTTCATCCCGTATCTCATGGGGGAGCAGACCCCGCCAAGCCGCCGCATGGCCAGCAACCAGAAGTGCGTGCGCACCCTCGACATCGAGGAGGTGGGAAAGACCACGCGTCATGGCACCTTCTTCCAGATGCTCGGCAACTTCTCCTTCGGCGACTACTTCAAGGAAGAGGCCATCCACTACGCCTGGGAGCTGCTCACCACCTCGCAGGATGAGGGCGGCTACGGCTTCGACCCCGAGAAGCTGTGGATGACCACGTTCACCGACGATGACGAAGCCCGTTCCATGTGGATCAACGAGGGCGTGGACCCCGAGCACATCCAGAAGATGGGCATGGAAGACAACTTTTGGACCACCGGTGGCCCCGGACCCGGCGGCCCCTGCTCCGAAATCTACGTGGACCGCGGCCCCGCCTTCGGCAAGGAAGGCGGCCCGATTGCCGACGAGAACCGCTACATCGAGATCTGGGACCTCGTGTTCGAGAACTACGAGGTCGACAACGTCAAGTCCAAGACCGACCTGCACATCGTGGGCGAGCTTGAGAACAAGAACATCGATACCGGTGCCGGCTTGGAACGTCTGGCCTACCTGCTGCAGGGCAAGAACAACATCTACGAGACCGATGAGGTCTTCCCGGTCATCGAGGCCGCCGAGCAGCTCTCCGGCCTGAAGTACGGCGAGAACGAGGACGCCGACGTGCGCTTCCGCGTGGTCGCTGACCACGTGCGCTCCGCCCTGATGATCATGTCCGACGGCGTGCGCCCGTCCAACGTGGGCCGTGGCTACGTGCTGCGCCGCCTGCTGCGCCGCACCGTGCGCTCCATGCGCATGCTCGGCGTGACCGATCCGGTGCTGCCCACCCTCTTCCCGACCTCCAAGGCCGCCATGGAGGCCAGCTACCCGGAGCTCAACGACACCTTCCATGAGGTGTCCGAATCCGCGTATGGCGAGGAAGACGCCTTCCGCCGCACCCTTGAGACCGGCACCACGATTCTCGACGTGGCCGTCAACAAGGCCAAGAGCGATTCCGCCGAGCCCGTCGTGGCCGGCGAGGACGCCTTCAAGCTGCACGACACCTACGGCTTCCCGATTGAGCTGACCCTCGAGATGGCCGCCGAACAGGGCGTGAAGGTGGACGAGGCCAAGTTCCGCGAACTCATGGCCGAGCAGAAGTCCCGCGCCCGCGCCGACGCCCTCAAGAAGCGTCACAACGTGGATCTTTCCGTTTACGACGACTTCAAGAAGACGCTCGTCAGCCCGATCGACTTCCTCGGCTACACCGACATGTCCGCCCGCGCCAAGGTGATCGGCATCATGCAGGAAGGCAAGGGTTCCGTGCCCGCCGTGACCGGCCCGGCCAACGTCGAGGTCATCCTCGACCGCACCCCGTTCTACGCGGAGGCCGGCGGCCAGCTCGCCGACCAGGGCGAGATCCTGTCCGACGACGGCGCCGTGCTCGAAGTCGACGATGTGCAGAAGCCCATCAAGGACCTCATCGTCCACCAGTGCCGTCTGACCGAAGGCACGCTGGTCGTCGGCGCCGAAGTCAACGCCAACATCGACCTGGCCCGCCGTGGCGCCATCGCCCGCTCGCACACCGCCACGCACATGGTGCACAAGGCGCTGCGTGAGGAGCTGGGCCCGCAGGCCACCCAGCGCGGCTCCGAAGACGCCCCGAACCGTCTGCGCTTCGACTTCCAGTGGTCCAAGGCCCCGGCCAAGTCCGTGATCTCCGCAGTCGAGGAGCGCGTCAACGACAAGCTGCGCGACAACCTCGCCGTGACCACCAAGGAAATGAAGTTCGACGACGCCATCGCCCTCGGTGCCATGCACCTGTTCGGCGAGAAGTACGGCGACATCGTACGCGTGGTCTCCATCGGCGAAGACGGCTGGAGCCGCGAGCTGTGTGGTGGTACCCACGTGGACCACGTTGGCAAGATCGGCATGGTCAACATCCTGTCCGAAGCCTCCATCGGCTCCGGCGTGCGTCGTGTCGACGCCGTCGTGGGCCAGGGTGCCTATGACTTCAACGCTCGTGAGCACGCGCTGGTCTCCCAGCTGTCCGACAAGCTCAACGCTCGTCCGGACGAGCTCGCCGAGCGTGTGAACGCCCTGCTCGCCAAGCTCAAGGAATCCGATCGTCGCTTGGCCTCCATGTACGAGTCCCAGCTGGCCGCCTCGGTTCCGGCGCTGGTTGCTGACACCAAGAACTCCGCGGCCCTGGTCAAGGTGGCCGTCAAGAACGTGGGCCACTTTGGCGCGGTCGATGCCCTGCGCAAGACCGTACTCGACGTGCGCGCCCAGCTCGGTGAAGACGCCCCCGTGGTGGTGGCCCTTGCCGGCGTGAACGAGGATGACAAGCCGATGGTCGCCGTGGCCACCAACGAGGCCGCCCGCAAGGCCGGCATCAAGGCCGGTGATCTGGTGCGTGGCGCAGCCAAGGTCCTCGGCGGCGGTGGCGGCGGCAAGCCGGACTTCGCCCAGGGTGGCGGTGTCGATGCCTCCAAGATCGACGAGGCCCTCGAAGCGCTCAAGCACGAGGCGCAGAAAGCCTGATTCCGCCAGTGGTGTGGTTAGGCGTTGATTTGGGTAATGCCCGGGTCGGACTGGCACTGTCCGACCCGGAGCTTACCTTTGCACATCCTGCTGGCAACATTCATGTTGCCGGCGACTATTTCTTTGCTATTGACGAGGTCCTGAACGTCATCGAAGACGAACATGTGGACCATGTAATCGTCGGACTGCCCCTGCAGATGGACGGTACAGAAGGCAAAAGCGCCAAAAAAGCGCGCAGGTGGGCGGCCAATCTGGAGAAGAGGCTGCAAGCAGAGAGTGAAGACAGTGATTCTACGGAGTATCAGATTCCGCAGGTATCATTGATAGATGAGAGATTGACAACAGTCAGTGCGCATCGTCAGCTGTTCGAGGCCCATAAAGCTTCGAACAAGCACAGGCCGGTGGTTGACCAGCAGTCGGCAGTGGTGATTTTGCAGACGGCACTCGACCGTACCCGGGAGCAGTGAGGTATCGGTTATGACCGATGATTTTAACGAGTTCTTTGATGACAACACGCATTGGGTCGAACAGGGGTCAGAACCAATGCGCGGGGCCGAGCCGCCAGAACCGCCGAAATCCCGCAGGGAGATGCGCAAGCGACGTGCACAGCGCAGGCGCAAGCGTATCAGTGGCATTATCATCGCTATCGCCATCGTCGCCCTGCTTACCGGCGGCGGCTATTTCGGCGTAACCAAGCTCATCGCATGGCGCGACAGCCGGAGCAACCAGTCGACGGCCATCGCGGACTATCCGGGACCGGGCTATGGCGAGGTCGAATTCACCGTGAGCGAGGGCCAAGGCGCGGCGGAGATCGCCGATAATCTGCTCAAGGCCGAAGTCATCAAGTCTACTGCCGCGTTCACCAGCGTGGTCAACGCCAATAGCACGACACTCTATCCGGGAACGTTCACATTGAAGAAGCATATGGCCGCATCCAAAGTGATCGACGTTCTCTCCGACACCAACCAGGCGGCGGGCTTCCTCGAGGTTCGTCCCGGTGAACGTGCCACCGATGTGTTCGCCAACGCCGCGAAGCTTTCCGGCATTGCCCAAAGCGAATTCGACACGATTATCAAGAACAAGGGTAAGGATATTCTGCCCAATGAAGCGGGCGGTAGCTTTGAGGGATGGCTGGAGCCGGGAACCTACAACGTCAAGAGCATGAAGAGCGCTTCGGAAATCCTCAAGGCCATGGTCGATAAGCGTATCGCCAAGTTGGATGAATTGGGCGTGCCGGCCGGCAGTGACCGCGAACGGGTGATGATCATCGCCTCTATCGCCGAGGCCGAGGTCAACAAAGCCGATTACTACGGCAAAGTGACGCGAGTCATCGAGAACCGTTTGGAGCAGGGCATGTCGTTGGGCATGGATTCCACCGTGGCCTATGGCAATAACGTCAAGCCCGCGCAGGTGACCACCGAGATGACCCAAGACGAGTCCAACCCGTACAACACGTACAAGATCTCCGGCCTGCCGCCTACGCCGATCAGCAATCCCGGCGATAACGCCATTCAAGCGGCACTGCACCCCGAAGGCGGCAATTGGCTGTACTTCTGCACGGTCAATCTGGACACCGGCGAAACCAAGTTCGCCGCAACCGCCGATGAACATGACCAGAACGTGGCCGAACTACGCAAGTGGCAAGCCGAAAACCAGTAGTCATCCCGTTAGCTTCCTTCGCTTGGGGAAGCTGATCGGACGTTGGTCTCTTCATTGGCTCCCTCGCCGAGGGGAGCTGTCCGCAAAAAAGCGGACTGAGGGGAGCACTGCAGGGAATGTAACGCTCAACTTAAGCCCGGGGCTCCCGCGAAGCGGATGGAAGAAATCTAGGACAACACCCCAACAGCCACCGCCACAATCGCGCCCGCCAATATCACCGGCACATACGGCACCTTGCCCGCATGTGCCGGTGATGTGCGTTGTGGGTCGAATCGCGTCCACAAGGCAATCCATGTGATGCCGGCAACGCCCATCGCCAGCCACCAGACCACCACAGGCAACAGGCCAAACAGTCCGACAGACAATCCCATAGGTATCAAGGCGGTCACATCGCCGAATCCCAATGACCGAGGCACCAGCAACGCCAACGCGAACTGGATCAGGCAACATAGCACGGTGAACAACAGCGCCTGCAACAGCACGAACAGGTCGTTCACCACCACTCCATACGCGAAATCGGCGGCCAGCTGAAGCAACGCGCCCGCAGCCACCCACGCGATCGGCACCCGCCGATGACGAACATCCTCAATGGACAGTGCAAGCCCACATAGCAGACCGGGTAGCGTGAACAGGTATGGCATGGCTTAACATTAACCCCTAGCTAGACGTACACATAGACGTACACACATGAAACGAGGGAAGTTATGCTGCGTTGGCAGACGGCAGGGGAGTCTCACGGAGAAGCATTGGTGGCCATGATTGAAGGGTTGCCGGCCGGCGTGCGTATTAGCACGGACGATATCGTTTCCGCACTGGCACGCCGTCGACTTGGATATGGTCGCGGTGCCCGCATGAAGTTCGAGCAAGACAAGGTCCGTCTGCTGACCGGTGTACGCCACGGCCTGACCCTCGGCTCGCCGGTGGCCATCGAAATCGCCAACACCGAATGGCCGAAGTGGACCGAGGTCATGAGCGCCGATGCACTCGACCATGACCTGCCGCGCGAAGGCCGCAATGCGCCGCTGAGCCGCCCGCGCCCGGGCCACGCCGATCTGACCGGCATGCGCAAGTATGGTTTTGACGACGCCCGCCCGGTACTGGAGCGCTCCAGCGCCCGTGAGACCGCCTCCCGTGTGGCTTTGGGCGAGGTGGCCAAGCAGTTCTTGGATCAGGCGTTCGGCATCCGCACCGTAGCCCACGTGGTGGCGCTTGGTGGCGTGCAGACCAACCCCGACCTGCCTCTGCCCACCCCCGACGATCTGGAAGCGCTTGATGCCTCGCCTGTCCGTACGCTGGACAAAGAGGCCGAAACCCGCATCATCGAACGCATCAACGAGGCCAAGAAGGCCTCCGATACGTTGGGCGGCGTGATTGAAGTGCTGGCTTACGGTGTGCCTGCCGGCATCGGCACGTATGTGGAGTCCGACCGCCGACTGGACGCGGCTCTGGCCTCCGCGATCATGGGCATTCAGGCGTTCAAGGGTGTGGAGATCGGCGACGGCTTCCTGGAAGCCTCCCGCCCCGGTTCGCAGGCGCACGATGAGATCGTGGTCAACGCCGACGGCCGCATCGACCGTCTGTCCAACCGCGCAGGCGGCATTGAAGGCGGTATGTCCAATGGCCAGGTGATTCGCGTACGCGGTGCCATGAAGCCGATTCCGTCCATCCCCAAGGCCCTGCGTACGGTCGACGTGCTGACCGGCGAATCCGCACAAGCCATCAACCAGCGTTCCGACAGCACCGCCGTGCCTGCGGCATCCGTGGTGGCCGAGGCCATGGTGCGTCTGACTTTGGCGAAGTACGCGCTGGATAAGTTCGGTGGAGACAGTGTTGCCGAAACACGGCGCAACCTTGAGTCGTATCTCGCCTCGTGGCCGGAGCACATGCGCTGAACGAAGGGCGTATGGTTTCGTGACGACTGCCGCGGAACCATCAGCAACTGTACTCACCAATCGTCGAGAGGATTCGTAGATTATGACCGCACGCCCCCGCGCCGTCATCATCGGCATGATGGGAGCCGGCAAAACACGTGTCGGTAAGGAAGTGGCGCATATGTTGCGTCTGCCGTTCGCCGATGCCGATGTGGAGATCGAACGTGAAGTGGGCATGAAGATTCCCTCCTACTTCGAGGAATACGGTGAGCCGGCATTCCGCGAGGTCGAGGCCGATCTCATCGCCGATATGCTTGAGGATTTCGACGGTATCTTTTCGCTGGGCGGTGGCGCTCCCATGACGCCATCCACCCAGCATGCCCTCGCCTCCTACATCGACCATGGCGGTCGTGTGGTCTACCTTGATGCCGATCCGGCGGAAGCCATGGAACGCGCGAACCGTGGGGGAGGCCGGCCCATGCTCAATGGCAACGCCAACTCCCGTTGGAAAAAACTGTTCAAGCAGCGTGACCCAGTATTCCGCGAGGTCGCCAACGTTCATGTCCATACCCGGGGGCTTACGCCTCAGGGCGCAGCGAAGAAAGTGATTGATATGGTATCTGAGCGAGCAGTGCATGTTACCGGAGCGGCAATTGAGCCGTATGATGTGGTCATTGGCGAAGGTGCCATGAACCATCTGGTCGACGTGCTGGGACCCAAACCCGCCAAAATCGCGCTTATCCACACTCAGCCGGTGCAGCGACACTCCGATCGTGCCCGCGCCCTGTTGCGTCAGGGCGGCTATGAGGTTTCCGACATCGTGATTCCGGATGCCGAACCCGGCAAGACCATTACCGTGGCCAACGGCATTTGGGAACGCCTTGGCAACGAAGGTTTCACCCGATCCGATGCCGTGGTGGGGCTTGGCGGCGGTGCCGCAACCGATTTGGCCGGTTTCGTGGCTGCCACGTGGATGCGCGGCGTGCGCTATGTAAACTGCCCGACCTCGCTGCTGGCCATGGTCGATGCCTCCACCGGTGGCAAAACCGGCATCAACACCCCGCAGGGCAAGAACCTCGTCGGCTCGTTCTACACGCCTGCCGGTGTGCTGGCCGACACCAAGACGCTGGCTACGCTGCCCAATGACATCTTCATCGAGGGTCTCGGCGAAGTCGCCAAATCCGGTTTCATCCGCGACCCCGAAATCCTGCATATCCTCGAAGACCACGCAGCTGAACTGCGCGCTTTCGACGGCTCTACATTCCTCGGCTCGCCGCTCGAAGACGTGGTTGCCGAGCTCATTGAGCGCACGGTAAAGGTCAAGGCCTACCACGTCTCCTCCGATTTGAAGGAGAAGGGTCTGCGTGAATTCCTCAACTACGGGCACACGATGGGCCATGCCATCGAAAAGCTCGAGCATTTCCGCTGGAGGCATGGCAATGCGGTGGCCGTCGGTATGGTGTATGCCGCCGAGCTGGCCCATCTGATCGGTTACATCGATCAGGATCTGGTTGACTATCACCGCTCGTTGCTTGCTTCGCTGGGTCTGCCGACGTCGTGGAATGGCGGCTCGTTCGACGACGTGCTCGCATTGATGCATCGCGACAAGAAGGCCCGCGGCAATGAGCTGCGCTTCGTGGTCCTCGACGAGATTGGTCACGTCGTACACCTCGACAACCCGCCCGCCGAAGCCGTGGAAGAAGCATTCCGTCGTATCCAGCAGTAATTGAACGGCCGTAGGCCGTGCCGTTCGCCATCCCCTCAGAAAAAAGTACTTGGCTCCCCTCTAACGGAGGTACCCCGGAGTCGGATTTACCTTCTACCTCCCTCTGATGAGGGAG
>OGQQ01003024.1_pt1 | contig 10172 bp, 12 predicted proteins | sample 1553281 | NCBI WGS metagenome assembly OGQQ01 (sample SAMEA2579937, study PRJEB22360) | human gut metagenome | biome: human gut; feature: human-associated habitat; material: faeces | place: Denmark | collected 2008/2010 | reverse complement strand
GAATTATATCTAACAATGAATTACTACAAGAAGAAATTGATAAAGAAAAGGCTATTGAATTACAAAAATTGTTATCTAAAATATTAAAAGAATTAGCATGCAATTTATAAAAAAAAAAAGAAAAGGAGTACTGAAATATCAGTACTCCCTCTCTTTATTTGTTTAACAATTAACAGAAGTTAATTGTCAGCTCAAAACGTGCAGACAAAGAACCATTATCAAAATCAAAATTCTTTAACTCAATAGAACTCAAATAAAAAGAATATTTAGTATTCATTGCTAAATTAATTGATTTCAATGAAATGTCTACAAATGCTTTCATATCCTTCTGAATAGCATTCTTGGAATCATCAAGTGAGCCAGCTGACAATTTAAGCCTTTCTTCATAAACAGATAAATCAAGATAATCATGGGCATAAACCCAAATGGATTTCTCAGTTGACAAAGAAGCAGAATCAATTTGCATAATAGAACGACTATATTTTTCTAAGACTTTCTCAGCAAACATTGCAGTTGCATCATTAGGATATTCAAAAGACTTTGCCTTTTGAATGCACTCACTTAGATTGGCCAACTCTTTATTTGTCCGTTTTATTAAACGTTGTAACTTTGATTGCTTTTTTAAATCTCTACGTAAGAGACTTAAAATGTTAGAAAACAAACTTTCATTTTCCATATGTATTACCTCACTTTTTGTTTTTTTATTCCCAAAATTTTATCACCTAACAGAATAAGTGTCAATTGAAAATGACAAAAAACAACAAAAAATACTATATTTTTAACATATTTTATGCTACAATAAAAATATTATACAAAATAAGTAGACAAATAAAAAAATAGAAAGAAGGCAAAAAAATGAAAAAACTAAACAAAGCAAAAGCCATAAAATTAATAGCACTAATAATAACAATAGCAATATTGGTAATTGCAACAATATACATGATACCAGTAATAAAACAAATAAACACACCAGAAGGACAAGCAGAATTTAAAGAAAAAATAACCAACTCAGGAATAACAGGAATGTTAATACTATTTGGTTTAGAACTAGCCCAAGTAGTATTAGCAATATTACCAGGAGAACCAGTAGAACTATTAGCAGGAATCTGTTTTGGACCAATATGGGGAACAATATTTCTAATGATATCAGTATTCATAGTAACAGCAATGATATATTTCTTTGTAAAAAAATATGGAAGAGACTTTATATATGAATTTTTTCCAAAAGAAAAAGTAACCAAATTAGAAAATAGCAAATTATTTAAAGACCCTCAAAAAATAGAAACCGTAATGGCATTATTATTTTTAATACCAGGAACTCCAAAAGATTTATTAGTATATATAGGAGGACTATTACCAATAAAAACATCAAGATTTTTAGCAATATCAACACTGCTAAGATTTCCATCAATAATATCATCAACAATAGCAGGAGACAAACTGTTACAAGGAAAATGGCAAGTAAGTATATTAGCATATGTAATAACATTTGTGTTAACATTTATAGTAATATACATTGTAAATAAATTTGACAAAAACAAAGTAACAAAAGATGTAATAAATTCAGTAAAAAATAAAGAAATGTAAAATAAGAATGGTTCTTTTGGGACATTTTTGTCCAAAAAGAACCGTCCCTTTTGGACATGTATAACCTTGAAAAAATTGGAAATAATATAATAAATACATATTTCAAGGAGGTACAAATGGAAACAAGCAACCTAAAAAACATGGTAGTACTAAAAAATTTGCCATCCAATATAGTTGATGAAGCAATTATAGTACTAAAAACAAACAAGAAAGCAAAAAAACTTCAAAAAATAGAAAAAAATAATAAAACAACAGAAAATGAAGAAAACAAAAAAGACAAAGAATATATATTAAAAGAAGCAGAAATGTTAGTAAATAACTATATTTCAAAAATAGAAAACAAAGATAATAGCAAAATCATCATTAATAAAGATAAAAAAGACAAATATACAAAGTTAAAAAAATATTCAATAGCAATTACAGTACTTTGTATAATTCAAACATTAATACTAATATTTTAAAATGAAAACACTATATATAGTAGTTAAAAAACTACTATGCATAGTGTTTTTTAAAACTTGTCTACACATTAAATCATAAAACAAAAAACATCCTCATATAGTTTATAAAGAAATTAATTTGGAAACTAGAGAGGAAGGAAAGAAAAAATGGAAAGAACAATGTCAGTAGAAGACAAAATAAAAAGAGCAGAAGAAATATATGCAAAAAGGCAAGAAGGAACACAAAGAAAAACAGCAACAGTATCACTAAATAATGACGACAATAAAAAAGACATAAAACTATTAAAAAAGATGGTAATACAAATAATATTAAGTTTGCTAATATATGGAATTATATACATAATACAAAATAATAATTACATATTTTCAGAAGAATTTTTAAAAAAAGCAGATGAAATATTATCATATGACATGAATTTTTCGCAAATGTACCAAGATATAAAAAGTAATATAGAAAAAGAAACACTAAATATAAAAAATAATTTACAAAAAAATGATAATCAACAAGGAATAACCAATTTAGAAAATAATATTCAAAACGAAACTGAACAAGGAGCAATTGGAGGAGCAAATGAACAAGAAACAAATACAACAGATGTAAACTCAAATCAAAATAATCCAGAAGAAAATAATTCACAAGAAAGCACACAAGAATTATCACAAGAAGAAAAAGATATAAACAACATAAAAGCAACAACAACATTTATAAAACCAATAGAAGGAACAATAAGTTCAAAATATGGACAAAGAGAACCAACAACAGCAACAGTACCTAAAAATCACACAGGAGTAGATATAGCAGCAAATATGGGAACAAAAATAAAATCAGCAACGTCAGGAGAAGTAGTAATAGCATCAGAAGAAGGAGATTACGGAAAACACTTAAAAATTCAAATAGGAGATGTAAGCATAATTTATGCACATTGTAATAACTTGTATGTTAAACAAGGAGACCAAATAAGTCAAGGACAAGAAATAGCAGAAGTAGGCACAACAGGCAACTCAACAGGTCCACACTTACACTTTGAAATAAGAATATCAGAAAGAACAATAGATCCACAAAAAATATTAGAATTATAAAGCTGATAGGTAGCTTAAAAACCTAAATACAAAAAAGGAAAGTTAATATGAGATTTAGAATAGACTTAAAAATATTTATTTTTCTTATAATATTTTATTTTACAAAACAAATTGAAATATATGCCATGATAATGTTATTTGCACTAATACATGAATTAGGACATTTGTTAGCAGGACTATTAATGGGAATGAAACCAGAAAAAATTGAATTAATGCCATTTGGAGTATCAATATCATTTAAAATAAAAGTCGAGGAATATAACAAAAAAATAAAAAAAGGAAATATGTTAGAAATTAAAAAAATTCTGGTAGCACTAGCAGGGCCATTAACAAACTTCATAATAATCATAATTACAAGCAATATAAATATAGAATTATTTAAAGCACTTATCATAATATATACAAATTTTTTAATTATGATATTTAATTTATTACCAATCTATCCATTAGATGGAGGAAGAATTCTAAAAGGAATCTTACATATAAACTTTGGAATACAAAAATCTGAATTTTACACAAATATAATATCCAAAATTACAGTTGCAATTATTACAATATTATCAAGTGTATTAATATTATACGTTCACAATATCGCAATTGCACTAATAGACCTGTATTTGTGGTATCTGATAATAAAAGAAGACATAATATACAAAAAAAGAGAAAAAATATTAGAAAACATTAATAAAAAAACACTTGAAAATGAAACAAATTCATAGTAAACTATACTAAAGAAAAAAAGGAGAATTCTAATGATGAAAAATAAAATAAAACAAGAAAAAGGTGTAACGCTATCAATACTAGTAATAACAATAATAGTGTTACTAATATTAACAAGTACATTAATATACAATGCAAAAGGAAGTATACATATACAAAACACAACAAAATTATACAATGACTTAGAATTACTAAGAGAAAAAGTATCAGAATATTATAATGAATATGGAGAAATACCAGGAAAAATTGAATACACAAACATAGGAAATCTATCAAATGTATTAAGCAAAAATAATGACACAGGAAAATTTTATGTAATAGATTTAGAAGCGATGAAAGGAATCTCTCTAAATTATGGAAAAGACTATGAAAATATAAAAAATAATCCTAATAATGCAAATTCTTATACAGACATATATATAATAAATGAAAACAGCCATAATATTTTCTATGTAAATGGAGTAACAATAACAAAGGATGATACAAGCACAACATACTACACAGACTATCCTGAACCAGATGAAACAACAGTAGATTTAAGATATATTGAAGGAATTTTAATTCCAGATAATTATTACTATATAGGAAAAACAAAAGATAGCAGTGGAAATGAACTAATAGTAATTTCAAACAACAAGGAAGACACAATAAACACATCAAATACAAACCAATATACATGGACAAAACAAGTTTCAAATTTAGAAAAAGTGCCAGATAGTATAAACTTAAGCAGTAACCAAAAAGAATACGAATTTTTAGAAAGTGTAAATTACAATCAAGGATACTTTAAAAATTCAGAAGGAAAAGTTATTTATAATATAATAAATGAAGAAAATTGGTCAGAGGTATACACAAAAGAAGCAAATTATACAGATAAAAATGGAGATACAGCAAAAATCCCTGAAGGAAGTAAAGTAAATCTTGCACAAACAATGAATACAGTAAAAAAAGGACTAGTAATAAAAGACAAAAATGATAATGAATGGGTATGGGTAGAAGTACCAAAAACAGTATTTACAACAGCAAAAAACGCAGACGATTATAATAATATAAAAGCAGATTTAATAACATATGTAACAGATTATAGAGAAGGTCAAGAAAATAATTGGACAGATGAATGGTATCAGGGATGTGGAATAGATAGTGCTCAAGAATATACAGAAAAGTACAATAAAATGCTAAGTAGTGTATATACAAATAAAGGATTTTGGATATCAAGATACGAAATAGGAGATAGCACAGCAACATTAAAAAATGAAACAAGAACAGCTAATAGTGGAGTAAATGGAGAAGCGGTAAGCAAGCCAAATCAAATACCATACAATTACATTACATGCAGTCAAGCTCAAAACTTAGCAAAAGGAATATCAGCAGATTCCAATAAAACAAGTAGTCTATTATTTGGAATTCAATGGGACTTAACATGTAAATTTCTAGAACAAAACTCTGATTTAACAAAAGCTGATATAAAAACAGATAGTACAAATTGGGGAAATTACAGTAATAGTAGTTTGACATTATTTAGAGGAAAATATAATATAAATCCAAGCAGTTCAACAAGCTTATGGACAGTATATACAACAGATACAACAAACTATGTAACATCATCAAAAACATCAAGCAGTGAAAACTATTATCAATTATTAACAACAGGAGCATCAAAACAGACAAATAAATTAAATATATATGATTTGGCAGGTAATGTACACGAATTTACATTAGAATATTCAAACTTATCTGACGCACCATGTATCCATAGAGGTGTAAGTTTTATGGACAGTGGAAAGACATATCCAGTTTTTTATCATGGACAAAATAAAATTTCGGACATATTTTTACACATACGGTTTCCGTGCAACACTTTATTAAAAATATAACAAACAAAAAAGAATTAAAAATTGATACTTTTTCAGTAGCCTCAAAAAATTTAATTCTTTTTTTGTTTAGAAAAAAGCCAAAAAAACTGTAAAAAATTTGTAATATTTTTGAAATATCCCTGTAAAACTAATTGACTTTTAACCCTTTTCGTTGTATTATATATACATAAAAAAATGAGAGTTTTTTTAAAATCCTAAGGAGGAGAATTATGGGAGAAGTAATAGTTATAACATCAGGAAAAGGTGGAGTAGGAAAAACAACAACAACAGCAAATTTAGGATCAAGCTTAGCAGTAGAAGGAAAAAAAGTATGTTTAATAGACACAGATATAGGACTAAGAAACTTAGACGTAGTAATGGGACTAGAAAACAGAATAGTATATGACATAGTAGACGTTGTAGAAGAAAAATGTAAACTAAGACAAGCATTAATAAAAGATAAAAGATTTAAGGAATTATACCTACTACCAGCCGCACAAACAAGAGACAAAAGCGCTGTAAATGAAGAACAAATGAAAAAATTAACAGATAAACTAAAAGAAGAATTTGACTATATACTAATAGATTGCCCAGCTGGAATTGAACAAGGATTCAAAAATGCTATTGCAGGAGCAGACAGAGCAATAGTAGTAACAACAGCCGAAATATCAGCAATAAGAGATGCAGACAGAATAATTGGTTTATTAGAATCATCAGAAATAAAAAACCCAGAATTAGTAATAAATAGAATAAGACCTAATATGGTAAGAAAAGGCGAAATGATGGATGTAGACGACATAGTAGACCTATTATCAATAGATTTAATAGGTGTAGTACCAGATGATGAATACATAATAACACAAACAAATAAAGGAGAACCAGTAATCCAAAACAAAAAAGCACCATCAGGAAAAGCATACATAGAAATTGCAAAAAGAGTATTAGGAGAAAAAATAGAAATAACAATACCTGGTAGAGAAAAAGGATTTTGGGCAAAACTAAAAAGACTATTTAAAAAATAATAATTAGCAAGTGGAGGGATAGGAAATAATGTTTGAAAACATAGTAAACTTCTTTAAAAATATAGGCAAAAAAGAAGAAAACAAAAAAATACAAGAAAGTTCAAAAGATGCAGCAAAAGAAAGATTGCACTTAGTATTAATGCAAGACAGAGCAAATGTTTCAGCAGACTTTTTAGAACTTATGAAACAAGAAATAATAGATGTAATAAAAAAATACATAGAAGTCGACGAAAAAGAGATAGATGTAAGACTAACAAATAAAGAAAATGAAGATGGAACAAATGGAGCTCCAGCATTATACGCAAATATTCCTATTCTTAATATAAAAAATGACGCTAGAAAAATAGGCAAAAAAGAAGTAGAAGAAAAAGAAGGACAAAAAGAGGAAAAGCAAAAAGAGGAAAAGCAAAAAAATAAAACAGAAAATAAACAAGAATCAAAAGAAAAAACACTCAAAAATGAAAAAATAAAAGAAGAACCACAAGAAACAAAAGAAAACCAACAAAAAGAAATAGAAGCAAAAGAAAAAATACAAGAAATAATAGATGGAGTAATAGAAGAAGCAGAAAACAAAAAAACAGAAACTGATAAAACAGAAACAAATCAAGAAGAACAAAGTAATGTAGCAGAACAAACAAAAGACGAAGAACACCAAGAAAATAAAGAAAAAGTTAAATCAGAAAATTAAAAAGAAAAAGAGTTGATTTAATGAGAAGAAGAGAATTAAAAAATATGGAATGGGGCTTGTTAGTAGTAGCAATAATACTATCAATAATAGGAATAGTTGCACTATTTTCAGCCACACAAGAAACAGAATATGATGAATTTAAAAAACAAATAATATGGTTTGCAGTAAGCTTAATAGTAATGGTAATAGTAATGCTAACAAATTATGAAACATTAGTAAAACTATCACCAATTTTTTATGGAATATTCTTAATATTACTGGTGGCAGTATTATTTACAAAACCAGTAAATGGAGCAACAAGTTGGTTTGACATAGGAGGATTTTCATTCCAACCATCAGAATTTGCTAAAGTAGCGGTAATATTATTCTTAGCATTTATAATATCAAAAATACAAGAAAGATACGTAGAAGATATAAATAAACCATCAAGGCTATTAATAATATTTGTAGCAGTAGCAATACCACTATTATTAATAATAAAACAACCAGATTATGGAACAGCAATGGCATTTTGTATAGCATTAGCAATGATATTATTCACTGCGGGAATAGACAAAAAATATATAATAGGAGCAATAATAATTGCTGGAATATCAATACCAATATTATATAATTTTATATTACCAGAACATGCAAAAAAAAGAATAGATATATTTTTAAATCCAGAATCAGATCCACGTGGAAGCGGATATAATATAATCCAATCAAAATTAGCAATAGGAGCAGGGCAATTAACAGGAATGGGACTATTAAAAGGAAATCAAACACAGCTAGGATATTTATACCCAAAAACAACAGACTTTATTTTCTCTGTAATTGGCGAAGAAATGGGATTTATAGTAGGACGGTACAATTATAGTACTATATGTATTTCTGGTCACAAAAGCGATTTACATCGCAAAGACAGCTAAAGATACAACAGGCTCATTAATAGCATCAGGAATTGCAGGAATATTTTTATTCCACATGGCAGAAAACATAGGAATGGTAATGGGACTATTACCAATAACAGGAGTTCCACTATTATTTGTAAGTTATGGTGGAAGCTCAATGATAACAAGTTATATATTAATAGGAATATTATTAAATATCAGTAGTAAAAGACAAAAAACTATATTTGTAAAATAAAAAAGAGGGATTTAGGGACGTTCCTTGTTTTCCCTTTTTGCAGGGATTAAGGGACAGTCCTTTAATCCTAATTTTTTACAAAATCTTAATTCTGGTTTTTTTATTGGAGGAAGCATGTATCTAAAAAAATTAAAAATAGGAAATGTAGAATTAGAAAACAACTTAATATTAGCACCAATGGCAGGAGTAACAGACTTACCATTTAGAAAAATATGCAAAGAATTTGGACCAGGACTTGTATGTACAGAAATGGTAAGCAGTAAAGCAATATTCCATGATGACACAAAAACAAAACTATTAATGAATACAGAAGGAGAAAAAAGACCAATAAGTATGCAAATATTTGGAAGTGACGAAGAAACAATGGGATATGCATCAAAATATGTATCAGAACTGGCAGACATAGTAGATATAAATATGGGATGCCCAGCACCAAAAGTTGTAAAAAATGGTGATGGAAGCAAACTATTACTAGACATAGAAAAAGCAGAAAAAGTAATAAAAGCAGTAGTAAAAAATTCAAGTAAGCCGGTAACTCTAAAATTAAGAAAAGGTTGGGACCATGAACATATTGTAGCAACAGAATTTGCAAAAATGGCAGAACAAGCAGGAGTGTCAGCAATCACAATTCATGGAAGAACAAGGACAGAAATGTATTCAGGAAAAGCAGATTTAGAAACCATAAAAAAAGTAAAAGAAGCTGTTAAGATTCCAGTAATAGGAAATGGAGATATAGTTGACGAAGAATCAGCATTAAAAATGTTCGAATACACAGGAGTAGACGGAATAATGATAGGAAGAGGAACATTTGGAAATCCATGGATATTTGCAAAAATAAAACATTATTTAGAAACTGGTGAAAAACTACCAGAAATATCAAATGAAGAAAAATTAAGAGTTATAAAAGAACAAATCAAACTTGAATTAGAAAATAAACCAGAAGTTACAGCAATCCGAGAAATGAGAAAACACATAGCATGGTATACTAAAAATATGCCAAACTCTAGTGAATTTAGATGTGAAATTAATAAAATAGAGGATAAAAATCTATTAATAAAAACAGTTGAAGAATATTTTTTAAATGAAACAAGTAAATAGTATAAATGAAGTGAACTCCAATTATTAGACAAAATAAGCTTGATAATTGGAGCTCATTTTTCATGTTATTTTATAAAAGATTATTAAATTAGACATACACAAATATTTTTATATATTACGTTTTTTATATGGTTTTGAAATATCTGTAAGTCCTAATAAGTAATCACAAGAAGTACCATAAAATTTAGCTAATTTTATTAAATTATATATATCTATTGTAATTTCACCAGACTCATATCTAGAATAAGTTTGTTGTGTGCAACCAAGTATTTTAGCCAAGTCAGACTGAGTCAAATCTTTATCTTCTCTTAAATTTCTAATTCTTAATTTCATAAAATCACCATATAAATTATAAAATATTCTGATTACGTGTATTGACTTTTACACGTAATACGTGTAAAATATATCTAAATTATAAGAGAGGAGATTCAAAAGATGAAACAAAGTAAAGGTATAACACTTGTATCGTTAGTAGTAACAATAGTACTAAATTGCTGCGGAGCAGCAATGGTATAAGTGAATAAATAAGAGA
>OGQQ01003023.1_pt1 | contig 10174 bp, 9 predicted proteins | sample 1553281 | NCBI WGS metagenome assembly OGQQ01 (sample SAMEA2579937, study PRJEB22360) | human gut metagenome | biome: human gut; feature: human-associated habitat; material: faeces | place: Denmark | collected 2008/2010 | reverse complement strand
GCCGGGGCGGTCGAATCGTTCGGCGACTACATTGCCGCGCAGACGCTGGCCGTTTCGGTCGCTATGGCCGATGCGTCGGCGATGCCCGGGGCGCAGGAGATCGAGATCGACGATCTGAAAGTCGGCTTGTCGGTCGAAAAGGCATAGACTGTCCGGCATTATTCGCGGAGCCGTGCGAAATAGTTTGTTTATTCATAAAATAGCGCTATTTTTATCACCGAACAACTAAAATGCAAGGCCATGTCTGAGAATGAAAAAACGCGGTATTCTGACGAGGAGCTCCAAGAGTTCAAGCAGATCATACTGGAGAAGCTGGCGAAGGCAAAGGCTGACTACGATTTGCTACGTTCTACGATTACGCACACTTCCAGCAATGACATAGAGGATACCTCTCCTACGTTCAAGGTATTGGAGGAAGGGGCCGCTACGTTGTCCAAGGAGGAATCGGGAAGGCTGGCGCAAAGGCAATTGAAATTTATCCAGCATTTGGAGGCGGCGCTCGTCCGCGTCGAGAACAAGACCTACGGGATTTGTCGCGAAACGGGCAAGCTGATTCCCAAGGAGCGTCTGCGGATCGTGCCGCACGCCACGCTCTGCATCGAGGCGAAAGGCGAGTCGCACAAGTAGTGCGTCCGCAGGCCGCCAGATTCGTATTCTTTATAAAAGGAGGGTTCGAGAACCCTCTTTTTTATGTCGAAAGCAGATTATGTCGAAAATAACGATGTATACCGACGGCTCGTCGCTCGGCAATCCCGGTCCCGGGGGATTCGGGATCGTGCTGATGAGCGGACCGTACCGCAAGGAGCTCAGCGCCGGTTTCCGGCTGACGACGAACAACCGTATGGAACTGATGGCCGTGATCGTCGGTCTGGAAACCCTCAAGAACGACGGTTGCGAGGTGACCGTGTACAGCGACTCGCAGTATGTGGTCAACGCAGTCGAGAAAGGCTGGGTGTTCGGCTGGGAGAAAAAAGGGTTCAAGGATAAAAAGAATCCCGACCTGTGGCAGCGCTTCCTACGCGTCTATCGGCGTCACAGCGTGCGTTTTGTTTGGGTCAAGGGACATGCTGACATTCCCGAGAACGAACGTTGCGATCGTCTGGCCGTTGCCGCTTCGCAGTCGCCGAACTTGTTCGAGGATCGCGGATACCGTCCGGGAGACCCCGAGCGGTTTCTGGTCCAGGCTTTTCAAGCGGAAAGAAAAGAAGTCGGCCTATCTGGAACAACGGGAGAAGACGGGAAAAAACTCCGGTGAGAGGAGGCAGGGCGCGTCGGCCGCCGGTATGCTACGTTCCCTCGAGCGTGAAGTGACGGATGCACAGGAAACCGAAAGGGAACGCCTGCTGCTCCAGATGGAACTGTTATACGAGAACAACACCCGGCTGAACCGGAGGTTGCGCTGTATTGTCCGGGAACTGGAAATGGAAACGGTATCCCGTGCGGAGGAACGTCACCACCGGTTCGTGACCGAGAGCGACCGGTCATTCCATACGGCCTCCATCCTGGGCGTTCTCATCTCGGTGCTCACCATCATCCTGTATGTCATCATACATCGGGACTTGAAACGCAAATACCGCTACCAGAAGGAGCTGGAGGCATCCGACAGGAAGAACCGGGAGCTCCTCCAGTCCAAGAAGGACATGATGCTCGCCATCGCCCATGACCTGCGTTCCCCGCTGACAACGATAACCGGTTCCGCCGACCTGTTGCCGGACGAGAAGGACGGGCGGCGTAAGGCGAAGTATGTGGAGAATATCCGTCACGCCTCGGAGTACATGCTCTCCCTGGTGGATACCCTGATGGACTTCTACCTGCTGGATACGGGACAGGCACAGTCATACGAGCGTATCTTCCACCTGGAATCCTTGTTCAAGGAGACAGTGGACAATTACGCCCCGCTTGCGCAGAGGAAGAGCCTGCGCCTCTCTTTCGGTTTCTCCGGCACGGACGTGGTGGTCTGCGGCGATAAAGGCCATCTCCAGCAGATTGTTAACAACCTGCTCTCGAATGCCTTGAAGTTCACCAAGGAAGGAAGCGTCCGGATGGAGGCGGAGTACAGGAACGGCGAGCTGCGTCTGTGTGTCCGGGATACGGGGAGCGGCATGGACGAAAAGGACGCGGAGAGGATATTCACCGCTTTCGAGCGGCTGGAGAACGCACGTGGCGTATCCGGTTTCGGCCTCGGCCTTGCCATCTGCTCCAGGCTGGTCTCCCGGATGGGCGGCTCCATCCGTGTGGAAAGCCGGAAAGGACAAGGCAGCGAATTCATCGTCCTGCTCCCCCTTCCGCCGGCCGACGGGAAATCCCCCTTGGACACGGAAAGAGTTTCCCGGCACCTCCGTATGGATGGGACGCGCGTCCTTGTGCTGGATGACGACCTCCGGCAGCTTGGCATCGTAAGAGAAATGCTGCGCCGCCTCCGTGCCCAATGTGACTGCTGCGGGGACAGCAGCGAGCTCATCTCCAAACTGAGGGAGAACGGGTACGACTTACTCCTAATGGATATCCAGATGCCGGAGATGGACGGTTTCGCCGTACTGGAACTGCTGCGCCGCTCCAATATTCCACAGGCGAAGGTCATTCCCGTGATAGCCCTGACCGCCCGTATGGATGACGAGCTGGAATACCTTTCGCATGGCTTCGCAGGCTGCATCCGCAAGCCGTTCACGGTGGAAACCCTGCTGGAAGGCATGGAGAAAGTCCTGACACCCGGAAAGGAAGAGGCCGGACGGCAACCGGACTTCTCTCTCATCCTGCAGGGCGAGGACAAGCCGGATGAGATGCTGGGCATCTTCATCTCGGAGAGCCGGAAAGAGCTCTCCCGGCTGCACGCGGCACTGGAAAGAGGTGACCGGAAAGCCGTCCATGACATTCTGCACAAGAATCTTCCGCTTTGGGAATCCCTGCGGCTGGATTACCCGTTGGAAACATTGAGGCGGACCGCAACCACGGACCCCGCCTTATGGACGGAAACGGACATGGAGAGGATACGTGAGATAGAGAAAGCGGCGGGCAGGCTGCTCCGCCATGCCATGAACCTGCAAAAGAAAGAAGAATGAAAAAGATACTGATCATAGAAGACGACGTTGTTTTCGGCCGGAGCATCGGCAACTGGCTGAAGAAACAGGGAATGGAATGCCGCCACGTGACGGCATTGGCCCCAGCAAGGAAATCCCTCGCCTCGGAGGAGTTCGACCTCGTCCTTGCCGACCTGCGCCTGCCGGACGGGAACAGCACGGAGCTGCTTCGCTGGATGCACGGGAAATGCCTTGCCGTCCCGTTCCTGATCATGACGAACTACGGACAGGTGGAGAACGCCGTGGAAGCCATGCAGCTGGGTGCCGTGAACTATCTCTGCAAGCCCGTACAACCGGACAGGCTGCTGGAGGCCATCGGCAAGGTCTTCAGCCGTCCGAAGCGAGACGGAAACGTGTTCTATCGCGGGGAAAGCTACAAGGCGCAGGAGATGTACCGGCAGATCAGGCTGGTCGCAGCCTCGGACATCTCCGTGCTGATACGCGGGGCATCCGGGACAGGCAAGGAACATATCGCCCGTGAACTGCACGAGCAGAGCCGCCGAAGGAACAAACCGTACGTGACGGTGGACTGCGGCTCCATCCCCGAGGAGCTGGCCGCCTCCGAGTTCTTCGGCCATCGCAAAGGCTCGTTCACCGGTGCCGACAGCGACAAGGCGGGGCTGTTCCACGAAGCCGACGGCGGCGCGCTGTTCCTGGACGAGATCGGCAACCTCTCCTACAGGACCCAGATGCTCCTTCTGCGTGCCCTGCAGGAGAAATGCTACCGGCCGGTGGGCTCGACCCGGGAGCGCGGCTTCGACATCCGCCTGATATCCGCCACCAACGAGGACCTGGAGAGTGCCATCGCCGAGGGACGTTTCCGGGAGGACCTGTTCCACCGGCTGAACGAGTTCACCATCCGCGTCCCGACGCTCTCGGAGTGCCCGGAGGACATCCTTCCGCTGGCCCGTTCCCTTCTGGGGCACCTCTCGGAGGAACACCACAAGCGGGTGCAGGGTTTCGACCGGCTGGCGGAGGCGGCCCTGAGACAGTATCCCTGGCCGGGCAACATCCGCGAGCTGAGGAATACCGTCCGCCGCGCCCTTCTGATGGCAGGCGGCGACTGGATCACCGCGACCGACCTGAACCTGGACCTGACGTTAAGGCAAGAGGAAACGCCCGGCCTCACGGAGGAGAAGAAAGAGAAACAACTGTTGCTCCGGACGCTTGAACAGGCCGGAAACAACCGGGCGAGAGCCGCCAGGATGCTGGACATCAGCCGGACCACCCTGTATGAGAAGCTACGCAAATACGGAATCATATAACCAACGGGAAAACAGGGGGGGACGTGAAAACAGGCCTCCTGTTTCTGATGATTTTTAGGATACAGAAAGGGAGGCTATAATCTTGCTTTTCTCACCCGCAAATCTTATATTTGCACTACGATAATCGTTCTTTGAATGTATGCAAGATAGAACAAACCGTTGAATCTCGCTCGTTTCTAAATCGTTACCTATTAAATGAAAGCAATATGGTAACCATCTAAATTTCAATTAGATAACAAATGTATTGTGTTTCCTTGTGTGAAAGCAGATTCGCTTATTAATTCCACATAGTATAGCTATGTCTTTCAGATATTTATTAATATCTGCTGGGTCTTGAATAGGGAGGAGCTTATCTCCACCTTTGTACTTATCCAATATCAGTTTGGCGATAGGGAGTAGGGGGATGCGTGATAGAACTCCTGTTTTAACTCTACGCTTCTTAATCCATATTCTGCCTGCATTGTCTTTCTCAAAGTGTTCTGGTGTCAAGGTCTTAATGTCAATGTAACTAAGCCCAGTGAAACACCCAAAGAGAAACATATCTTTAGCTCGCTCCAATCTTGGCAGGGGAGTGTCAAAGTTGATAATCTTCCTCAATTCTTCTTCGTCTAAGAAATCAATCTCCACAGGTTCGCGTTCCACCTTATAAACATTTACAGGGTTATAGGATATATAAGAGTTGGCAACAGCTAAATTCAGTAACTTCTTTAAGAACTTTAAATGTTTGGTGCAGGAGTTTTGTCCCATCTTCTTCTCTCCTAAAAGGTAGGTATGGAATCCTTGAATGAAGCCTAAGTTTATCTCTCTTAAATATAAGTCCTTGCGTTCATATTTCTTCTGAATAAACTCTTTGAATAGTCTGCCTGTGTATTCAAACACCCAATATGTAGCAGGGGCAACAGTTTTACCTACCATTGCTTTACGCTCTGTGTTGTGTTCTTCCAAAACTTCCAATAAAGTTTTCTCATTCAGTGCTTCCACTTTATCTGTGATAGCTTCTTTCAATAGTTCAGCAGTGATAAGATAGCCCTTTTGGAGTAGCTCAATCTCTTTTTGATATATCTTATTCCGTAGTTGAATCAGATAACCATTGATTAGCTGCGCTTCTTCACTCTTGCCTTTTACAGCTTGTTTCTCTTTGTTCCAATCAGCAGAAGGAACGTGTTTACCTGTGCTAAAGTAGATTCTCTTTCCATTAGTGGTGATTGAAACCTCAATAGGTGATAAACCTTTCTTGTTTTGCTTACTTTCTCTTAATGAAAAGTAAACCATTGTACAATGTTTCTCCATTTTAAATTAAATGTTAGATGGAGCGTATCGCATTGTATTATAGTTGATTATGCTAATTCTTGCAGCCGTTTTTAGAAAATGGCAAATTCGGCTGCAAATCGGCTGCAAAAGTAACCTATTTATGGCTTGATTTGAGAAGTAATTGGTTACTCTTTGCGTGGGTTGTTCTGACTTAAATAAGACGGATTTTAGCTTGTTGCTCCCTTACTGAATCACTATTTAATTGGCTCTAAATAATGAGTGGTATAAGATGCTTCAACCTGTTATCCAACCCCAATTACTGTAAATAAAAAACTCCTGCAACCATTTAGATTACAGGAGTTTATCTATGTCAAGTAACTTAAATTACTTATTCAAAGCAGTAGCCACATCAACTGCACAAGCCACTGTACATCCTACCATCGGGTTGTTACCGATACCGAGGAATCCCATCATTTCTACGTGAGCAGGAACTGATGAAGAACCAGCGAACTGAGCGTCTGAGTGCATACGACCCATTGTGTCGGTCATACCGTAAGAAGCAGCGACACGGCATCCCTGTAACCACTTACTAATCTGTTATAGATAGTTGTGTTACAGTTAGATATTCAAGTATATTAAAGAACTCTCCAGTTTATTAGTTACTGTTATATTATTAAATGGTCGTAAATAAGTCACAAATGACTAACTACTGACCTTTATATTCTGTAAGGCAAAGATAGTCATTATCCTTTAAACCACGATAATTTACTGCAACATTTTAGTGGATGGGGGGTGTATGGGAAGTATTCTTTAGAAATGTAGTAGCTAATAAAAGAAAAACAGCATAAGAGTTTTCTCAAATGCTGTTCGGTTTGGTATATATAAGAATCTATTGCTTGGTATAAAGTTCTACATGTCCGTCCTCGTACATCAATTTCATCTTATTGTCAGATATGTTATAATAATATGTTTCAGGTGAATTATCTCCAAAATCAATAATAAACTTATCCTCCTTATCATCCATTGTATAAGTAAATAGGTCTGTATTGGAAGTATTATCATGTATATCTATAGATTTCCAACTACCTGTGTTGTCACTATAAAAAGTGATAATCTCTTTATTTCCTCCGTCAGTGATGTAAATCCAACTACCTACAAGGGGAGAAGCATTTAGTGTTTCAGAGATTGTTCCATTTTCAATATTCAGATAAAATGTATAATCTTTCTTAGTACCGTCATAATATAAGAGGTCTAACTTGTACTTCCAAATATTTGTGGAATTGTCAAGCAATGTATATCCTTTCTTGGTGTCAGAGAAAATTTCAAAGGGGAGTTTGTATTCTGTGTTCCAAACTATCTGATTTGACTTATAGTTTTTTCTTGAAGCAAGGATATTATATAGTGGATTGTTGTCACAATTAATAAAAATAACTTCCTCGTAAGAAACAGGTACACCTTCAAGAGCACCGAGTAAAGACGGGCTTACATATATTGTGTCTCCCATGTCATTATAGCAACAGTTTCCAATGAACACAGATTCCTTGTACCAATCAATGATATATAGTGGATTAGTCTTTTTAATTTCTTTGAGTATTCCTGCTGCTGTTTTGAATAGGATATTGTCTTCTTCGTATGATTCACCTGCGTAACGAATGCCTGCAACAAAGATATTGTTTTTAATGCAAACTCTATAAGTAGTAATGCTTGATATTTCAATATCCTTGTATTCTCCATATCCTAAATGTACAGTCCGTTTCCTGTCAAAAGTTTTACTGTCTGTCCATTCCCAAAGTTTCTCTTTAGTGGTTCTATCGTAAGAGCTAATCCATAGATGATTGTTCTTCAAGCCAGAGAAGTTATTGATGTTCTTATTGAAAGAATCATATTGTGAATCTTCACATTCATAATCTTTCCAATTTAAGCCATATTTGGAAAATGAATCACCAGTACCATCTACTATTTCATCTTGAATAATTTGCTCTAATTCATCATCATTGCCACAGGAGCTAAATCCTGCGCATACAGCAATCAATAATGAGGTTGCTAATAATTTAAATGTTTTCATCTTTTTCTATTTTAGTTTGATAATCCCAAGTCTTAATGCCTCTTCTGCATCAAAATATTTGCACGATAAAGTCCGTTCATTATAATTCCCATATAACATTGCTATTGCATAATGTATTCCACAATATAATTCAAAATATGTCTGAAAATCTTTTGTACATGGAACTTCTGTGTATGATTCTTTATTTGAGTACTTTTGTACCAAGTCAAAATCTACGCAATCAAGTGTTGGGAAATATTGTATTCCTTTTATTAGATATTCTCCTTGTTGATATGGTATATTCATATAGGTGTTTTGAGGTGTAAAAGATTCAAATATTAAAACTCCTCCATCTCCATATATGGGAGGATTCGCATATTTAAAGCAATTACAAAGCTCTTTGAATTGTTGAGAGCATAGATAATCATATTCGTTCTGTTTTAATGCTTTATGCGAACAAGCATGTATGCAGTTATAGAAAAACCTTACTTTTTCCCATTCCTTAAGAGCTTGGTCAATTTTTATTTCTTCTTTTGTAATAGTTCCTCTGCAAGTATATTCTATATAAGCAGTAGTGAATGGGTTATATTTCCCCAAAATAGTCGATGGCATATATAACCTACATTGAGTATCAAAGAACAATGGATGATTTAAGCTCATTCTTCTAATTAAATCCATAATCTAAATGCAATATAACCTTACCTGCTCCCTATGGATAAGCTGTTACAATAAAAAAGGTGTGGGAACACTATTTGTTTTATCTCGCTAACTGGCTTCTCGCATTGCCTTTGGTACGGATAAAACAATAGCGACCCACACCAAAGGGCATATAGAAACCTTACAAACATAAGGTAGGTATATATCCAAGTGTGGGTGCTATTGCTATCATCTTCGTACCGTTTCAAATTTTGCGAGAATTTGAGAATAGAAGTTAATGTTGTAACACCTCGTAAATATGTCCTCCCATTACTGAGATTGGGACAAAGATACTCAAAAGTGTTTATATCTCAAAAGAACAAAAAGAAATAATGCAAAAATGTCCCTTGAAATTGTTTGTTACAATCAGGTAGCATTTGTGCATATTATTATAGATGTTATAAATCAGGCTACATTTCAATGAGTTATTTGTGAAAAAATCAAATGCTTTTTAGTGTACCAACAGATTTGTAAAAGAGATTTTCAGTCCAAAGGATAGGGGGGCGTTTGTAAGGACACAAGTAATTCGCTACCCTCTTACACCAACTGAAAGAAGTACGGTATAAGAATGATTTAGAACCGATATTGGCATGTTTTTTATCATTCTATTCAGGAAGATATTTGTCATATTTACAAAATAAGACAAGGCTCATCATAAGTATTTTTAAGTGGTTGTTTTTGAGTAATATTAAAACATTTGAAAATATATTCATATAAGTCTCCATTTTTAAACTCGGAACATCTCTTATTTAGCTGTTCTTCCAACTTTAATAAAGGAAATTTATATTTGATTTTATCTAATCTATTTTTGTCAAATGGTGGTGGAATAATTTCTCTATTTAAACACATCTTTTCAATCATTCTATAAACTTTTTCTCTCTCCTCATTTGACGAGAATAAAATATCATTATTATTCAGATAATATTTATCTGTCTCAAATCTTAAAACATATCCTTTTTCAGTTAATCTTTTTATAAGGTCATTATTCTTTCCGATTTTCATCAATGATTTTATCTTTGTTTTATTATATGGAATAAGGTTTGTGTTGTTGGTAGTTATTGTTTTTAATTTCAGAAGAAAACCTTTTTCTTCTTCATTTAGTTTATTGTTACTAAAAAATGTATTTTTAAGAATGAAATAATTTTCAGGATTAATTTCCATTTGATAGCGTATGCGATTGTGTCCTAATTTATCTTTAAAATAACTCCATGATGAAAATATTCCAGTCTTTAATAATTTTGGTCTATGCTTCTTTATAGTGCTTATTGGTATCCCTGAAAGTTCTGATAATTTCGTCTCAGCTATTTCCGAATAACCATTATAATAATTGCTATTCATTTTTATAACTGAATATAATAGTGCATCTTTGTTTTCAAGCATAGATATTTCCTTTGTTATTTTTGTTTGTCGTTCCATTGTTAGCAATGTGATTTTCTGTATTTATAAAGAGGATATCTTTTTGCTTTAACAATCTATTATAGTATGCACATCCTAAATATTTTTTAGCTTGCTTTCTGTCTTTAAATCGAATATTTTTTGATAATATCAAAATCATATTTACTTTTATTAGATGCAAAATTCTAAGTCCGTTTAGGACTTAAATTTTCTATTATATAGGTATCTTTTTATAATAGGTATCTTATATAAGTTCCATTATTGGGAGTTTTTAAAGTTCCAAAAAAGGGAGTTCTTATTTCAGTTCCAAAATAGGGAGTACGATGTATAATTGATGAAATTATATTTAAAAGGAAAATTTTCTTTTTATTCTAAGGTCTATTCATAGATTTGAAATAATATAACTTTCTAACTCCATTTATTTGTATTCTTCTTTTTAAATAACC
>OGQQ01003018.1_pt1 | contig 10179 bp, 9 predicted proteins | sample 1553281 | NCBI WGS metagenome assembly OGQQ01 (sample SAMEA2579937, study PRJEB22360) | human gut metagenome | biome: human gut; feature: human-associated habitat; material: faeces | place: Denmark | collected 2008/2010 | reverse complement strand
CTGGGGAAAATTTAAATAAAAATTATAAAAGGTAGTCAGTTTCATTGACTACCTTAAAATTTTATAATAAAATAAATAATAACAAGAAAGCACAAACATCAAAGATCAAAACGTCCAAAAACAAGAACAAGGAAGAGAAAATATGGAAGAAATAAAAGAAAAAGTAAATTACTGTTTAAACTGCAAAATAAAACCATGTTCACTAAAAGGATGTCCACTAGAAAACAACATTCCAGACTTTATAAAAGAAGTAAAAGAAGAAAACTACAAGCAAGCATATCAAATATTATCAAAAACAACAGTATTGCCAGGAATATGTGGAAAAATATGTCCACACATGAAACAATGTCAAGGAAGCTGTGTAAGAGGAATAAAAGGAGAGCCAGTAAGTATAGGGGATATAGAAAACTATATATTTGAACAGGCAGAAAAAGAAGGATATAGTCTAAAAGAAGCAATGGAAATAAACACAGACGAAAAACTACAAAATAAAAAAGTAGCAATAATAGGAGGAGGACCAGCAGGTTTAACCTGTGCAGCCTTTTTAGCCAAAGATGGAGTAAATGTAACAATATATGAAAAATACAATTACTTAGGAGGGCTACTAGTTCATGGAATACCAGAATTCAGATTGCCAAAAACACGAGTGCAAGAAACAGTGAATAGAATTTTAGATTTAGGAATTAAAGTTGAGTATAATAAAGAATTAGGAAAAAATCTAGATTTATCAAAACTGGAACAGCAATATGACGCAATATTTTTAAGTATTGGAGCAAACAAATCAGCACAGATGGGCGTAAAAGGTGAAAAACTAGAAGGGGTATATGGCGGAAACGAACTATTAGAATATAAAAAACATCCAAATTACGAAGGAAAAACAGTTGCAGTAATTGGCGGAGGAAATGTTGCAATGGACTGCTCAAGAACAATAAAAAAATTACGGAGCAAAACAAGTAAACGTCATATATAGAAGAGCAGAAGAACAAATGCCAGCAGAGCAAAAAGAAATAGAAGATGCAAAAAAAGAAGGAATAAATTTTTTATTTCAAAATAATATTGTAGAAATAAAAGGAAACAATAAAGTAGAAAAATTGGAACTTATAAAAACAAAATTAGTAAAAAAAGAAGGAGAAACAAGACTAGTACCTATAAACATTGAAGGAAGTAATTATGAAATTGATACAGACTATGTAGTAATGGCCCTTGGAAGCAATGTATCAGAAGAAGTACTAGAACTTGGATTAACATTAAATAAGTGGGGAAACGTCATAATTAACGAAAAATATAAAACATCAGAAACAAAAATATTTGCAGGTGGAGATTTAGCAGGATGCAAAGGCACCGTGGCTTGGGCTGCACGATCAGGAAGAGATGCAGCAGACTCTATAAAAGAATTTTTAAAATAAAATCTAAAATAAAATCTAAAATAAAATCTAAAATAAAATCTAAAATTAAAAAAAGTTACAATTATAACTTATGTGAGTAACAAAGTTATAAATTGTAACTTTTTATTTATTAAAATCATTTTCATTTTCAAAATCCTTATTTTTTAAACTATTATGAATAAAGAAGCTCTTTATATATTTAAAAAATGCCATAATTCTAGAAGTTTTCTTCTTTACAAGATACATAGAAGCAGAAGTCATATTAGCATTATTTTCTAATAAATTATATTTATCTTCTAAATCCATCATTTTATCAACGTAATAATCATTAAAGAAAGTATATCCATCTGTAGCACCTAAATAATCTTTAAAATTATATAATTTCCTTCTATAATTCTCTACACTTTCTAAATCATTAATTGCCAAAAACGCTTTGTCAAAATAACTAGTAGTAATAAGGTTTTGAGTTCTAATAAATGTTAAAGTAATCTGTTTTTTTAATGAATCTATTTTTTTAATCATGTTATCAACTTTTTTATTTCTATCATCAATTTGAACAATTTTGTTATTTATTTTAATGATTTCTTCTTCAGCCATCAAAATTTTATCAATATTATCTTGGATTGCCATAAATGATTTATAATCTGTAAGTTCAATAAATTTATCTTTAAAATTGTTATTACTATTAATTGTACTATCAAAAAGAACATCTTCGCCAACAATATAAGCTAATTGGTTAACAAGACAACATTCTAAAGGATAGTAAGAAGGACTATTAGTTTCAAAAGAAATATTAAAATATTTTACATATTCTTTTGGAATAGCTAAAACTTTAGAAGACATAAGCTGAACAGCAGCTTCATTTAAACCTAAACCATATATTTTAAATTCAGTATAATCACATAATCCCATTCTTAATAAATAATTTCTTTTATCTTTAATTTCCTGAATATAATGTATACATTCATGTATTGCAAATTCTTCTAAATCATCATCAGCTATGTGGTCATTAAAATAGATAGATGTATTTTTATAAAAATAATTTGCTTCTGCCATACCTTCAGGCATTTTAGCAATATACATATCCAATCTAGATAGCTTTATAAACAAATCATTTTGATTAAGTCCAAAATCGGGAAATGTTTCACAAAGTCTAATAGCTACATTTCTAGCTATTGTATTAACTCTTAATGTGTCCAATTTTTTTATTACTTCAATTCCGTCTTTTTTTAAATCTGATTCTACACTCATAAATTTCTCCTTAAAATTTCACTAAATATATTATACAATAAAATGTGTAAAGTAATGTTACAGAAATATTAAGAAAGTATTAAATTTTTATTACACTTAATGTAGTGTATTAAATTTTTATACCATATCATAATGTAATGTTTATGGTGGATTTTGTCGGATTTTGTCAAAAATTTCATATTGACAAATTTTGATATATGGTGTTATAATATTTTTACAAACAAGAACAAAAAAGTAAAAATTTACATTTGATATTTGTTTTAGTTTAGTCTACATTATGAAGGGAGGTAAAAAATATGGCAGATAATGAAATAAAAGAAATGATATTGGATTTAAAAAAAGGGCAAGAAGAAAGAGATAAATTATTAGTGGACTTAAAAAAAGGCCAAGAAAAATTATTCAAGGGCCAAGAAGAACTATTCAAAGGTCAAGAAAAATTATTTAAGGGTCAAGAAGAACTATTTAAAGGTCAAGAAAAATTATCTAAAGACCTAGACAATTTAAGTTTATCAGTAGCAAGAATTGAAGCAGATCATGGAGAAAAACTTGATATCTTATTAGATGTAGTCACAGGACATACAGAAAAATTTACTTCAGTAAACGAAAGAGTAGAAAAATGCGAAAAAAGATTAGACAACCATGATGATAAAATCTACGTTTTAAATTCAGTAGTTCATGCGTATTAATTTCAAAGAAATACCCTATTGAACTTCAAAAATTCAATAGGGTAAAATATTTATATTCAAATATTAATTTAGTATATGTCAAAAACTATTTTACAACAACATTATAAATTTTATTTTTAACATAAATCTCTTTAACAATAGTTTTACCATCCAATTTAGAATCAATAGCATTATGAACTTTTTCTTTAACAGAAGACTCATCTTCATCAACAGAAATAGTAATAGTAGCCTTTAATTTACCATTAAATTGAATAGGTAAAGTAATTTCATCATCTATAGTTTTAGCTTCATCATATTCTGGCCAAGAGTATGTAGAAACATCAGCATCAAAGCCAGCTATTTTATTAAGTTCTTCTGTAATATGTGGAGCAAATGGGTTTAACAAAGTTAAGAATGTTTTAAATTCAGCTTTGTTGATTTTACCTAATTTATAGAATTCATTAACCATTGTCATAAAAGTAGATACAGAAGTATTAAACTTCATATCCTCAATATCTTGTGAAACCTTTTTAATAGCTTTATGCATCATTTTCTCAGCTTCTTTAGAATAAGTATCTCCATCAACTAAAATATTTTGCATGTTCCAAACTCTATCTAAAAATTTACCACATCCACGGATACTTTCCATAGACCATGCAGCGACTTGATCAAAAGGTCCCATAAACATTTCATAAACTCTAAAAGTATCAGCTCCAAATTCATTTACAATATCATCTGGATTAATAACATTACCTTTAGACTTAGACATTTTTTCACCATTTGTTCCTAAAATCATACCATGAGAAGTACGTTTTTGATAAGGTTCTTTTGTTGGAACAACACCAATATCATATAAAAATTTATGCCAAAATCTTGAATATAATAAGTGTAAAGTAGTATGTTCCATACCACCATTGTACCAATCAACAGGAGACCAATATTCTAATGCTTCTTTTGATGCAAGCTCTTTATCATTATGTGGATCCATATATCTTAAGAAGTACCAAGAAGAACCAGCCCATTGAGGCATTGTGTCTGTCTCTCTTTTTGCAGGTTTACCACAATGAGGACAAGTTGTATTAATCCAATCAGTTTGCTTTGCTAAAGGAGATTCTCCATTTTCTCCTGGTGTAAATTCTTCAACTTCTGGTAATTTTAAAGGTAAATCTTTTTCATCAAGTGGAACCCAACCACAATCTTCGCAGTAAACCATTGGAATTGGTTCACCCCAATATCTTTGACGAGAAAATACCCAATCACGTAATTTATAATTAACTTTTTTAGTACCAATATGATTGTCTTCTAAATATTTAATTACAGTCTTTTTAGCTTCAGATACTTCTAATCCATTTAAAAAATCAGAATTAATAAGTTTACCTGTTGCAACATCTGTAAAAGCTTCTTTAGATAAATCGACGTTTTTACCATCAACAACCTGAACAATTGGTAAATTAAATTTTTTAGCAAATTCATAATCACGAGTATCATGAGCAGGAACAGCCATTATTGCACCAGTACCATAAGTAATTAAAACATAATCAGAAATCCAAATAGGAATTTCTTTATTAGTTAATGGATTTATAGCTGTAATACCTTTAATTTCAACACCAGTTTTTTCTTTATTCAATTCAGAACGCTCAAAAGCAGATTTTAAACTTGCTTGTTTTTGATATTCCTTAACTTCATCTAAGTTTTCAATTTTATCTTCTAATTCTTTTAAAATTGGATGTTCTGGTGAAATAACCATATAAGTTGCACCAAATAAAGTATCAGGTCTTGTAGTATAAACAGTCAAATTTTTATCCATATTAGCAATTTTAAAATTAACTTCAGCACCTTCTGATCTACCAATCCAATTTTTTTGTTGAACCTTAATTTTCTCTAAAAAGTCAACATCGTCCAAATCATCAATTAATTTTTGGGCATAATCAGTAATTTTAAGCATCCATTCAGATTTTTCCTTTTGAACAACTGGACTACCACATCTTTCACAAACACCATTTACAACCTCTTCATTTGCTAAACCAACTTTACAACCAGTACAGAAGTTAATAGGCATAGTAGTTTTATATGCTAAACCATGTTTATATAATTGAATAAAAATCCATTGAGTCCATTTATAATATTCAGGATCTGTTGTATCTATTTTTCTAGACCAATCAAAAGAAAAACCTAAAGATTTTAATTGCTCTGTAAAATGAGCTATATTTTGAGCTGTTGTTATTTTAGGATGAACATTTGTCTTAATTGCATAATTTTCAGCAGGAAGACCAAATGCATCAAAACCTATTGGAAATAAAACATTATATCCTTGTAATCTTCTTTTTCTAGCAATTATGTCTAATGCTGTATAACTACGTGGATGTCCAACATGTAGACCTTGTCCTGATGGATAGGGGAACTCTATAAGTCCATACCATTTTTTCATTGTGTAATCATCTTTAGCATTAAATGTTCCTTCTTTGTCCCATTTATCTTGCCATTTTTTTTCTATTTCTTTAAAATTGTAAGCCATATTTTTGCTCCTTTCGTTTTTAAAAACGTTATATTTATTGATATTTGCTATTATATAACAAAAATGTTTAGGTTTCAAGGGATTTTGGACAAAACTATTATCAAGTAACATGAATTTTTATAAAAAGCAAAATCAAATTTACAAATAAAATAGAATGTGATAAAATACCAAGCAGGTGATAACAATGAAGATAAATATAGAAGAAGCAAAAGAAGAATTTATAAAATACACAGAAAAATTCAACACAAAAGACGAAAACATAGAAAGAAAACAACAACACTCATTAAGAGTAATGAAAATAGCCGAACAAATAGCAACAAATTTAAAACTAAATGAAGAACAAATTCAACTAGCAACACTAATAGGACTACTTCATGATATAGGAAGATTTAAACAATATACAGATATAGAAGTAGGCAACAATTTAGAAGAATTTGACCATGGAGATTATGGAGCAAAAGTATTATTTGAAGAAGGACTAATAAGAAAATTTATAGAAACAAATAAATATGATGAAATAATAAAAAAATCAATAAAAAATCACAATAAATTTTCAATAGAAACAGGTCTAACACAAGAAGAATTATTATTTGCAAAATTAATAAGAGACGCAGACAAAATAGACATTCTATATGAATCAATAGATATTTATTATAAAAACAATGAAGAAGAAGTAAACAAATCAGTACTATCAGAAAAAATATATAATGAATTTACAAAGAAGGCTACAATAAAAAAAGAAAAAAATGTTAGACTAAAATTTATAGATGACATCACATGTGTAATAGCATTTATTTATGACATAAATTATAAGACAAGCTTTGAAATTATAAAAGAAAAAGATTATATAAACAAAATAATAGATAGATACAATTTTAAAGATCAATCTACAAAGACAAAAGTGGAGGAAATAAGAAAATTAGCAAATGAATATATAGAAGAGAAAACAACGGAGGAAAAGTAAAAATGAAAATAGATATAGAAAAAGCAAAAGACGCATTTAAAGAATATGTGAAAAATTACGACCCAGAAGACAAACAAGTAAAATTAAAAATTGAACATATAGAAAGAGTATCACAATTAGCAAAAAATATGGCAGAAGAACTAAAATTAAGTGAAGAAGATATAGCACTTGCTGAACTAATAGGGTTATTACATGATATAGGAAGATTTGAACAAATTAGAATTTATCACACATTTACGGACAAAAAAAGCATAAATCATGGGGAGTTTGGAGCAAAAGTATTATTTGAAGATGGATTAATTAGAAAGTTTATAGAAACAGATGAATTTAACGAAATAATAAAACTAGCAATTATAAATCATAACAGAGATAACATACAAGAAGGACTAACAGAAAGACAATTATTACACGCAAAATTAATAAGAGATGCAGATAAAACAGACTTATTTCATCTTTTTATAACAGGAGAGGAAAAAATTCTATGGGAAACAGACAACATGAATAATGAAATAGTAACAGAGGAAATATACAGAGAATTTATAGAAGATAAACATATAAAGTTTAAAAATATAGAAACAAGTGGAGATTTATTAGTAGGACATTTTGCATATATATACGGTTTATATTTTAAACCAGCACTAAAAATATTCAAAGATAAAAAATATGTAGACCAATTATATAACAGATTTAACTTCGAAAATAAAGAAACAGCTGAAAAATTTAAAGTTATATATGAAAAAGCAAAACAATATATAGAAGAAAAAGGATGATAAAATGAGCAAAAAATTATTGATAACAGAAAAGCCATCAGTAGCAATGGAATTTGCAAAAGCATTAAAAATAACAGCTCCTAGAAAAAATGGATATATAGAATCAGAAGAATGGATAATAACATGGTGTGTAGGACATTTAGTAACAATGAGTTATCCAGAAAAATATGATGAAAAATTAAAGTTTTGGAGACTAGACACATTACCATTTATACCACAAGAGTGGAAATATGAAGTAATACCAAATGTACAAAATCAATTTAATATAGTCCAAAGTTTAATGCAAAGAGAAGATGTAGAAGAAATCTATAATGCAGGAGACTCTGGAAGAGAAGGAGAATATATCCAAAGACTTGTATTAATGATGGCACATCCAAATCCAAAAGCAAAAGTAAAAAGAGTCTGGATAGATTCACAAACAGAAGAAGAAATATTAAGAGGAATAAGAGAAGCAAAAGACTCATCAGAATATGATAGTTTATCAGATAGTGCATATTTAAGAGCAAAAGAGGATTATCTAATAGGAATAAATTTTTCAAGACTATTATCAATAACACAAGGAAGAACACTGGCAAATAAAATAAATGAAGAAAAAGCATCAATTTCAGTTGGACGTGTTATGACATGTGTTTTAGGAATGATAGTTTCAAGAGAAAGAGAAATTAGGAACTTTGTTAAAACAAAATACTATAAAATAGTAGGAGAATTTGGAGACGAAAATTCAGCATTTAAAGCAGAATGGAAAGTAAACGAAAAATCAAAATTATTCGAATCACCACTATTATATAATGAATCAGGATTCAAAAATGAACAAAAAGCAAAAGACTTTATTGTTTCATTACAAGGAAAAAAGGCAATAATTACAGAACTTAAAAAATCAAAACAAAAAGAAAATGCACCATTATTATTCAATTTAGCAGAAATTCAAAATGAGTGTACAAAAAGATTCAAAATTAAGCCAGAAGAAACGCTAGATGTTATTCAAAATTTATATGAAAAAAAATTAGTTACATATCCAAGAACAGATGCAAGGGTATTATCAACAGCAGTTGCAAAAGAAATATCAAAAAATTTAAATGGAATAGCCAAAGGATTTAAAGATGAAGAAGTTCAAGGATATATAAAGAAAATGGTAGAAGAAAAATATCCTACAAATAATTTGGCAAAAACAAAATATGTAAATGACAGCAAAATTACAGACCACTATGCAATTATTCCAACAGGTCAAGGATATGAGAATTACGAAAAACTACCAGAATTACAAAAACAAATATATAAACTTATAGTAAAAAGATTTTTAGCAATTTTTTATCCACCAGCAGAATACAGCAAAGTACAAGTAACAGTTGATGTAGAAGGTGAAACTTTTTATGCAAGTGGAAAGGTTTGCGTAAACAAAGGTTATTTAGAAATAGCAAAATCATCAAATAAAAATGTAAGCAAAGAATCCACAGAAGATGCACAAAATGTGGATAAATCAGAGGATGCAAACCTAGAAATTCTTAAAAAATTAAAAAAAGGCCAAGAAGTATTAGTAAAAAATTATGAAATAAAAGAAGCGGAAACATCACCACCAACAAGATACAATTCAGGTTCTATAATTCTTGCAATGGAAAACGCGGGAAAACTTATAGAGGACGAAGAACTTCGTGAACAAATAAAAGGTGCAGGAATTGGAACAAGTGCTACTCGTGGTGGAATTATAGAAAAATTAGAAAGAATAAAATACATAGAAATAAATAAAAAAACTCAAATTATTACTCCTACAAATAAAGGAGAAATTATATATGATATTGTCAATTTTTCTATGCCAGATATGCTTAATCCAAAACTTACTGCAAGTTGGGAAAAAGGCTTAGATATGGTTGCTAAAAAAGAAATTGAACCACAGGTGTTTATGACTAAACTTGAAAATTATATAAATTCTAAATTTAATAAACTAGTTGTTAAAATGTAAAAATCGGAATTAAGTAGGCACTTCACAAAAATCCAATTTTAAAAATTTTTTATAAAAAGAAAAGGGGAGAAATAGAATAAATTCTATTCTCCCTGTAATGCTTTAGCAAACAATAGCTTTGGTATTATAGCTATCACAATGCTGAGGAATCTTTTTAGTTGTGGTTTTCTCCTCAAAAGCCTTTCCAGTTATAAATGGGCATTTATGTCCATATATACTTGAGTCTACACAGTCTGAAGGTATTGAGCCAAATGACTCTTTCACTTTAGTCTGACGCTCTAAAGAATCAGAAGTAAAAAGCTTACCTTTGCATTTCATACAATCTGTAGCGATTGGCAATATCTTGCTACTTGTTGCTAATTTTTGTGTGTTTTCTTTCATAATAAACCTTTTCTACCTTTCCTATATTTGGAAAGGATTTTGTGCATAGTTAATAGTAACTCTAAATATATTATACTTCAATTTACATAAAAAGTCAAATCGCCACAAAACAGATATAAAAAAGTATAAAAAACCAATAAAAATGCAAAATAAATTAAAGACAAAAAAAGAAAGAAAGTGAAAAAATGAAAATATCATTTGTAAAATATGAAAAAGAAAGCAATTATCAAATTCCAAAACTATTGGGAATGAAAGTAGAAGAAATTCAAGAACCAGAAGAAATAGATGAAG
>OGQQ01003016.1_pt1 | contig 10180 bp, 9 predicted proteins | sample 1553281 | NCBI WGS metagenome assembly OGQQ01 (sample SAMEA2579937, study PRJEB22360) | human gut metagenome | biome: human gut; feature: human-associated habitat; material: faeces | place: Denmark | collected 2008/2010 | reverse complement strand
CGTGTTCGGGACTTTCACCCGTTAGAGCGCGCCCATGGCGCGCAAACAAAAAGAGCGCTGACCCCATAAAAGAATCAGCGCTCTTTGCTTATCATATTCTATTTTATATCTATGGCAGAAAACCTCACGGCTCTACTCTGCTCCCGGCTTCTCAATCTGGGCGATTGCAGCCTTCTGCATCGGGATACGGCAGTTCTTGTTGCTGCCGAACTCCACGATAACGTCATCGTCTGTGATATCGATGATGACTCCGTAAAATCCGCTCGTCGTCAGTACTGTATCTCCCACTTCCATTGTGGAGAGCATTGCCTGCAGCCTCTTCTGCTCTTTCTTCTGCGGGCGCATGAGCAAAAACCACATACCTCCCAGCACTACCGCATAAATGACAATGATACCTAGCATGTCCATCTTGTTTCGTCCTCCTAACTACTATGTTCAAACCAATAAGATTACTATACACAAATTTTTGCCAATCTTCAAGTCTGTTTTTGATTTTCTGTCTGTTTTCAGACAAATTTTATATTATTTCACGTCATCCGCAGGCTTTTTCGCCATGCCGGAGAGCTTTTCCTTCTTATATTCACTGTATCTGCCCGCTTCGATGGCTTCCCGTATCTCTTCCATCATCTTATTGTAGAAATACAGATTGTGCAGCACGCACAGACGCATGCCCAGCATCTCCTTCGCCTTGAGCAGATGGCGGATATATGCCCTGCTGTAGCTTCTGCATGCCGGGCAGCCGCAGCCCTCCTCTATGGGTCTGTCATCCAGCTCATATTTCGCGTTGAAGAGATTGAGCTTCCCGCTGTTTGTGTACACGTGTCCGTGGCGCCCGTTTCTTGTAGGGTACACACAGTCAAAGAAGTCTACGCCCCGCTCAACTGCCTCCAGGATATTCGCCGGGGTCCCCACACCCATCAGATAGGTGGGTTTATCTTTCGGCAGATGTGGTACCACCGCATCCAGAATGCGATACATCTCCTCATGGCTCTCTCCCACCGCCAGGCCGCCTACTGCGTATCCGTCCAGATTCATCTGGGAAATCTGCTGGGCGTGGGCGATGCGGATGTCCTCATAGATGCCGCCCTGGTTGATGCCAAAGAGCATCTGGTGGGGATTAAGGGTATCTGAAAGAGAGTTGAGCCTGTCCATCTCTGTTTTACAGCGCGCAAGCCAGCGCGTCGTCCTCTCCACTGAGTTCTGGATATACTTTTTATCCGCCACACTGGGAGGACACTCGTCGAACGCCATGGCGATGGTGGACGCCAGATTGGACTGAATCTGCATACTCTCCTCCGGTCCCATGAAAATCTTCTTCCCGTCAATATGGGAGTGGAAATGTACGCCTTCTTCTTTAATCTTTCTGAGCCCCGCCAGGGAGAATACCTGAAATCCCCCCGAATCCGTGAGGATTGGCTTATCCCAGTTCATAAACTTGTGGAGCCCGCCCAGCTTTTTCACCACTTCATCCCCCGGTCTCACGTGGAGGTGGTAGGTGTTGGACAATTCCACCTGCGTCCCGATAGTGCGCAAATCGTCTGTGGACACCGCGCCTTTGATTGCCGCGGCAGTCCCCACATTCATAAATACCGGCGTCTCAATGGTGCCGTGCACCGTCGTAAGCCTTGCCCGTTTTGCTCTGCCGTCTGTCTTTATCACTTCATACATCCGTCTTATTTCTCCTGTCTCTTCCTATCTTAGTAATGGATGATAACCGGCGTGCCGTTGGACAACATGCTGTAGAGGGTTGCCGCCTGGTCCAAAGGCATGTTGATACATCCGTGGGAGCCAAGCCCATCCTGGTACAGCGTACCGCCAAATGCCGGCTGCCATGTAGCATCGTGGAATCCGATGCCGCTCCAGGTCACGCGCATCCAGTATGCCACCGGTGTTCTGTATTCCGGCTCTCCTGTCTCCGGCACAATCTCACCCACCAGAGTCTCGTTCTGACTCATCTCCAAAATCGAGTACACACCCGCCGGCGTCATTTTCTCCGGGATTGGCACACCTGTCACCACATCGGTCTCCATGGCAACCCCGCCGTCCACGATGTACCACATGTGCTGCGCGGAGAGGTCCACCTCCACATAAGTGGTTCCCCAGTCCTGGGCGCCGTGCGATGCTGCGGTCTGGTAATATGCCGGTTCTTTTGTCACGACCTCACCGTTCTTGATGCTGTTGACCAGCGCCTCGTACTCCGCGTCCTCATCGATGGACCAACCGTAAGTACCGCCGGAGACTTCCGCCGTCTTCCCGGTGGGCGTGGTGATAGTCCTGGTGGTGCCTTCTGTGTCATAGGTATCTCCAAATTCTGTAAGCCATGTCCTCACCGCATCGGTGTTGAAGGTCACACTCATATTTTCATCCACTGTGAGCCACCCGGAAATGAGAGTCTTATCGACCACCACATTCTCTCCCATCGTATAGGTGATGCTCGCCTTTAAGTAGGTGTTCATGGTGTCGCAGGCAGCCTGTACCTCCGGGGATTCAGACGTGAACTTTGGCTCCGCGTAACATTTCTCCGCCACCATGTCCAGCTCCGGCTGAAATTCTGTGATGTACGTGTGAATCTTCTCTGTCAGCACCTCCATGTTGACCGCTGTGCCGTATACCTCCGGCTCCACGACAAAACTCGTCCCGTCAAATTTCGGATAGGCAGAAACCGGCTGGGTCTGCTCCACTGTTACAGGCTTTACATTGGCGATGATACCGTTCAATGCCTCCTCATCGTAGGAAACGCTCACCGTGACCTTCTGGGATTTCGGTGAGAAGATACCCGCGGGCCATAAAAAGCCGTTCTGCTTCTTCAAGGCATCCTTTATCTCGGAATTTTTCTCATACTTCAGTGAGATATCATCCCCATCGATGACATCTGTCTGCCCGTCCTTCTCCAAAAGAGTCAGCGTGTAGTCCTTGACCTGGGACTCCATATAGCTCTCCACATCAGAAGCTGATTTCCCCGAGAAATCCTGCCCGTTAATCTCTGTATTGATGAAAAAGTGGCTCATGAAAAAGACGGAGATGCCGATGTAGATGACCACAAGGGCGCCTAAAATGCTGCCGAGCGTAATCCACAGCTTCTTTAAGCTCTTCTTTTCCCCTCTTTTCTTTCCTCTCATCCTGCGCTTTCTTCCCCGTTTTCCCTTTTCCTCTTCAAAAGGCTCGTCCTCTAAATCCTCTTCCCGAAGGATACGGATATCATCGTAGCCGTCTTCATCGTCGTAGCCGTCTTCATCGTCATAGTCTTCGGCATAGTTTTCGTCAAACTCTTCCTCATCTAAGTACTCATCGTCCTCTGCATACTCCCCATCGTCAAAAAAATCTGCATCGTCCTCGTAATCCGCCTCATCCTCGAAGCCTTCGTCCTCCGCAAATTCCCCGCCGGTTTCTTCCTCATCTGCAAATTCTTCCTCGTCCAGGAAATACTCTTCCTCAGGAATGAATTTTTCTTTCCTCTTTTTCCTTCTATCGCTCATATAGTATGTTTCCCTCTCTTTTTATCAATATCTGGACACCATTATATTACGAACCCCTGAAAAAGTACAGTGAATCTCTGTGTTTTTAAAATTTTCTTAAACAATTTCACATTTTCTTCAAATTTATTTACTGTTTTCTCTGTTATTGCCGCATTTTCGCCCTTTTTCGCGCCATTTCAGTTCGTCACGCCTTACTATTCTGCCCGCCTTTCCTACGTATTTCCTTCTTGTCAACGGCAGACTTTTTCCTATATAATAGGTACTGGCTATCATACGTATTGTTTTCATGTGTTCAATTTTGATACCTGCGATTATTATACGTACTGGTATCTATACCATTATTTATATATACCGTCCGCGCTGGCAGGATAACGCGGGCAGCGATTAGGAGGAATCAAATTATGAGCGGTTCTACATTTGGAAAATTATTCAGCATCACCACCTGGGGCGAATCCCACGGTTCTGCCATCGGCGTGACCGTGGACGGCTGTCCGGCAGGGCTTTCCCTCTCGGAAGAGGATATCCAGGTTTTTTTAGACCGGAGAAAGCCCGGACAGAGCCAATATACAACGAAGAGAAAGGAATCTGACAGGGTGGAGATTCTCTCCGGCGTCTTTGAGGGGCGCACAACCGGCACCCCCATTTCCATGCTCGTTTACAACGAGGACCAGCGTTCCCGCGATTACGGCAACATCGCCTCTGTCTTTCGCCCGGGACATGCGGACTATCCATTCCACGAAAAATATGGTTTCCGCGACTACCGGGGCGGCGGACGTTCTTCCGGCAGAGAGACCATCGGCCGTGTAGCGGCGGGTGCCATCGCCTCTGCTATTTTGAAGGAAATCGGCGTGACCGTGCAGGCATACACAAAGTCCATCGGACCTTATACGGTTTCCCCGGAGGACATCCGTCTTTCTGAAATCACGGAGAATCCGCTGTACATGCCAAATAATGCCCTTGCCGCCAAAGTGGGCAGCTATCTGGACGAGCTTATCAAAGCACAGGATTCTTCGGGAGGCACCATCGAGTGCATCGCAGACGGTCTCTCGGTGGGAATTGGCGAGCCGGTCTTTGACAAGCTGGACGCGCTGCTCGCCCATGCAGTCATGTCCATCGGCGCAGTCAAAGCGGTAGAAATCGGCGACGGCACAGGAGCTGCTCTGGCAAAGGGCAGTGAGAACAACGATGCCTTCCGCATGAAAGAGGGGTCCATCTCCAAGGAAACCAACCACTCCGGCGGCACCTTAGGCGGTTTCAGCGACGGCTCCCGCCTTATCCTGCGCGCCAGTGTAAAACCGACTCCCTCCATCTCCAGGGAACAGCACACCGTGACCACCGATGGGCAGGAGGAGGATATCATCATCCGCGGGCGTCATGACCCGGTCATCGTCCCCCGCGCGGTGGTCGTGGTGGAGTCCATGGTGGCTGTCACCTTAACCGACCTCATCCTTCAGAATCTTTCCAGCCGGATGGACCATCTGAAGAAAATCTATACCCCAAAGGGCACACCGTAACCCATTCCCTCCGGGATGGCGGGCTTTGCCCGACAAGGTATCCCCCAAAGGGCTCACCGTAACATGGGAGACTGCACGCTTTGCGCGCCGCCGCAATACCGTAAAAAAAGAGGGACCTGGGATGCTTTTCTTTGCATCACCGGTCCCATTTTATCATTCTCGTACACACGCGCGATAATAGCGCCTCATCATGGCTCGCCGCCAGTATGCCAATGTTCCTTCTCTCGCACTCTTCTATAAGAAATTCCCAAATCTGGCACTGTGTCACCACATCCAGCATGGTCGTGATTTCATCCGCCAGCAGATAACGGGTGCGGCTCCCCAATGCCCGCGCGATATTGAATCTCTGCAGTTCACCGCCGGAGAGTTCGTGCGGAAAACGTTCAAGCCAGATATCCTCGATTCCCAGCGTCTTTATGATACGACTCTCCACCCGGTCCCCTTCCTTTAAGACCTGCTTCATCCTGCGGCGGGGATTGACGTACAGCTCCGGGTGCTGTCCAATCATCTGCACCGGACAGTATCCCTTCTTGGGCAGCGCCCTGCCATCCACCTCCACACATCCTTCCTGGACAGTAAGAAAGCCGCCCAACAGACGCATAAGTGTGGTCTTTCCCGCTCCGCTTGGCGCTACCAGCCCTACCCGCTCGCCGGGAAGGATTTCAAGACTTGTATCTGCAAGCACCACATTTCCCTTTTTATAGGAATAAGTGAGTTTCTCTGTCCTCAGGCTCATCCTCTCTCCCTCCCCTCACACACCGCACGCTTCCGCAGTCCACGGTGCGAAATTCGATAGTTCCTCTGCACCTGTCATCCGCCAGAGGACAGCGGGGCATATAGACGCAGCCTCCGTCATGCCCTGCTCCCAGGGGCTGACTGCCCGGTACGGACACAAAATCATGTTCCGGCAAAGCTCGCCAGAGTGCTTTCGTATAAGGATGGCGAAGCAGTCTTTCATCATCAAAATCCGAAGAGAGCGCTTCCTCCAGCGTAGTGCCCGCGTAAAAGACCACGATACGGTCTGCCGTGCGCACCGCCAATTCCAAATCATGGGTAATCAGAAGGACTCCGTTTCCTTTTGCCGCGAAAGCGCGAAAATCCTCCATCGCCCGCTCTGCCAGAGCGCGGTCCATCCCTGTGGTGGGCTCGTCCGCGATGATGAGACGGGGATTTTCTATCAGCGCCGTACACAGAAGGACCCTGCGCAGCATCCCGCCGGAGCACTCGTGAGGATAGAAATTCTCCACCTCTTTTGCCAGATAGTATCTCTCAAAAAGCGCCCGCAGCCTTTCTCGTCTCTTTCTGTCCTTCTGTGTTCCTCTCTTTTTGCCCAGAATCTGGCGTCCCACCTTCATCAGAGGGTCTAAACTGGTCACACTCTGGGGAATCAGGGCAATCTTATCTCCCCGGTATGCCATCTTCCTCTCCTCTGTCAATTCCTCTTCCTCAAAGAAAATCCTGCCCTCCATGCGGGCATTTTCCGGGAGGATTCCCAGCACGGCATGGGCGAGCAGACTCTTTCCCGAACCGCTGGAGCCCACCACCGCGACCACCTCCCCCTCGTGGACATAGGCGCTCAAATCCGCAATGGAGGGCACCCATTCCCGGGACATGGATGTGGTGTACTGCAAAAAATCTATAGACAAATGTGATATCTCTAATATATGATGTTTTCCCTGACAGCTCATACGTCTTCTCCCCTGGTTTTCCCTGCTCTTTTATGCTCCGCCGATATTCCCCGGCTATTTTCGCGCTCTTTTTTCGTCTCTTAATGTACTTCTGCCTATTCCCGCGTTCCTTAGGGCTTTTGCTGTTTCCTGCCTATTCCCGTGCCCCTTTGGGGTCCAGAAGCCGCCTTGTACAGTTTCCCGCCCGGTCAAACAAAAAGACGGTCACAGTCAGCAGGATTCCGGGAAAAAGCGCCAGCCACCATTTCCCTGTCATCAAATACTGCATACTCTCTGAGAGGATGACTCCGATTGCCGGCTGTTCCGCGGACAAGCCGAATCCCAGAAAAGTGATGCTCGCCTCGTGCAGAATCGCATGGGGAAACAAAAGAATCAATCCCGTCAGAAACTGTGGCAGTACATGGGGCAGGATATGCCGCGCTGCGGTCTTGATTCTCCCGTGTCCCAGCTTTAACGAAACCTGTACATATTGGCTTTCTTTTATCTGCAGCACTTCTCCCCGTATAACACGAGCTAAGGATGCCCAGTGCGTCAGCGCCACGGCGAGAACCACACCCCTTTGTCCCTTTCCAAGTGCAAAGGAGACAAGGATTAAAAGAAGAATATGGGGGATTCCCATAATCATGTCGATGAAAAAGGATACCATGCTATCCGCCGCCTTTCCGCAGACTGCCGCCACTGTTCCGAGAAGAAGCGCGATACAGGCGCTGACCGCCGCGGAGAGGATACCGATACGTATACTTAAGGACAGACCCGCAAGGGTCCTCGCCCACATGTCTCTCCCCATCCAGTCTGTCCCAAATAAGTAAGACAGACAGGGCTTTACATTCTTTCTCGCAAAATCCGTCGCCATGGCGCTGTCTTTTAACACCGCGCCCGCTATCGTGACTGCCCCCAAAAATATCACGCACAGACAGAGAGTCCACACGGTTTTCTTTCTCAAGTTCATACTGCTTTTTTCGCCTGCGGCACGCTTTAAGCTCTGTCTGTATTTCTGGAGGAACATGGTTTTGTCTTCTCTCAAACGCGCCGCCCCCTCTCTCTCATGCGGGGGTCAATCACCTGCCGCAGCACGTCCCCCGTGAAATTTCCCAGAAAAACAATGACCGCTGTGATGAGGGTGATTCCCAGCAGAAGCGGCACATCGCTGCCTGTCCCTGCCGTCACCGCCGCCTGTCCGAGCCCCGGATAGGAAAAGACTTGCTCCGCCAGAACCGAACCGCCGATGATTTCACTGACAGAGGAAAACTGCAGAGTCAGCGCAGGCAGTATCATATTGCGCACCCCGTGCCGCCAGATGCGCTCCCACTTTTTCTCGCCTCTTGCCACGGCAAAAAGCATGTAGTCGCTCTCCATCACATCCGCCATCTTTTCTCTCGTGTGCAGCGCCACATTGGAGATACCCGTGATACTCAAGGTCAGAGCAGGCAAAATGGCGTGTGTCAGCCTCTCCCACACGGTCACCTCCGCCGCCTCCACTCCCACAGGGACGCTGAATCCCACCGGGAGTACCTGGAGCCACACCGCAAATAACAATAACAGTAAAAGTGCCAGCCAGAATACAGGGGTGCTGGCTATGACAAGGCAGTATCCTCGCACTGCTCTGTCCAGCACAGACCCCCGGTAAATCCCGGCGAGCATCCCAAGCACCACGCCCACAATTCCCGACAGCAGCCAGGACATAACAAGGAGCAGAAGGGAATTGGAGAGTTTCTCTCCAATCACTTCCGTGACCGGTCTTCTGTATAAAAGAGAAGTCCCCATATCTCCGTGTATGGCATCCTTTGCCCAGTTCACATAACGCTCCACAGGTTCCTCATTCGTGCCCCAGTAAGACTCAAGTTTCTCAATCTGCTCCGGGCTCATACTCCCCAGCGCTGTCTGTCCTACATTTGCCTGGAGCGGGTCCACCGGGGATGCGCTCACAAGGAAAAAGGCGGCAGCGCTCACTGCCGCCAGCAATAAAGACATCCTGATAAATTTTTTAATGATAAAACAGAGGGTTTCTCTTCCTGTTTTCATAGCTGCCTCTTTCCAAAATGTTTCTTTCCCGGATATCCTATTCCTGTTCCCACTGCCACTGGTCCACATTGTTGACAATGGACCATCCATGCCCGTGGGGGTGAATCTTCTGCTCTGCCACCTGAAGACCGTCCCTCACAAAATAAAGGTGGTCCACATTGCACAGCCATATCCAGGGGACGTCCCCCTCCTGCGTAATTCCGGTCTCTCCATCCCACTGCGCCTGCTTCCAGAGCTCATAAGCTTCTTCAAGTGAGGAACTTTTTAACGCCTCATCCATGTAGGAATCCACCGTCTCATTCTGATACGGGGAATACTCTGCGTACACATTCCCCGGCGCCGTGTGATAAATATTGTAAAGTTCCATAGGTGTATGAGCTCCCCAGCCCCACAGCAAAGCTTCCGACTGAGCGCGGTCGTAGGCGGTGTCCCATCCCACGCCTTCTGTCTTCACAGAGATGCCAATCTCTCTCAACTGGTTGGCAGTATCCTCCGCCAATGCCTGGCGCACCGAATCCCCCTGAATAAACAGAAGGGTGAACTCTGCCTTTACACCGTCCTTGCTGCGAATCCCGTCCTCGCCCTCTTTCCATCCTGCTTCTTCTAAGATTTCCTTCGCCTGCTTGGGGTCATACTCCACCTCGGAAGCCGGATTGTACCAGGGCAGCTTGTCGCACACGCTGTATGCCGGTGTGCCGTATCCGCCCAGCACGTTTTCTATCATCTCCTGACGGTCAATGCCCATATTGACTGCCCTTCTCACTGCCACATCCGCCGTCACATCATTTCCTATCTCTGTGCCGTCGGCGCTCTGCGCTTCCACAGCCGGAAGGTTGAATCCCCGGTTGTCCACAGTCTTCACCGAGAGCAGTTCATAGCCGTCCACAGTCTGTTCCGCGTAAGGGGCGGACGTATAGGATACATCTGCCTGGCCGCTCATCGCTGCCGCCAAAGATGCGTCCTCCTCCATAAAGAGAATGGTCACTTTCTTCATCTTCACTTCCCCGCCATAATAGTCGGGGTTTGCCTCTAAGATGACCTGCTGTCCCTTATCCCACTGCTTTAAGATATACCGCCCCGAACCGATGGGGTGTTCCCCGTAGCTTTCGTCGTAGGCATGCTCCGGCACAATTCCCACCACTGCCATGGTATAGGGCCAGATGGAATAAGGGCGGTTCATGTAAAATTTCACCGTATCCGCATCCACTGCCTCCGCCCATTCAAGCATGGTAAAATCGTTGACACTGCTTTCCTCTTTGCACAGATTATAGGTAAATGCCACGTCCTCTGCTGTCAGCGCCTCTCCATCCGTAAACTGTACGTCCGAACGGATATCCACAGTCCAGACCATCCCATCCTCGCTGACCGTGTAATCTGTCGCCAAATCCTTCTCTATCTCCAGGTCCTCGTTGGTGACCGTCAGCGTGCTCTGTATCAGCGGCTCATGGACATGCTCGCCCGCTCCCCAGCCCTAGGCGGG
>OGQQ01003015.1_pt1 | contig 10187 bp, 11 predicted proteins | sample 1553281 | NCBI WGS metagenome assembly OGQQ01 (sample SAMEA2579937, study PRJEB22360) | human gut metagenome | biome: human gut; feature: human-associated habitat; material: faeces | place: Denmark | collected 2008/2010 | reverse complement strand
GCTCGCTGCCAAGCGCAAGGCGGCGGCGCTTTGTGGCCGCCAGCCTTGCAGGAGACGCAGGCATCATCGGCGCGGCGCTGCTGGGTACCGAGAAAAAATAACTCCCAATTCCCTTATGCGTTCCCGAAGTAAGGGTAGTAACAGCTCATGTGGATTTATTCATTAGGGGACATAAAATCAGGCTCCATCCTTTCGGGTGGAGCCTCTGCCTTTGTGTAGAGTCGTTTATTTGGACTTCTTATAAAGAGTGTATGCCACAACAGCACATATAATAATTCCAATGCCAAACGGAATAGCAGAAAGAAACGCAACACTAGCAGGTGCACTATAGCCCAAATGTTCAATGCCACAAAGCATATCGCGGTAATTGAACGCCACAACAGAGCACATAATGTTCGACAGCAGGATTGCAATAGCAATAAACAAATAACTCAGCTTTTTCATGCACGTTACCTCTATTTCATTTTTTGCGTAGTATTACTACTAAGCCTGCAACCATCGAAAGTACGCATAGAATGAGGAGTATGCCGGATCCATTCAGAGTAATCGTCGAAGCAGCATTAAGTTTGTCTGTTGCACTTGGACTTGTTACCATCATGACGCCGGATAGAATCAGGCAGATGGCACCAATCAAGCAAAGTCCTATGCCTACTTTCATCTCTGCTACTTTTGAAGCCTTGTTTTCTCTTGATTTTAGTGGGGCTTCACTTGCCTCTTGATTTGCTGTCTCATCCTTCACAAGCTCATCAAGAGTAATACTGAAGCAATCACTCAATGCCAGCAGTTTTTCCAATTCAGGTGTAGATGTTCCGGTTTCCCTTAGTTAAAAATATTACTCTTGTTGATTACTCAACTTTTCCGATAAATCGGTAATATATCTCAATTTCCTGTATTCTTTCGTTATCCTCATTCGTTGTTGCTTCATGTATGAGGATTTTTTCTATCATGGCATTTAATAATGGTGCTGTCAGTTCCTTTGGTACGGAATATTCCTTGATTAACTCAATCCACTTTTCAGCACCTATCATATCCTGTTCCATTTTACTTAGTTCTTCTCTTAGGCTTGTTATCTGCTGTTCCAGTTCTATCTGTTCTTTTTGGTACTTGCTGGACAACATCACAAAATTTCGCTCTGTTATCTTCTCACAGGCTCTATCTTCATACATTTTCGCAAATAAACGGTCAATCTCATTTTGTCTGTTCTCGGCTTTCTTCAATGTACTTGCCTTTTTCTTCTTTTCCCGTATTCGCTCTGCATTGCCGACTTTCTGTATCTTGTTCAATACCTTTTCTTCGTCCTGCTGTACTGCCTTAGCCCAATACTGCAAGCGTTCCAATACGGCTTGATACAGCACATCATAACGAATGTAGTGCATAGAACAATTACCTTTGCCAAACTGCCCGTAGTAACTGCAAGCATAATAACTGTAAGGCGTTTTATTTGCCTTATTCGTTCCAAATCTCATAGACCAGCCACAATCCGCACACTTGACAAGCCCTGCAAAAATCGGCGTTGCCTTTTCCTTTGTCTGTCTGCGTCTTGATTTTATCTGCTCCTGCACACGATAGAACACTTCCTTGTCAATAATCGGCTCGTGAGTGTTTTCTACTCGAAACCATTCACTTTCGGGTTTACGCACTTTCTTTTTACTCTTGAACGATACCGTAGACTGCATATTGTGAACACTGTTTCCGATATAAACCTCACTTTTCAATATCGCCTTGACATGAGCAATCGTCCACTCATAACGCTTACTTTCGGGTTTTCCCTCAAAGATATGTGCAAAAGTACCGTATCTTGTAAAATTTAGCCATGACGCTGTCGGAACTTTTTCTGCTCTTAACTGCTTTGTGATTTTTGCACTTCCGTAACCTTGATAGGCTAGGGAAAAGATTTTTTCAATAATCCATTTTGTTTCATCATCAATCAACAGTTTTCCTTTGATGTCAGGGTGTTTCTTATATCCTAACGGAGCATAAGCACTGTAATGAGCCCCCTCCGCAAACTTTGTCTTAAATGCTGATTTGACTTTACGGCTTGTATCTCTTGCCACCCATTCATTGATGATGTTCTTAAATGGTGCAATCTCACTTTCGCCTTTTTCGCTGTCTACACCGTCATCAATCGCTATGTAGCGGACATTATGACTAGGGAAATACAATTCTGTATATTGTCCTGTCATAATATAATTTCTGCCAAGACGGGAAAGGTCTTTCGTTACAACACAGTTGATTTTTCCTGCCTCTATATCCTCAATCATTCTTTGAAAACTCGGTCTGTCAAAATTTGTTCCCGACCAGCCGTCATCAATATATTCATCAATGACATTCAAATGATGTTCTTTTGCATATAAACGCAACATACTTCTCTGTGTGGTAATGCTGGAACTTTCGCCCTGTAATTCATCATCTCGGCTTAACCTAAGATAAAGTGCAGTATTGTAAATCTGTTGTTTCATTGTCAGTTATCCTCCTTTATAACTAACCCGTGTTTACAATACCTGCTTGCAAGTAAAGTATAACACGGGTACTTTTTGTCATTCAATCTATTTCTTACAACTGCACTGATTTTATGCGATTGTCTGCTTTGCTTTTTCCAGCATGACATCAGTTAGAAGTTCTTCCATTGTTTTGCCCTTTTCGGAAAAATGCTCTTTTACTACAATCTTTGTCTTTCCTCTGTTGCCAATGCCACACTTGCCATTTTTCTTTTGAATTGTTTTTACAGCATTATCAATAACACATACCCCCTTTCTGTAAAATCTTTCTAAGCAATTCAACGGCTTTTGTCATAGCCCACAGGAGTTCCACCTCTGCATAGTTCTTATGTAGCCGTACCCATTGCGTGCGACGCTCTGAACGCTCAAGCTGTGGCTGTACGGGAGTATCATTATCTGACAGTACAGGTCATGGCGATAAAAGAGGACAAATCTTTTATAAGAACACAAATAGGTTTTCGCTCGCTCTTGCAGGGGAAAGGTCGTGGCGTATTTGTTTCAACGGCTCGCTGTCTGTCAAACGTATTGAATTGCTTTATTCAGTTGTCAAAGAACAAGAAAGAAGAAAATCATCTTTCCTATATACCGCGTTGGAAAAGAGGGGAAACGTAACCAAAATCCAAAACTTTTTCCGTTATTAGTACAAATGGAACGGTTCATTTTGGCAATCAACGGTTGATTTTCTCCTTTTTCACTACTATCTGTACAGCAAACGTCCATTTGCTAAGTTGAAATGGAAAAATTTTAACTTCTTTTCTTGCACCATATAGGGATAGACATTGTCATTTTGCTAAGTTAATGACGAAAAAAGATTATTTTTCTTTTCACACCCTAACTACCCAAACCATACCGTTACTGCCAACAATAGAATGAAATATTTTCTTTGCACCATATAGGGAACGGAAACCTTAAATTGTTAAGTTTAGAATAAAGTATTTTCCTCTTTTCACATCAACACTCAACTGCTAATGCCTGTTTGAATACAAAATGATGATGCTTTTCTTCTTTTCATAGAACACTGTCCACTAATCACGAATTTCCGTCATTTTTTCAAAACTTTTTTCTTCTTTCACTTCATATAGGGACAGCAAGCCCCGATTTAATGACCTATTTTCAAAAAAAGTTTAGATTTCCTTTTCTCGCACCATATCTGTACGCAAGTAGCCGTTTTGTTGCAGATTTAATAAAAAATTTATTTTTCTTCTTTCACTTCACATAGGGAATGAAAACAGCTCTTTGCTGACTAAATCTGAAATTTTTCAATTACATTAAAAAATACCGTCATTCTCTTGTGGAACAGCGGTATCTATACGTTCTTCTATGGTTGATTTCTCTAATTGTAATAAATGTTTATGCTTGTCTTTAAGTTCTGCCTGCTCAATCATATCTTTCAGTATCGTTGTATGATTTTCTCTGTCTAATGCCTGTACCATTTTTATTGTTGGTGCAACTTGTCTTTGTAGCCAATGCAACGCTTTTTGTAAAGTGTAAGGCTCTGGCTTTGTGGTTAAGCGTATCGGCTCTCTGTTTTCCCCTACAAACCATGCCCAATCATCATTTGTTATCCATTGACTTTTTGGCTTGTCGTCCTCTCTGTCAACAAAGCGGACATAATGATTGATGATAGAAAAAGCGGTGCGTTCAGCGTCCCGATAGGTCAGTAAATCTACAACCGCATAATAGGCTCGTTCATTCTTCATGCGTATTTCAAAACGGTTCTTAATCTCCGTATCTTCAATTTCTGTGCCATTCTTGACATACTGCTCATAATTTTTCTGATAAGCACACATATATAATTCGCTACTTGTTGAACCGAGATATAAGGTTTCTCCTGTATTCTTTGGTAAATCGCTACCGCATTTTTCTGTACCGCTGTAATCTTTCTGCATACGAAAATAGGAAACACATTCGCCAGCCTTGTATTTTTCCTTTAACTTTGGAATATCCAATATTCCTGCTCGGTCATTGATAGCCAAATCAAGCCGTTTCATCACACCACCAGCCGTCATACAATCCAGCATGAAGTCATACCATGAGCGTTCCTGTGCCAGCAGATAACATTCCATTTGCCGACAGCCTTTGCCTTTCAGTTCCAATAAAACACCTAAATGCTCCTGCATGGAACACATGATATTGATGTCGCCAAGTACATATTTGCTTTCATATCCGTATTTTCCATAATCTTCATAAAGCATATAATCAGATTTCAGTTGTAATACATCACGGATAATCGCCAATGCGTCCGTAGTAGGAAAGCGGACACGAAAGTAATCAATCAATAAGAATAGTGGTTCTTGCGGATTGAAACGCTCAATCTGTTTTTCTATGACTTCTCTTAATTCGTCATTCAATGGCTGTTTCCCTTTTTCAATGCGGTTGTAATATTCACGGCTGATACCACAGGCAACAGCAAGCCTTGTTTGTGTTACTCCGTATTCCTCACGCTTTTGTCTTAGTTCTTCAATAAAGTTTTTATCATTCATTCTAAAATTCCTCCAATCAAAAAAGCAACTACCGTATTTGATAATTGCCTATACTTAAATTTCTGCAAAAGAAAAAGACAATCAATTTCTCGTTTGAAATCAACTGTCTTTCCTATGTCTTGTTCAATTTTCCCAAGTGATAATGGCATAATTTATATCACACCATGTAAAATGCAGTTTCGCCTTGTAAATACAGCGTTTTCCGCTTGTTAATGTATATTGACTCTTGTTTTTTGTGCCCCCCTTGTTAGATAACGGGGGCTTTGAACGGCTCGCTAACGCTCGCCCAACCGCCAAAGTGAACCAGACACTCGCCAGCAAGCTGGCGTGGCTCTATGTCTTCGACCGCCACCGTGTCTGGATCACTCCGTCGGTTTGCAAATTTTTAAACTTATCTTTGTATAACCTGAAATTTAATAGCGTAAAACAAAATAAATTACATATACCCAACTAAGCAAGCCATGAAAAATTGCCCACCCAACTGATTTCCATGTTGTATAACTTATGACCATAGCTAAAGCACTACCGAATGTAATACCTGATTTAACAGTTTTTTGTACTATTGTTGTTTTATTTTCTTCCATAATTTTATTACTCTCCAATCTGGGATTTATTTGTGTCTTGCTTTGCTGATAAGTTCTTCAGCAATAACACTGAGTGCCATACAAATACCACATACTGCCCCCATATAAACTCCTATTGATTTGCCAATATACTCTGTTCCAGACTTTGTAAGTTCGTAAATAGGTATTCCGAGTATTTTAACAGTTAGTGTATTTACATCTGTACTATATGCGTTAGTATATCCAAAGTAAATTGCGACGCTCATCAATAGCATTGCAAGAGCAAATCCAACTATCAGCGCAATCAGAATTTTAATTTTTTTCTTCATATATTTTCTCCCCGATAAATTCCACTTTTCTTAGTTCTATAAACTGGAATTGTCACTTCCGGCATAAACAAAACGGATGTCCTGCCGGATCAAACATGGTTACAAAATCATTTCCTCCAAATTGACTTTCCGCTTTCTTGGCTCCCAATGATTCCGCTTTCTTAACCATTTCTGCAACATTATCAACCTGAAAATCAAAATGCATCTGTTTTTGTTGTTTTCCTGTATCTTCTGGCCATACAGGAGGAACATAATCTTTTTCCTCAATAAACAAAAAAACAATCCCCGAAGAACTACTGACAGCCGGTCTTGCAAATAGTTCACACATTTCCCAACCTAATAATTCTCCATAGAATCTTTGCAATTTTCTTTCATCATCACAATCAACCATAACATTCCCTAATACCACTTCATCTACCATATTTTTAACATCCTTTCAAATTCTAATTTAGCTGTTCATTCTTTTTATAGTTTCCTCTATGGAAATACATTCAGCATAACGTTCATGCCACATAAATTCGTTATAATATCGGTAACTTTTTTGGCTATCCATATAATTATTGTTTATCGTCGAATTTGCAAATGCAGGTACAATCAAATTAAAGCCATATTCAAATCCGCTTATTACTGTTGCATTGATACATTTATCGGTTTGAAGTCCAACAATAATTATGTCTTTTTCATTATTTTCTGCTAAATACTCAACTAAACCAGTATCTTTAAATGCACTGTTCACACTTTTAACAAACAATTTCTCATTAGATAATGGCTTAAATTTTTCAAATACTTCAAAACCATCAGTACCTTTTGTTAAACCGCTCCCAATGCCATCATCATGTACAACATAAATGACTTCAACATTGTTTTCTCGTGCTTTTTTAATTAACAGTTGAATATTATCAATAAACTCATTGTAATTATATAATTCATCATTAACAAGTGCCTTTTGTGTATCTACAACCAATAAGACCATTTTTCCACTCCCCCTTAATAAATTTCAATTTATATGTTTCTCTGTATTTACATTATACCATTTTCCAATACCTGCTACAATGTTTCAAAATCTTAAGACTACTATTTTTTCTGCTTTTGAAAAGCTACTTATCCGTCCATAATTTGTAAAGGGTGCTAAGCATTGCTTACGCAACAAGCCCTTGACAAATCATATCCCGATAAGTTTAGAGTAATCAAGCAGAAATGAAATAGTCTGTTGTTTCAAGCCAACGAAAAAGAGATACCAGCACATTTATGCAGTATCTCTAACTTAACAGCATTATTCTTTTATTCGCAAGCAGGTAAACACAGGTTATTCCTTAATATCCTTTTGTTTGGGAAACTCCACTTTCCCATTTAGAGATAGCCTGTCTGGAAACGCCTATCTTCTCGGCAAGTTGCTCTTGAGAAAGCCCGCTTTTTCGTCTGAATTTATATATCCGTTCAGACAACATTTGCTTTACCTCCTTAAAAACATTATACCGCAATCCATGGTTACACACTACCAACTACTATTGAAACTTCCGCAACCAGTAGTGGCACAACCAAAAATCTAAAAATTTGAACCCTTTTTTACTCCATAATATCATACTGCTGTTATATCTGTATATAGAGATCAGAAGTATCACCCATTTCTGAATGATAGCCCTGCTCTCTATCGTTGTTGATTTTTATTCGCCGTATCCACAAGATTATACACGAATTTTGACCGGGAACATAATGTCGAATTGGGGCAAAAATAAAAGCAGAAGAGAGAACCGTGCGTGTTCCATACACGCACGGTTTTTTTATGCAGCGGGTCAACCGTGCGGCACACGGAGAAACAGCTTCTTAATATGGTTTTAACATCAGAGAAAAAATCTTTATGCCGTGCAAAACTGCGGATACTGACATTCCGTTCGGAAAACGCTATAATGAGATGGATCGAAGGCGCCGGGCAGGGCCCGGCCGGCTTGCGGAAGAAAGGGGACCCGGATGTTCGGACGGTGCGGTGCAGAACAAGAAACAGGACGCCTGCGTATGGAGGGGGCGCTGACGCTTTCCTGGCGGGATATGGGCAGGACGGCGGGCATTCTGTGCGCGGCCTCCCTCGTCGGGCTGCTTTTTTACAAAGCGGGCATCACCGAGGCAAATATCGTTACGGTATATCTGCTCGCCGTGCTGTGTACGGCGTTGGCCACAGACGGACGGGTGTACGGCATTTCTGCGGCTGTTGCAAGCGTGCTGGTTTTCAATTATCTGTTTACCGTGCCGCGCTTTACGCTTAAGTTCAATGATGTGAGCCGGTATTCGGTCACGTTTCTTGTGATGTTCATTGCCGCGTGCATCACCAGCACGCTGACCATGCGGGTGAAAACACAGGCGCGCCAGGCGGCGCGCAAGGCGCACCGCAGCGAAGTCCTGCTGGAGACCAGCCAGGCGCTCCAGCGCGCGGAGGGAGAACAGCAGATATTCACCGCGGCGGCAGAGCATCTTTCCCGCCTGCTGCGTGCGGGCGTTTCACTGTATCCGGTGCGGGACGGCGCGCTGCAGCCTCCTCTGGTTTGCGACGCGCAAGGGACGGAGGCCGCGCCCTGTACAACGGAACGGGAGCTGCGTGCCGCCCGGACCGTGCTGCGCTGCGGCGGCCAGGCGGGGGCCCGTACGGCCGCCTGCCCGGATGCGGAATGCCTGTATCTGGCCGTGGGTGCGTCTGTTCCGCCGCTGGCCGTGGCGGGGGTTGCCCTGCGGAAGGGACACATTCCGGATGATTTTGACAGAAACCTGATGGCGGCGCTGCTAAACGAATGCGCGCTGGCGCTGGAAAAAGAGCGCATCGCCCGCGAAAAATCGGACGCGGAACTGCAGGCCCAGCAGGAGCAGCTGCGGGCGAACCTGCTGCGCACCATCTCCCATGACCTGCGAACCCCGCTCACCAGCATCTCGGGCAACGCGGGCGTACTGATGGAGAATTCCAGCGTGCTGGATGAGGCGAAAAAACAGCGCCTGTATGCCGATATCTACGACGACTCCATGTGGCTCGTCCAGCTTGTGGAAAATCTGCTTTCCATCACCCGGCTGGAAAACGGCGGGCTGGACCTCCGCATCCAGCCCGAGCTGCTGGAGGAGGTGGCGGGCGAGGCGCTGCAGCATCTGAACCGGCGCAGCGCCGAGTATCCCATCCGTGTGGATATCGAGGACGACCTGCTGATGGCGAAGATGGATTCCCGCCTGATCACGCAGGTCATCATCAATATCGTGAACAACGCCGTCAAATACACGCCGCCCGGTACGGACATAACCCTCAGCGCGCGCCGCGAGGGAGACACGGTGCGGGTGGAGATCGCGGATACAGGCCCAGGCATTCCGCAGGAGGCACAGGGCAGGCTGTTCCAGATGTTCTATACCGCGGGCAACGACCGCGGTGACGGACGGCGGGGGCTGGGCCTGGGCCTGGCGCTGTGCAAGTCCATTGTGGAGGCGCACGGCGGGAAGATCGGCATGCGGGCCAACGAGCCCCACGGCTCCGTATTCTTTTTTACCCTGCAAGCAGAGGAGATAAAGCTATGAACAAAGCAAAAATACTGGTGGTGGAGGACGACAAGGCCGTGCGCAACCTGATCACCACTACACTGGAGACGCAGAATTACCAGTACCACACGGCGGAAAAAGGCAGCGAGGCGCTGCTGGAGGCTGTTTCCTTTCAGCCGGATGTGATGCTGCTGGATCTGGGCCTGCCGGATATGGACGGCATTGCCATCATCGAAAAGGTGCGCGGCTGGTCGGGCATGCCCATCATCGTCATCAGCGCCCGCAGTGAAGACAGGGACAAGATCGACGCTCTGGATGCCGGTGCAGACGATTATCTGACAAAGCCCTTCAGCGTGGACGAGCTGCCTTTTTCCGGCGTGTTGCGCTGCGCCGCGCGCGGCAGGACAGCGGACACGCGGGCGCGCCCGAGGCGGTGTTTACCAATGGTGAGCTGACGATCGATTATGCCGCGGGCTGCACCTATCTGGCCGGGCAGGAGGTGCACCTCACCCCCATCGAGTACAAGCTGCTGTGCCTGCTGGCAAAGAACGTGGGCAAGGTGCTCACGCACAACTTCATTTTGAAGGAGGTGTGGGGCAGCGCCCTGCCGGGGGATACGCCTTCGCTGCGTGTGTTCATGGCTACGCTGCGCAAAAAGATCGAGCCGGTGCCGGCACAGCCAAAATACATCCAGACCCATGTGGGCGTGGGTTACCGGATGCTGCGCATTGCAGAGGGAGAGCCCGTACAGAAAAACGGATGATATTTGATGCGGAACCGTCTGCCCCGTCGGGGCAGGCGGCTTTTTTC
>OGQQ01003014.1_pt1 | contig 10187 bp, 5 predicted proteins | sample 1553281 | NCBI WGS metagenome assembly OGQQ01 (sample SAMEA2579937, study PRJEB22360) | human gut metagenome | biome: human gut; feature: human-associated habitat; material: faeces | place: Denmark | collected 2008/2010 | reverse complement strand
GCGTAACAGGCGCATCCTGCCATATTTCCAATGCAGAGGACAGCAAACTGTGGGTCGAAAAACGATAACGCTCATCCAAGGAATACTTCTGCCAAATGGCATCGCTGGTGCGGATGTCATCCTCTGTCAGCACATTGGGGAGCTGCTTCAAGTCTCCGACAATCACGATATTCCGGGCACAGGAAAATGCCAGAACGCCGGTGGCCAAATCAACCTGGGAGGCCTCATCCACGATCAGATAATCATAGATATGATTGACGCTCAGCGTTCCCTTGATGGAATAGGTCGTGCTGAGCACCACCGGATACTCCCGGGTAAACTCCGCAGAATTCCGGCGGAAATCACTCATTTCAAAACGCTGTCTGTCATTCTGCCAGTGATACCGCGCTGCCAGCTCCGCCCGGAATAGCCGCAGAGACTTCTGGGTAAGCTCGTCCATTTTCGCATCGAAAGCGTAGTGTTCCAGCTTGCGGTTCAGCTCCTGCTTTTCGGTCTCCAGTTCCCGTCTCTTTACAGCATAAAACTGACTCTGCAGATAGGGAATGACCAATTCCGGGGAACGGAGAAACAGTTTGAGCGCGTTGCGATTGAATCGGAACATGATAGAGAGCTTTTGCAAAAGTCCTAAGCGGCTCTCATGTTCTGCATGCTGTTCAAATTCCATCCAAAGCGCAAGGATTTTCTGCGAGGACAGCCTGTCCAAGCTCTCCGTCGGTGCGTCGCTATAAGTCGCATAGTATTCCTCAAAATAGTGCTGCTCCGGATTCAGCTGCAAGAACTCCTGCTCAATTTCCGCAATGCGGTTCTTGGCGTTGAGCATTTCGTTCAGCTCTTTGGAAAGCGCAGTTGTCTCTTGATCCAACTGCTGCCGTTCCTCTGATGGCATCTTCCAATCACTCATATCCGGATAGGCACCGGTCTGGCCCTCTAAAAACTTCTGCTTGTTGGCAAGGCTTCCGAGAAACGCCGTCAGAAAAGCAGCATTCTTCTTTTCCAACTTTTCCGCTACATTGTGCGTTGCAGAATTGTTATTGGATACAACCGCTACAGTCTTTCCGCTCCGAACCACATTAGCGATAATATTTAGGATCGTCTGCGTTTTCCCCGTCCCCGGTGGCCCCTGAATGATGCTGATTTTGGAGGAAAGCGCCCGCTCCACCGCCAGCTTCTGACTCTGGTTCAAGCCAAACGGATAAATCACAGCCTCCGGCATCTGGGGTGCTTTGGCTTCTTTCTGCGGTGCAAGATAGCTCGCCAGCACGGTATCCTCGCTGACCTGCTTGATTTTATCGTACTGCATGCTCAGAATGTTGATACCTTCCACCTCGAGGCTAATTGCCGCAGCAGTCTCCTTGAAATACTGGAATGCTTCTTGGTTTTTACCGTCTGTCAGGCAATTCTGCTGGAACTGCACTTCACTCCTACGGAACAATAGATCTTTCTTTCCGTTGCGGACAATGCGGTAATATCCGCCGAAGTCGAGAAGCTCATCAATTTCACTGATCGTTTGCCCATTCGCGGTGACAATCACCTGTGCGGGATTGATTTTCTTTTGCAGGGACAGGATCTCCACATTACTGCTCTGGAAGCTGTATGTTTTATTGGGCGCACTGGTATAGACGACCTCGCACTTCCCGTCGTGGAACTGAAAGCTCGCAACCGAGTCCGTCTGGTCTTTTCCTTTTATGATGATCAAGCACTTTCGTGCGTCCATAGGTATCTCTTCCCCCAATGCAAACTGTTGATTTACGGGTTATCCACCCACATTTCACACTGGCTCATGACAGTCTGAACGGCATCATCCATGCCCTCCGGCGGATATTTGTGCTTTTTCAGCAGCCTTTTGACCAAGCGCCGCATTCCGGCTCTCGCGCTCTCTTTCTTTTGCCAGTCTATTGTCTGGTTTTTGCGAAGCAAATCTGTCAGTTCCTTCGTGATAGCAATAAGCTCGTCATGCTCGTAAAAGTCCTTGATTGCTTGCGGCTTCGTGAGAGCATCATAGAAAGCAAGCTCGTCCGCTGTCAATCCGAGTTTTTCACCCTCGGCGGCAGCAGCGGCAATGTCTTTCGCCAGCTTGAGTAATTCTTGAATGACTTCCTCGTTGGTCAGCATTCCGTTCAAATAGCGGTTCATTGCGCTCTGAATGATTTCGGAGAACTTCTCAGACTTGACGATATTTGTTCGGCGGTAAACAGAGACCTGTTCGGAAATCAGTTTTTTCAGGAGTTCGACTGCAAGATTCTTCTCCTTCATGTTTGCCACTTCTTCAAGGAACTTCGGATCGAACAACGAAAACTCAGTCTGGACATCGGAGAAGAGGTTGATAACGCCTTCGCTCTTGATGCTGTGCTTCAAAAGTTCGTTAATGCGCTCATTTACTTCCGGAAGCGTAAACTTCTTTCCGGTACCGCCTGAAACCAAGCGCACGGTCATTGTTCTTACGGACTCGAAGAAAGCTGCCTCCATGCGAGTTTGCTCGTCTACCAAGCTGCTGCACAGCGAAAGTGCCTGCTTGAGAAGCAGGGCTTCTTTGATAAACACATTCTGTGTCTTCTCATGGTCGGGAAGCTCGTACTCTGCAACACTCTTGCCGAGTATGAAGTTCACTCCGCCGCTGATGAGCTTCGCCCTGTCAAGGTCGCTTCCGGTCATGAATTTCTCATAACTGAATCCGTGGAACAAATCTCTGCAAATAGAGAGCTTTTCAAGGAACTTCGGATATGCAGCCTTGCTTACATCTGTATCACCATAGTTCTTCTTGTCTCTGGCAGTATAGTCGTTCATTGCCTGTTTCAGTGCAGCCGCAATACCGACGTAATCGACAACCAAACCGCCTTCTTTATCTTTGAAGACACGATTGACGCGGGCGATAGCTTGCATCAGGTTGTGTCCAGCCATCGGCTTATAGACATACATCGTAGCAAGGGAGGGAACATCAAAGCCGGTCAGCCACATATCCACGACGATGGCGATTTTCAGCGGAGAGTTGTTGTCTTTGAATTTCCGCGCCATATCGTCCTTATGAGCTTTGTTGCCGATAATCTCACGCCATTCTTCGGGATCGTTATTGCCTTGCGTCATGACCACTGCAATCTTTTCCGTCCACGCTGGGCGTAGCTCAAGAATGCGCTTATAAATCTTCATTGCTATGGGACGCGAATAAGCAACGATCATCGCCTTGCCGGTCAGGATATTCTCACGGTAATTCTCGTAATGATCAAGAATGTCATTTACCAAGGAATTGATCGTCTGGTCGGCACCGAGGATTGCTTCCATCTGACCAAGTTCCTTTTTGCTCTTTTCAATGACATACGGATCAGCGTTGTCAGCCATAATGTCATACTCATTATCGATCAGATGGAGAGTGTTCTCGTCGAGTTTCAGGTGAATCACACGGCTCTCGTAGTAGACGGGTCTGGTCGCGCCGTCTTCAACTGCCTGTGTCATATCATAGATGTCGATGTAATCACCGAAGACCTCTCGTGTACTGCGGTCTTTTGTGGAGATCGGTGTTCCGGTGAATCCAATGTAGGTCGCATTAGGAAGCGTGTCTCTTATAATGCGGGCAGTGCCGATAACGGTTTTCGCCTCGACTTCGCCGTTGTCCTTCTGCTTGACCACAACCTTCTCATTGAGACCATATTGCCCACGATGCGCTTCGTCAGCCATCACGATAATGTTCCGGCGTTCCGAAAGAGCTTCGTTGCTTTCTTCAAACTTCTGCATGGTCGTGAAGATTATGCCGTTTGCCTGTCTGTTTGCAAGCAGTTCTTTCAGATTCTTGCGGCTCTCAGCGTGCTGCGGCGTTTGCCGGAGGAAGTCCTTGCAGCGGGCGAATTGTCCGTAAAGCTGGTCGTCCAGATCGTTACGGTCGGTAATGACAACGATAGTGGGGCTTTCTAACGCTTCTTGCAGATAATGAGCATAGAAGACCATAGACAGCGATTTTCCGCTGCCCTGCGTATGCCAGAAAACACCACCCTTACCGTCCGTCACTGTTGCGTGTTTTGTAGACTCAATCGCCTTTTTGACTGCGAAATACTGATGATACCCGGCGAGTATCTTGAAAGTATTCTGTCCATCCACATTAAAGCAGATGAAGTTTTTCACGATGTCAAGGAAGCGGGTCTTCTCAAACAGTCCTACAAAGAATGTGTCAAATGATGCGTGTTGCGTATTCTCATAGCTGCCGTCTGTTGTTTTCCACTCCATAAAGCGGTCTTCGCCGGACGTGATTGTACCAGCCTTTGAAGTGGTCAAGTCGCTCATGACACATACCGCATTATAAATGAACATAGAGGGGATCTCATACATATAGTTCCGGAGCTGGCGGTATGCTGCGGAAGCATCGGTTTCTTCGCGGGACGGAGACTTCAACTCCACAATGACGAGTGGGAGACCATTGACAAAGAGAATCACATCTGGTCTTTTTTCGGAGTTCTCAATGAAAGTCCATTGATTCGCAACTGTGAACTCGTTACTGGCAGGATTTTTGAAGTCTACAAGGTAAACAAGGGTAGAGCGTTCTTCACCCTTGTCATAGTATTTTACCGGGACTCCGTTTTGGAGGTAGTCCATAAAGACCATGTTCTTCTGCAAAAGCGTTCCGGTTTCAAAGTTCTTGAGCTTATAGATTGCCTCCGTCAGAGCATCCATTGGCAAGTTTTTGTTGATTCGCTGCAAAGAGGGCAGCAGGACATCCTCATAAAGCGGAGAGTGATAATCGCGCTCCACATCTGGTCCATAGACATAGGTATATCCAAGATCCTCATTGAGAAGCTGCAAGACGGCATTCTCATAATTTGATTCGGTAAAATAGCCTGCCATTTGTACTCAACTCCCTCTATATAATATCCGCATAGATGCGGTTTTCAGCTTTTGTGAAGATTACCTCAGCAGGAAATAAATCTTCTCCCGCATTTGCCAATGAAACCAGTGTTATTGCCCATTCCCACAACTGTACAGGCAGCCTATAACATAGATTTTCAGGTGATGCCTCAACAGTGACTAATGGGATGCCGCCCTTTGCAATACCGACAGAAAGAACTACAAAGGCGTTTTTTCCTTTGGTGAGTTCCAGAATGGGTTGTCTGTCTACATCGTGATAAACTTTTGCGCCGCGTCGATTCCTAAAAAAATCCTTTTCTTGATCTTTCACCGGCTCAACAGGCAGCTTGTTTTTCATCTGCTCAAAATGGGTTTCAAGTCTTTGGCAGATGCAGCTATTACAATACTCCGGTTGCATATCAAAGTCTTGTTCGATGTCTTTAGCTGAATTGAAATGATTCATGAAATCCAGCAGTCCCAAAAAGCTAACAAGGTCATCTGAATAATTACCGGCATAGACCTTATACCAATCATTGTTGATCTCGAACACGATATGATAAAGCTGCTTGTATAGCTGTAACTGCCCATCGGTTAGTCTGAACCATTCTTTGCTAAGAAGAGTCTTCGCAATGCGGGGACTGTCCTGCGTCGGTGTCAAGGAATGGTATAGCGATTTCATCAGTTTGCCGATAATTCCTACCAGCATATCAGCCATTCTAATTCCAAAGTGGTCTATCGAGTCTGCCTCTTCGCAATTCTTCAAACTGGCTTCTTTCGCGGCAATGAGAGTTTTGCTTTCGGCTCCTGCTTCACCTTCCTTGTCAAGCAAGACTGAATAATCAAGAATGCCCTTGCTGCTCAGGAAATTTCCAAACCCGACAAACTGCGAATGGTAGTCCCAAGTGAGGGACTGCGGAACATCGACGTTATTCAGGACATAAAGGACGGCTTCAAATGCCGTGTTTTCCTGCGCCTTCAATTCGCGGTTTTCTTTGTTACGCCTAATCCGGTTCGTCAAGAATGTCATTAACGCAGCTACAAACTCCGTTGGACTTTTATACAGGCTTTCAATTACCTCTGTGGGTCGGTATGTAACTATCGCTTTGACTATTGAGTAGCGTGCAGCGTCCATATCAAAGAAGACGCTATTGCGATAGCCTTTGAAAATCTGGGTGATAACGTATTCGATTTTGCTTGCACAGAACAGAAAGATATAGCTGTTCTCATCAAAGATGGAGAAGAAATCTCCAAGCAGCTTTACATTTGCTTCGTTGAGAGAGGCAAATCCATGAACTAACTGCTTCGGCTTTATCGTTCCGCTTTTCAGCTCTCCTTTTTTCTTCCTATCAGCGTATTTTTCTTCAAAAGCATGATAACGCTGTTCAAAAGCTGTTTCGTGATCGCTGCGCCACCCGATAATAGCTGCCAGAAAACCATCATAATATGTCTCACCAGTAACGGTTGAGAGATTGATGACCCTGCTATGCTCAGACTCATCGTAGTAAAAGCAGTATTTCATCTTATCCCTCCTAGCGTAAACGATAATTTAGCAGCTTAGAGCTGGACTGCAGAGATGTCGATCTCGCCGGACATGAGCTTAGGAAGCAGAGAGTCACGGATCGCTTCTAATCGGCAGTTTTCTTCGTAGTTGGCGCGGATTAACTCATCTATCGGATGAGCGACAACCTCAAACTGATCGATTTCAGTTACAGGAGGAATATCAATCGGTATGGCATTGAGTGCATCCCTATTGATGGAGCCGAAGACTGTACCCTCGCCATTAAAAATATCAAGCTGAGACCTGAGTGCAAACATAGTATAGAGAACAAACGAACTGTGACCAGTTTTACTATGAATAGCACCTAAGCCGCGCCCAATGCAACATCTCTCATACGCTATATTGAGATCACCCACGGGAGCGCGGACGCTGAGAAGGACATCGCCAGCCTCAGCCATGCGTTTAGGTTCGGTGGTAAAAAGCCGCCGTTTGGGAAACCGAAATCCAAATTCGGCTCGTCCCTGATAGAAAACCTCGCCAACACCGTCTTCGTTGTAGCTGCTGCCACTCGGAGACTGCCCCATTGTGATGACTGCAATGTCACTGAGAGTTCCAGAGGTAACATTGCTGTCGGAGCTGTTGAGGAACATTTCAGCATACAATGACATCGCTTGCTGCTGTAAATTATCGTTTATAGCATTATTGCATTCAATCTTTTCGTCAATAGGTCTTAAAACGGCAATAATCTCATTTCTAACAGATTGCGGCGGAACAGGGACGGGCATCTCTCGTAAGCCCCCAAGCGGCACATAGGCTTGCGTCGAGCCTCTGAGATGTGTCTGGATATACGCTTTGGCTTGCGGAGACTTTAAGTAATAGTACATCCAAAGGGCATTTTCTTTGTTACCTGAGAATTTGAAAATGCCCATGTTTTTACACGCATATTCTACATGGGGATTTTTTTCGAGATAGATATTTCCTATTGTTCCTATCATGCTGAAAAGAATATCCCATTGCTCGACCGCACTTCTGCTGATGACTTTTAGGTAGTCGGCTTCACTAATCCAGTTTGCCGAGTCAAAATCAATGTAATGACCTTTCAGGTGCTTTGAAGTAATAAGTTTCCAGCCGGATTGCTGCGGTTTAGGGGAGTCATGTGTTCCGTCAGTAATTAAGGTGCAGAACTGGTCCGCTCGAACAGTTGACCATGACATAATTGTTCACCATCCTATCCAATGTATTTTCTGTGTGCCAGCTTCACATTCTGCTGTTTCACCATTGCATAGTGCATGGTGGTATCGATTTTCTGATGCCCTAAGAGCTGCTGGACTTGCTCTATGGGCATTCCCTTGTCTATGGCAATAGTAGCCAGAGTGCGTCTGAACTTGTGGGGATGAACCTTTGGAATATTCAGACGCTTTCCCAATTCCCGAAGGCGGACCTCCACTCCGCCGATCATCAATCGGTCAAAGGGCGCTTTCAGTGAAACAAACAAAGCCGGGTTTTCATCGGTTCTGACCTCAAGATAGTTTTGAAGGTGGATCTTCGTCCTTGCATCGAAGTAGACCAATCGCTCTTTATTACCCTTGCCGATAACAACGCATTCGCGTTCGTTGAAGTTGATGTCTTCGCGGTTTAGCGTGACCAGTTCTCCAACACGCATTCCGGACGAAGCCAGAAGATCAACCATTGCCAAATCTCGCGCCGTTGTACAGTTGTCGCGCATCAGCTCCAACGCTTCATCGGTGTATGTGTCCTTAACAACCTTTGCGGTTTTTACCTTATGAATCCGTCGCACCGGGCTTTTCACAATGAAATCCTCATCTTCAAGCCACGAGAAGAAGCTGGACAGGATCCGGCGGATGTTGTCTATGGTCACTTTGCTCGACCTACGCTGAACTTGATAGCTTGTCAGATAGCGGCGCAAATCATCTGTGGTGATCTGTCGCACAGCCTTTCCAACTCCGGCAATTAGAGCCTCAATCGTCTTCCGGTAGTAGCTCAGGGTTTTTTCCGAACAGCCTTCGATCCGCTTTGCCGTGATAAATGCTTCGACTGCATCTGTTTCTTCTGCTGGAATTGAGCCACTATCATAGGTGATCGTTGCCCCTTCCAATGTCTCAGCCATTGCATCCCGAAGGTGCATGAGCTGTTCGTTGTTAAGATACGGCAGCATTTTTCGCTGTATCGCCGTGATGAGTTGTTCTGTCATTGTCGTGTCTCCTTTCGAGGTAAGAGAACGACATTCAGTGGCAGTCCCTTTTGTAAAACTCTCGCCACTGGTGAGAGTTATTTAGACGGTAAACGATAATTTAGCGGCTTAGAGATGAACAGAAGAGACATCAATCTCGCCGGACATCAGCTTGGGTAAAAGACTATCCCGAAGTCGTTTGAGCTTGTCGTTTTCAATGGCGTTAATCCGCATTTGAGCGTACATCGGTGAAACGAGAGACTGAAACTCTGCCAGCTCGTCCTCCGAAGGAAGAATTAACTCATAAGAGAGCGTGTCCGACGGTGTTGTTCTTTGTCTACTGCCCGTTGAGCCAGTAACATGACTACACATAAAGTCGGAAAAGGAGCCGCTGTCTATGACTGAGTACAGGAAATCCGTAATAGATTGATCCTTTGCTTTATAGACGATGAACTCCGTAGAGCATACTGCATTCCCGGTCAGACAATACGGCTTCCAAACACGCTTCGTTGTTGGGTTGAGTTTTGAGATCATGAAGCACGAGGCATCAATGATGAATTTATTGCTCTTGATGGATGTGGATAGCTCAAAGACCGGAAACCTCGCCTCATCAAAAGCTGGAATGCTATAATGCTCAAGCAGTATCTCAAGCTCTTTCAGTGGGTTGAAACTCTTATTTGAGATCGTCGCAACCTCTCCAAGAGTTACAATACGCCAGTCGGAAGGCAAATCATTAGGCGAAACAGTCTCAAAACGCTCATGATATATTGCTTGCGCTTGCTGCTCTAAATTATCGTTTAGCTGTTCGTTTACAATCAACTTCCTATCAATAGATTCAAGTGTGCCTACTATGGCGTTCTGCTCGTCAAGTGACACGGGATAGTTGATCATAATTTCATCTAACAGGCGGTCACGGTTTAGTTCAGTTTGTCCCGTAGAGCCTTCATCTAACTGCAAGACTTCCCATTGGTGCGCTTTAAGAGCGTAACCAAGGAACTTCTGCGTTACCTTTCCGTTTGAACGGATAAGGATCATGTGTCCGTCTATTGTAGTTGCGGACGGAACATCTTCAATTTGCGCAATTCTCCCAGCGGTTCCCGCGCCTGTCGAATTGATCAGAATATCATCGGGTTTGACATATCGTTCAGGAGGGACTTTCTTTTTCCGGGTATCATGCAACCTTGAATCCCCATAGCTTATTCGGAAATTCCGATTGCACTTTTGATTGAGAACTTTAATGGTTGACTCGGATGCTTCTTCTGCATACGAAGGAGCAATTCCTTTGGAAATATACCCAACCAGCTCTCGTAACGGTACCTCATGCCACTCAGATGTCATATCCAATCGCCCCCAGTCGTTCTTTGATCTGAGCCTCAAGCTCATGAGACTTAGTGAAAAGCTCAGATAGTTCAGAAGTCAGACGCCCCATTTTTTCTTCAAACGGCTCACCGTCATCTTCCTGTTCCTCAATGCCAACATACCGTCCCGGCGTGAGAATGTAATCTTGCTTTGCAATATCCTGCGTTGTAACAACAGCACAGAAGCCCTTTTCATCTTCAAGCGTTCCTTCAACGAATGCGTTGTAGGTGTCGGCAATTTTCTTGATGTCTTCATCCGTCAGTTCGCGCAGCTTCCGCGTAACCATAGTGCCGAGTTTCCGTGCGTCGATGA
>OGQQ01003011.1_pt1 | contig 10194 bp, 9 predicted proteins | sample 1553281 | NCBI WGS metagenome assembly OGQQ01 (sample SAMEA2579937, study PRJEB22360) | human gut metagenome | biome: human gut; feature: human-associated habitat; material: faeces | place: Denmark | collected 2008/2010 | reverse complement strand
GAATGTTCTTTGGCTGGTCTGCTCTCTTCCGATTTTTACGATCGGTGCATCTACGACAGCGATGTATACGGTGATGCTGAAGGTTGTAAAGAATGAAGAAGGATATATTGTAAAAGGCTTTTTTAAGGCATTTAAAGAGAATTTTAAAAAGAGTACAGTCATTTGGCTGATCTTATTGGTGATCGGCACTTTTCTGGGGGCAGACTTATATCTGACAGGTTCTGCGGAAGGCTCTGTTGGGATGGCATTAAGAGCGATTTTTGCAGCACTGGAATTGCTGGTCATTGCAGTTGGAATTTATGCATTTGCACTGACAGCAAGATATGAGAACAGTATTAAAGGGACGATCCGCAATGCATTGACTCTGACGCTGGCGAGATTTCCGTCTACCGTACTGATGTTGGTGGTTATGGCAGGACTGATCGGTGTATCTGTATGGAATCTCCAGTTGATTACATTTGCTCTTCCGTTTTGGGCATTATTTGGAGTTTCGATCATTTTCTGGATCAACTCAAAGTTATTAAGAAGAATTTTTGCAGGAATTGAAGATCATACAGAGGAGGAAGTAGAAGAATGAACTTTTTAGAAGAGAGAATTATGAAGGACGGTGTTGTAAAAGAAGGAAATGTCCTGAAAGTAGACAGTTTCCTGAACCATCAGATGGATATTCACCTGTTGAATGAGATGGGAGCAGAGTTTAAAAGAAGATTTGCAGATAAGCAGATCAACAAGATTCTGACGATCGAGGCATCCGGAATCGGCATCGCCTGTATCGTGGCACAACATTTTCATGTACCGGTTGTATTTGCCAAGAAAGCACAGAGTGTGAACCTTGACGGCGAGATGTACACCACCAAGGTAGAGTCTTTCACCCACAAGAAAGTTTACGATGTGATCCTTTCCAAGAAATTTCTCGGACCGGAAGATCACGTACTCCTGATCGATGATTTTCTTGCCAATGGCTGTGCACTTCTCGGTCTGATCGACATCGTTAAGAAATCCGGCGCAACTCTTGAAGGAGCCGGAATCGTTATCGAAAAAGGCTTCCAGTCCGGCGGACAGACCATCCGTGACATGGGTATCCATCTGGAATCCCTTGCTATCATTGATTCCATTGCTGATGGCAAACTTACTTTCCGTGAATAAGATTTATCATAAAAAATACTCCTGGAAACTTATATACATTGTTTCCGGGAGTATTTTTATTTTTATCACAGCCAGATCATGATATCATTTCTGATCTACGCATCTGCACCCTTTTCCGACTTTTCTGAAGGTGTCGGAGTTACTGTTTCCTCCGGTGTCGGTGTTCCGGAAATTTCCGTTTCTTCCTTTTCCGATGAAGCCGATGCAGCTTCCGGTGTATTTTCATCTATATCCGGTTCTTCCGTCACCGTAGCTTCCGATGTCACTGTCGGCGTTGGTGTGGCAGTTGCCTCCGGCATGATCTCTTTTTCTTCATAATATCCGTCATCCACAAGCATCTGATAATTATCTGCATCGATCAGCTGGATATCACTGGTCACAGTTCCCACGATCTTGGTCCCGTTGTCATACTGCTCATAATCGGAGATCTCCGGCTTCTCCCCTTTCAGAAGAGCATCCACCATCGTCACACAGTCATGTGCCAGTACACGGTTATCAAACAGCAGATCATCCTCAATCTTTCCCTGGATCGCAGCGGTCACTGCTTCTGCCTCACAGCCGCCTCCTGTGATCATAGGCCAACCATCCTCTCCAGACACATGTCCTGCATCCTCCAGGGCATCCACAGCCCCAAGTGCAAGGTCGTCGGCACCTGTGCAGATAATATCCGGCGCACCCTCTGTATAATTCTGAGAAAGGATCTCCGCCATATCATTCTTTGCGGTATTTCTTCCGAAACGCATCACTGCAGTATCATCAAAGGTCAGCTTTCCTGAAGTACATACCAGTGTTCCGTCGTCGAAATATTCCTGAAGCTTCTCCATCACGCCATTATAAAAAAACAGTGCGTCACGATCATCCGGAGAGCCCATAAGGAACTCAATGGTCAGAGTTTTCTTTTCTTCCCGGGCTTTCTCCAGATCCATTTTTTTTATGATGGAATCTCCCACCATTTTTCCGGCTTTTCTTGTATTAAAGGTAACATAATAGTTGACCTTATCTGTATCCATGATCAGCTGATCGTAAGAAATCACAGGGATAGATTTCTCATACACCTGCTCCAGCACATCGTTCAGGCTGTAAGCATCTGAAGGTGCGATGACAAGTGCAGAAAGCTCTTCATCGTCCAGAATGGACTGGATCTGTGATACCTGCGTATCACTGTCTTCATCTGCCCAAAATATCTCTGCATCATATCCATCATCTTCCAGTGTATTCTGAAGAGTTTCTCCATCAGCAGACCAACGGGGATCATCTGCTGATGAAGGCAGAAACACACCTACTTTCTTATCTGCTGCCGCAGTTTCTTTTGCTTCTTTTTTTTCTTCTTCCTCTGCATCATTGCTGTTTTTGGCTTTTCCCTCCGGGTCTTCAGACTCCACACTTTCATTGGCTGCCTCTGTCGCCTCTTTGTTTTTTCCACAGCCGGAAAAGGCTGCTGTAAAGACAAAAGCTCCCACAAGCAGGATTGCTGTTTTTTTCTTCATGATCAAATCTCTCCTATAAGCCTTTATAGTCCTTTGCCAGTGATTTCAGATAGTCTCTGTAGGCGGCTACAGATTTCTTGGGTTTCAGGATACGTACACTGCCGCCCATCCCGGTCAGCCAGCCGTAGAATTTTCCATTTTCCGGAAGCTCTGCAGTTACCGTCAGATCTCCGCTATCTTTCATCTTATATTCTGCATCTGTACCGAAAAAGTCACGCACCTCCGCCTGTACAGCTCCGGTACAGAGAAGTTTTATTTCTTTTTTTATGGTTCCGGCTGAAGCCTCAAGAAGCTTCCGGTACCCTGTCACAGAGGTCTCATGAATATCTTTAGTTTCATGAATCTCCTTAGCTTCCGCAGTCAGCCCGGGTTCTTCAGACGGCTGTTCCTCTCCGGCACTCTCACCGGCAAGATAATACCCACCCGGCCGTTCTCTTGTATAACGGATATCCATTCCAAAAGAACGTAATACCTCCACATCATCATAAATGCTCTTTCGCTCTGCACGGATTCCCTGTTTCTCAAGATTCTCAAGGATCTTCTGCATAGATATTACCCGATGCTCCCCTGTTTCCCGCAGCATTTTTTCAAGGTACAGGATCTTCGCCTTCTGATTGTTTGATTTTGCCATACTGTCCTCTTATCCTTCGTTTTTTACAAAGCGATGGAAAATATAGGAGTTTGCCTCCTGTTCCTCGCTGTCGTCCAGTTTCTCAAGTTCGATCTTTTTACCGTATTTCTTTTCCAGTGCACGGCTGATCAGAAGATCTGCAAGCTGCGGGTTCTTGGGAAGAAGCGGTCCGTGAAGATACGTACCGATCACATTTTTGTATACAACCCCTTCCTCACCGGATTGTCCGTCATTTCCGTATCCTGACAGAACCTTTCCCAGGGATCTGTTGTTTCCGATGGTGGTACGCCCTCCATGATTTTCAAAACCTACGATGGGCATATCAAAAAGATCGCTCTGCATCACAATGTTTCCAATAAGGCGGCCTTTTCCCTGCTCAGTGCTCATATCTACAAGCTTCAGACCCTCGATCATTCCCTGATCCGTCTTATAATAATTTCCAAGGAGCTGATACCCTCCACAGATTGCGATCACAACTCCATTATCTTCCACATACGCCTTGAAATCCTTCTGGATTTCCTTCAGCTTTTCACATACCAGCATCTGTTCTCTGTCGGAGCCACCGCCAAGAAGTACGATATCCAGTTTGGAAAAATCAATTCTGTCATCCAGTTCATAAGCTATGGTTTCTGCCTCGATTCCTCTCCAGAGACAGCGCTTCATCAGACACTGGATATTTCCTCTGTCACCGTAAAGGTTCAGAAGATCCGGATATAAATGCCCTATCGTTATCTTCATTTCTCACCCTCCAGTTTCTTCAGGATATTTCTGGTGCCAAACAGCGCCGTATAATTTACAAGTACATAAAGATTGCCGCATCCATCCCCGATTCGTTTGCGGATGGCTGTCTCCACATCATTTTCCAGCATGGACGGGATATCCACATATTTCAGACGGAGGCGCATATCCTGACACCGGATACCACTGACTGTGATGGAATTGATATTGTCCCCTCCGAAAAGATCAAAATCCACATCCCAGAGCCAGGAGATATCTTTTCCATCCTGTGCATTATCATTGATCACAATGATGATATCCTTTGGTGATCCGTCCTGCATCACAGCTGAAATGTTCTGGTTAAAACCGGCCGGATTCTTGGCAAGATTCAGAACAACACTGGTGCCCTTGATCCGAAACTGTTCATTGCGTCCGTTCTCCGGATTAAACTTCCGGAGCATCTCATTAAAATGCTCCGCCTTAAAGCCTGCGGTACGAATTCCCGCATAGGCAGCCAGAATATTATACACATTATAGAATCCCTTATAATTGGCCACGATCCGTTTATCCTCCACTGTAAAGGCAATCTGATCATCCACCTTTACATCTGTGGCATCAAAGTCGATCTCCGGACGTTTAAAGCCGCATTTCGGACATCTGTAGTCTCCCAGCTGACTGTAATGATAGAAGCTGTAGATCAGCCTTTCTCCACAGCACTTACAGAACCGGCCCTCACGGATCTCGTTTGTTTTGTTCTCGATCACCGGTTTGCTGATCCCGTAGGTTACAAAAGGATTTCCGCAGTCCATGGCAAGATATGCAGACAGTGCATCATCACCATTGACAATGACCTTCATATCCGGAACCTTTTTCATCATTTCTTCCAGGATGTTCATAGTGATATCGATCTCGCCATAACGGTCCAGCTGATCACGGAACAGATTGGTCATAACCATATAATCCGGTCTGATCCTTGTGAACACATGTCTTGTGGATGCCTCATCCACCTCGATACAGGCATAATCCGCATCCAGTTTTCCGCTGAATTTTGCCCCCAATACAAAGGCTGCCACAACTCCGTTGAGCATGTTTGAACCGGTATGATTGCAGATGACCTTTTTTCCCTCTGCCTCAAGGCCTGCGCACAGCATGTTATTGGTTGTGGTCTTTCCGTTTGTTCCGCATACTACAAATATTTTTTCTCTTACCTGAGAAGAAAGCTCTTCCAGGATATCCGGACAGATCTTCATCGCGACCTTACCGGCCCAGGTCACACCCTGCCGGCCCATAAGCTTACAGACATGTCCTGTGATCTTTGCTGCCATCACAGCAATGGTTGTTCTTATTTTCATAATCTTCTGATTCCTTTGTTTTTATTTCTCTTACCACAGATCTTCCGCTGTCAGGAAATCGGTACAGATTCCTTCTGCTCCCTGCGAAATGTATCTTCTGGCCTGGTCACGGTCATTAACCGTATAAACATACAGACTGATCCCGTTTTTTTCAAAGATCTTCTCCGTTTCTTCTGACCAATACTCCCAGTATACTGTTGCTGCCGGAATTTCCTTTTCTTTACAGAAGGATGCAATATACTCCAGCTCTTCCACAGAATACTCCTGCCACAGTGAATATACATAGGAAGGAAAAGAATAGAGCATGGCCGTTCCGGGAAACATTGCTTCATTGTAGATTTCCGGAATGATCCGATCCAGCGTCTCACCGGCACCTGCATTCCTGGCAATTTCCACATAATCACTGTAATCCTCCAGTGTTCTCTGATAATTGCGAAGAGAATACTGTTTGGAATCGATCAGCACATATGCATCCGGATAATCTTTCAGAAGAAGGAAAAAATCCTCCAGTGTCATGGGGGTGTATTTCCCATATATTTTACTTTGTCTGAATTCCTTTTCTGTAAGGACTTTTTTTCCGTTGCCATCCCACTGTCCCATGGGATCGTTCCAGTTATGCCTGCAGACCCATACTCCATCGGATGTCCTGGAAAGATCCAATTCAAAAAGACGAACTCCCTGTTCATACATGAACAGAAATCCCTCTCTGGAATTCAGGTAATCCTTTCCGTCCATACCTCCCAGAGCATGTGCAATGGTCCTGTAGTCCTTCCAGCTAAATCCTCCTGATGTATTCCGGGCAGTTTCTGTTTCCGGAAAACTTCCTCCCAGAAGAAAAAGTGATACAAACAGTATTTCCAATGTCAGTATAAAACGTCGCATCATCTCAGGCAACAAAAAAATGCACAAGACGTAAAGGAAAACATTTCCTCGCTGCTTTCCTTTTTATCTTCTGCAAATTTATCATATCCGGGAACCTGTCCCAAATCATTCCTATATTGTTTCTGTCCGGTAATACCAAAAGTCCCACCGACCATGTTTATCATCCTTTCGCATACGTGTAGTCGTATTTCATACATTACCGATTGTACGCTAAAAAAGGATAATAATCAAGTTAATCCTCTTCTTCCTCGTCATATTCCTGCTGAAGCCTCAGATATTCATCATATTTCTCGTGTGCATTCCGATTATAGGATCGGGAGATCGGTATTACATGCTCTCCGATATGGAAGCTGTCATTTTCAGCTCCTGTGACCCGTTCCATATTTACTATAAAGCTCTGATGACACCGCAAAAATGTACCGTCGTCAAGCTGTTTTTCGAAGTCTTTCAGCTTACCTCTGCACTGGAGTATACTTCCGTCTGTCCTATGGAAATTCACGATATGGAGACTGCTGGTAATATAGCTAACCTGACTGTAGCGTAAAGTATACACACGGGCACGATACTGAAAATGGATCACCCGCTCATCATTCCCGTCGCTAAGTCGCTTCTTCAGTGGTTCCATTACATATTCCAAAGTTTCTTCGGTTACAGGTTTCAGTAAATAGTTATATGCAAACAGGTCAAAAGCATTTCTGTAATATTCATCGCTTCTACTCATAAAAAGCACTGCCACTGACATTTCTTTTTCACGTATCTTCCGTATTGTTTCCAGTCCGTCTACTTTCTTTGAATCAATGTTCACAAAGATTGCATCATAAGGTTTCCTTTTCTTTTCCAATTCTTCCAATAAAAGCTCGCCGCTTTTAAATATCCGAATTTCTGACCCTGGAACGATCCGCTCAAGCTGTTTGTGAAGTTTTCTCGCATCCGTCTGCATATCATCACAAATGGCAATGGTCATCATCGTCATATTTATGTATCCCCTTTTACTCCATCATTGTTACTTTTTGTTCTATATATTATACCATGATTTGTTATTCAAATTATGATATCTTAATGTAATTTATGGTCGAAAACCCACCATTTATGCATTTTTTCGAGTTTTTGGAATATTAAAAAAGGACATTTGCAGAAATGCAGATGTCCTTTAAATCGGTCAGAAGTAAATTATACAAGCTCGATAAGAACTTCCATTGCTGCATCGCCTTTACGCTGTCCGATCTTAACGATTCTTGTGTAACCACCGTTACGATCTGCGTATTTCGGAGCAATCTCGCTGAACATCTTGTCAACCATGTCAACTTCTTTTGTATTTTTCTTTCTGCCAGCGCCCTTAGCAGGAACCTCTGTTACAGGATAGAAAACTTTCATCATCTCACGACGTGCATGAAGTCTGGAAGGAGCATCTTTCTTGATCTCTTTCTGAACTTCATCGTAAACTGTTTTCTTTTTGCCGTCTACGACTTCTTTTACACGTTTTCCGTCAGCATCTTTACGAGCAACCTTAGCTGTTACTGTAACTGTCTCGAAATTGTCTTTCTCACGTACAGCCATAGCGATAAGTCCCTCAGCGATCTTACGGATCTCTTTAGCCTTAGCTTCTGTTGTCACGATCTTTCCGTGATGAAGAAGGTTTGTAACCTGATTTCTGAGAAGTGCTTTTCTCTGGTTAGATGTTCTGCTTAATTTTCTATATTTTGCCATTTTATTATCCTCCATCTGTGGGACACCAGGACATGCTTGTTCGGTCTTACTGTCCTGCTGCTGACACCCCACTCATTACTCTGTTTCCGGATTATTCCTCTGTAGGCTGGAGCTGAAGTCCCAGCTCTTTGAGTTTTGCAAGTACTTCCTCTAAGGATTTGCGGCCCAGATTACGAACCTTCATCATATCGTCAGAAGTCTTGTTGCATAATTCTTCAACCGTATTGATACCGGCTCTCTTCAGGCAGTTGTAAGAACGAACAGAAAGCTCAAGCTCATCAATGCTCATCTCCAGAACCTTTTCCTTCTCATTGTCTTCTTTCTCGATCATAACCTCTGCGGTCTTAGCATTCTCGGAAAGATCAATGAACAGGTTTAAATGCTCGCTGAGAACCTTTGCTGCAAGGCTGACTGCCTCATCCGGATCAAGTGTTCCATTGGTATATACATCCAGTGTAAGCTTGTCGAAGTCAGTTACCTGACCAACTCGTGTATTCTCTACGATCATGTTGACTCTGTCTACCGGTGTGTAGATCGCATCCACTGCGATCATACCGATCGGCATGTCATCGGTTTTGCCTTTGTCTGCACTGATATAGCCACGTCCCTTGGTAATGGTAAGCTCCATGGCCAGTCTGCAGTCTTTTCCACCGTTCAGGGTTGCGATCACCTGATCCGGGTTCATGATCTCAATATCCTGATCTGCCTGGATATCAGCTGCTGTAACAACACCTTTGCCCTCACACTCAATGTATGCGGTCTTCGGCTCATTGTCACTGCTGTGATTCTTAATGGCAAGAGATTTCAGATTCATGATGATTTCGGTCACATCTTCCTTCACGCCCGGAATGGAGCTGAATTCATGAAGTACACCATCGATCTTCACCTGGCTTACTGCAGCTCCCGGAAGGGAGGACAGCATAATTCTTCTTAAAGAATTGCCAAGGGTAGTACCATAACCTCTTTCCAGAGGCTCTACAACGAATCTTCCAAACTTCTTATCTTCGGATATTTCGGTTATTTCGATTTTTGGTTTATTGAAATCAAACACTATAAGGTTCCCTCCTTCTGGGTTAATCAACATTCGAGGGTATTACCAATTTTTATAACTGTAGACACAGTAAACAGTTACTAATTATTTAGAATACAGCTCGACGATAAGCATCTCGTTTACAGGAACATCGATCTGCTCTCTTGTAGGAAGCTCTTTAACTACACCCTTCAGGTTCTCCTGATCAACGTCGATCCACTCCGGAACAAGTCTTCCGCCAGTGATCTCAAGAATTCCTTTATATCTCTCAGAGCCTTTGCTCTTCTCTCTGATCTCAATTGTGTCTCCTGCTTTGCACAGGTAGGACGGAATGTTTACACATTTTCCGTTAACAAGTACGTGCTTGTGATCTACGATCTGACGAGCCTCTCTTCTTGTTCTGGCAAATCCCATACGGAAAACGATGTTGTCAAGTCTGCTCTCAAGCATAACCATAAGGTTCTCACCTGTCTGGCCCTGCATTCTGTCGGCTTTCTTGTAGTAGTTACGGAAAGGTTTCTCAAGAACTCCGTAGATAAATTTTGCTTTCTGTTTCTCTTTTAACTGAAGACCATACTCAGACACCTTGCGGTTTGCACGTTTTAACTGTCTTGTGGACTTCTTATCAATTCCTAAGTAAATCGGATCCAGGCCAAGGGATCTGCATCTTTTCAGAACAGGTACTCTATTTACTGCCATTTCAACTACCTCCTAATTAGACTCTTCTGCGTTTTGGTGGACGGCATCCGTTGTGAGGAACCGGAGTTACGTCACGAATGCTGGTTACTTCAAGTCCGCATGCCTGAAGCGCACGGATTGCAGCTTCACGGCCTGGGCCCGGCCTTCCTGCACCAGTCGCCCGGCATTGGCACAGGCCTGCTGCGGCGAGAGATGGTAGGACATGAAGGGCATGTCGCAGACCAGCAGGGGCCTGGTCAGGCCCCGGGACACGGCGGCGCAGTGATGGATCATCTGGTCCATGGTCACGCTCAGGGTGTCGGGCTGGCCCAGCATGACCATGCCCAGCGAATCCCCCACCAGCACGGCGTCCACATGGTCGTCCATGAGACGGGCGATGGTGGCGTCATAGGCCGTGAGCATGGCCAGTTTGCGTTGTCCCTTGGCCTGGCGGAAAGTGACGGCGGTCTGTTTCATGCGTGCTCCCTTGCTGCGGGCGGGGCGTGCCTGCCCGGGAAAACGGGCTCGTGGCCCGGGGTGGGAAAAGAAAAGGCGGGGAAAGGA
>OGQQ01003010.1_pt1 | contig 10195 bp, 8 predicted proteins | sample 1553281 | NCBI WGS metagenome assembly OGQQ01 (sample SAMEA2579937, study PRJEB22360) | human gut metagenome | biome: human gut; feature: human-associated habitat; material: faeces | place: Denmark | collected 2008/2010 | reverse complement strand
ATACTATGATACATTTTCTATCCTGCAACTGGATGCTCATTCGGATATGCGGGACGAATACGAAGGTTCGCCTTACAATCATGCCTGTGTTATGGCCCGGGGCAAAGAAATTACCCCAAGTGTCGTTCAGGCAGGTATTCGTAGCAGCGCCATCGAAGAAAAGCACAATATCGATCCGGACCGTATTTTTTATGCCCATGAAATTAAAGAATCGGACGATTCTACCTGGATGTACGAGGTGTCTCAAAAACTCCACGATAATGTGTATGTCACAATCGACCTGGACGTATTCGACCCCGCTTATATGCCGTCGACAGGTACCCCCGAACCCGACGGACTGACCTACCGGACAGTGTTGACTTTGCTCAAACTAATCAACGAACGCCATAATATCGTCGGTCTCGATGTTGTCGAACTTTGTCCGAACGATATCAACAAAGCCCCGGATTTCCTGGCCTCAAAATTGATTTATCAGATCCTGAGTATACGTTTCAAGCAATAACCCCGATCAATGCTCACCTATCTCATTACCGGAATAACCGTTGTGGTCTCTTTTATTTGTTTCAACAACAGACTATTGTTCGATAAACTTTCGCTCAAACCCTATCGGATTGTACATGCAAAGGAATGGTACCGTATCATTTCGCATGGTTTTGTTCATGCAGACTGGGTACATTTATTCGTGAATATGTTTACTTTCTGGTCATTCGGCAAGTATATCGAAGATACATTCCGTTATCTGGGATTCGGAGAAGGGGCTTTTTTATTACTCTACTTCGGAGGGATGGTTGTAGCTTCTGCCTCCGATGTGATCCGTTACCGTAATGCGGCATGGTACACTTCTATCGGAGCTTCCGGTGCGGTTTCTGCCGTTTTATTCACAGCCATATTCCTGAATCCGTGGGACAAAATTCTGCTTTTTGCCGCAATTCCCATTCCAGGTATTCTGTTCGGCCTTCTTTATTTAGCTTACTGCCAATATATGGCCCGCCAGGGAAGTGACAACATCAATCATAATGCCCATTTTTACGGGGCGATCTACGGTTTTTTATTCCCAGGAATCTTAAATCCGACGCTTTTCCATTTGTTTTTCAAGCAATTGATTTGAATTTTATATTTTATTATTTTTGTGAGAAAATAAAAACAAAGAATGTATCCGTCCGCATCTGAAATTTTAACGGCTTTTACAAAAAATCCGGACGAGGGAGGAAAATTATTATTCGAACGATACTATAAACCGTTAGTATTGTTTGCAGATTCTTTTTTGACGGACATTCATTTTTCGGAAGACATCGTACAGGATGTTTTCTATGATTTCATAAAACATCGTTCCTACCGCCAGATCGCCCCGGAAGCTCTCACCACTTATCTGTTCCGGTGCATACGGAATACCTGCCTGAACCGTCTGCGCAATCGCAAGCTTGTTATGGAAGCCGAATTGTTGAAATTCGAAGCAGCAGAAGAGGAAGCGATGACCATATCGCCCGAACTGATCGCTGCAATCCGGGAAACGATCAAACAATTACCTGACAAAACACGCCAAGTGATCGTTTCTATCCTGATTCAGGGGAAAAAATACAAAGAAACAGCCGAAGAATTAAATGTTTCTGTCAATACAGTGAAAACTCTACTCAACTACGGCGTAAAGCAATTACGGAAACAATTCCCCGATACACTCCTGCTAATATTTTATTGTATCGAAAACGACTCCCTGACACTATAACTTTTCAATTTTTTGAAAAATAATTGAAAAAATCATTCACCCATTTTTAAAGTTGTGTTATTAACTTATAACAAGTAACACTCTTTATGAACATATCTGATCCGAAACAACAAATACAGGACTACCTCGCAGGACAAATGAGTCCGGAGGAAGAAAAGCAGTTCGATTCATGGCTGAAACAAAATCCGGAAAGCCAAAAGCTGTTTAAGCAATCAGCCAAAGACTATCAGGCAATCCGTTGGACAGAACAATGGGACAAACCGGATGAAAAACAAGCCTACGCCCAATTACAGCAACGTCTGCACAAACACCGGCTGTATTCCGGTTTATGGAAATATGCCGCCTTATTCTTTCTCCTGTTGGGTTGCGGTATTTTCTTCTGGCAACGACACATACCGCAACCGCTTCCTTTAGCTTCGGTAGAATCCCGGGCGAATCACAAGTTCCCTACGCTGACTCTTTCCAACGGACGACAGGTACTTTTAGCCGATACTCTGCAAATCATCAAGGGGTCGTCCTCCAAAGTGAATATCCTGCAACATGACTCCGGCAGTCTGAGCTATACTCCGATCCGGGACACAGTTCCGATAAAGATCACATACCACACCCTCACCGTACCCAAAGGTTGTGAGTTTTCGCTCACTCTTTCAGACGGCAGCCATGTTTGGCTCAATGCCGGAAGCAAACTGAAATACCCGGAAGTCTTTGCCGATGATCACCGGGAGGTATACCTCGAAGGCGAAGCCTATTTCGAAGTTACCCGTAACGAACAAGCTTCTTTTTCAGTCCATACCCGCGACATGAATCTACAGGTATTGGGGACCAGTTTCAATATCAAAGCCTACCCCGATGAGACGGAAACGGTAACTACGCTTCTTTCCGGCAGCATCGAACAGCATTACCCTTCCTCCCGGCAAACCCTAAGATTGTTGCCCTCACAACAATCCCATTTCGATTGTCACACCGGTAATTTACAAATTCTAGAAGCTGATCCCGAAGAAGTGCTGGCCTGGAAAAACGGAAAATTTATCGCCCGCGACAAAACTCTGGAAGAAATTTTCAGAGAGCTGACCCGGTGGTATGATTTCGAAGTAGTTTTTACCCGTCCGGCCCTCAGGCAGCTACGCTTTCATTTGCATACCAACCGTTATGCCAGCATCCGGGAAATTCTGGATAATCTGCAATCGACCAACGGTATTCATTTTTCCTATATCGGTAACAAAATATACATCAGTCAATAAAAACAGGAAGACGCCCTCACATCTTCCTGCAACAGCTTAGATAATCATCCTATTAATTAACCAAAGCTAAACAAAGTTATGAGAAAAAAACGAAGATTACAACAAATCCTGCGAAAGATGAAGCTTCTTGTTCTTCTAACGTTAGTGGGATTTTGTACCTGTCAGGCTGCCGTAAGCGCCCAAAACAGCAAAATCACACTCTCTGCCACCAACACGACTTTAGCATCCGTCTTCCGGCAAATCGAACAACTGACGGATTACATGTTCATTTACAAATCCGGTGATATCGCACCATTCACGGATATCACCATCGACCGCCGACAGACCGAAGTGAACCGTATCCTCGACGAATGTCTGAGCGGAACAGGGTTAAGTTATACCTTCAAGGATAACCTGATTATCATTCAAGGTGCAACACAACAAGCCGAAGAGAAAAAAGTGAACGGAAAAATAACCGACCGGCAAGGTCATCCGTTACCGGGTGTGACAGTAATGATCAAAGGCACCCAGATGGGAGTCGTTACAGACGCCAACGGAAAATACACCATTGCCTTGCCCGACGCAAAGGATATCTTTTTGCGTTTCACCTTTATCGGCATGAAACCGCAAGAAATAGCCTACACCGGACAACAAGAAATCAATGTGACCCTGCATGAAGAAGCTACAGAGATAGATGAAGTGGTCGTTACCGGTTATCAAGTCATCGACAAAAGGAAAAACACCAGTGCAGTGACAACGGTGAAAGTGGACGACATCATGATTCCTGCAGCTACCTCCATCGACCAGATGCTGGAAGGCCGGGTTCCGGGAATGATCGTGATGAGCAACTCCGGCGAGGTGGGCGTCGTACCCAAAATCCGTATCCGCGGAACTTCCACATTGATCGGTAACCGCGAACCGCTGTGGGTGGTGGACGGAATTATCGTACAGGATCCTGTGCAGGTTTCTCCCGAAGAATTGAACAATCCCGATTACATCAACCGCATCGGTAACGCCATTGCCGGCCTGAACCCACAGGATATCGAGCGCCTCGACATTCTGAAAGATGCTGCCGCTACAGCATTATACGGAGCCAAGGCAGCCAACGGCGTGATTGTCGTGACCACGAAAAAAGGACACGTCGGTGCGCCGATTGTCAATTACAACATGACCACCACTTTCCGCCAACGTCCGCGTTACACCGACCGGAAAATCAATTTGATGAATTCCCGCGAAAGAATTCAGTTCTCGCGAGAACTTTTCGACAACCATTATCGGTATAGTTACAATGCCAACATGGTGGGTTACGAAGGAGCGTTGTACGAACTTTACAACGGAAAAATCAACGACAAGCAATTCGCAGAGAAAGTGGCTAAACTGGAAACCATGAACACCGACTGGTTCGATTTGCTGACCCAAGACACCTGGTCTCACCAACATACCCTCAGCATATCGGGCGGTTCGGAACAGACACGCTACTATTCTTCGCTGGGTTACACCCGTGACAATGATGTCATCAAAGGCAACTACAACGAGCGTTATACGGCTGCCATGAACCTCGAAACCACCTTTAACAAGTGGTTTACCGCCGAATTGCAATTCCAGGGCAATCTCAGCAAAAAGAAATACAATCAAGATGAAATTGCTCCGATAGACTATGCTTACAATTCCAGCCGGGCAATTCCCGCATTCGATGAAGAGGGAGAATATGCTTATTATGAAAAATACATTAATAATAGTAGCTCAGGCAGAAGCTATCTCAACTACAATATCTTAAATGAACTGGAAAACAGTTATTCCAAACAACACGCGTCAAGCATCACGGTCAATACGAATCTGAATTTCCGCTTCACCGACTGGCTGAATGCCCAGGCAATTCTTTCGTACACGAATTCCAATACAGAAATCGAAGGGTACTGGGGTCCTGAAACCTGGCACGCCGCAGGTTTGCGCGGAAACAATTACGGAGAAAAAGAGACGTCCTCCAGTAGCTTGCTTCCTTTTGGCGGAGAACTATCCCAAAATCAAACGCGGCAAAACAGCTATACAGTACGTCTGCAAGCCAACCTGAACAAATATTTCGGAGCGAACGAACAACACAACATCAGTGCCAGCGGCGGTTTCGAAATGAGTTCATCCCACTATAACGGATTGGCTGCCGTTTATCGCGGCTATTATCCGGATAGGGGAAAAATGTTCGTGAACAATATCAATGCGGAAGAGTGGCCCGATTACGCAGCATGGGCGGCAAACAATACCCCCACAATCACAGATGACTTGTCCAATATGGTTTCAGGGTATCTGACCGTAGCATACAGTTACTACAATTATTTCACGCTGAATGTAAACGGACGTACCGATGGCTCTAATCGTTTCGGAGACAAAAGCAACGACAAATTTTTGCCCATTTGGTCGGTATCGGGAAATTACAATCTTTCGGAACACTCGTTTATCAAACAGCGCAACTGGTTGAACTATTTGAGTCTGAAAGCCTCTTTCGGTTATCAGGGAAATATGCTCTCCTCCGTTTCTCCGATATTGCTGATGAAGAAAAATCCTCTCGATCCCTATTATGGAGAGATGACGGCAGCGGTCGACCAAATCCCCAACCCCAATCTAAAATGGGAAAAGACGAAATCGTTCAATACCGGATTGACTTTCATCTTATTGGACAAGCGGATTTCGGTGGAGGCGGAATATTACTACAAACGGACGAAGGATGCTTTCATGACGAAAGAGGTTGCCAGCATGAACGGTGTCGATTCATATGCCATCAACGGCGGAGATATTGAAAACAAAGGCTTCGGCGTCGACGTGACACTCAATCCCATCCGCACGAAAGACTGGCACTGGACGTTGTCCACCTCCTTCTCCAAGGACTACAACAAAGTAAAGAACGATCCGGATGCCCAGACCTATGATTATCTGGATTTCCTCAATGGTACGGTCGTGGTGAAGGACAAGGCAGTCAATACGTTCTATTCCTATAAATTCATAGGTTTGAGTCCATTGAGCGGAGGACCGGTATTCGATGACTACGAAGAACGCCAGCACGAATTGGACGGCTTGAGCAAATACGAAACTTTCAAAAAAGTGCTGACCGCATCGGGACGCCGCGAACCCTATATGTCCGGCAACCTGACAACAAACCTGAGCTATAAAAATATTCGGTTGAGCGGTACTTTCGCTTATAGCTTAGGGGCAAAAGTCCGTCTGTTTCAAATGTACCGTTCCGAGCTGATTGCCCCCGAAAGCAACCTGCGCCGCGAATTGTTGGACCGTTGGCAGAATCCCGGAGACGAAAAACATACAAACATTCCGGCAGTCATCGGAAGATATGAACCTTACTATTTTACTTACAATGAACATTGGTCGCAAACTTCTTATTACAATGTGCAACCCTTTGCTTCCAGTCTATGGAACATGTACGATTATTCGGACCTACGAGTGGTTAGTGGCAATTACCTGAAATGCAACAACCTGATGGTGACCTACGAATTCGGAGAACGCATCCTGTCCCAATTGCGGATGACCCGCCTGGCGCTCTCCCTCTCGGGAACCAACCTGTTTACCATTTCTTCCAAGAAATTGAAAGGACAGACGCCGACCCAGGGATTCACGGAAGTCTCCCTGTCCGATCGTCCGACTTATTCCTTTAGTTTGAGTGTTTCATTTTAAAACAACCGGTTATGAGAAATATTTTATTCACGATAATTATTGCCTCACTTCTGACCGCTTGCTCCAACTTCCTCTCCGACTATTCGCAGGATTTGTCGAAGGTGGAGACAGTAGCGGATTTGGACGAACTGCTGCTGGGAGATGCCTATCTGCCCGTCGGTTATTATGAACAATACAATTCCAGTGTGGCGCAGCCATACAATACATTCATCCATATGATGTCGGATGAAATCCAACAAAACCGTTCAACGAATGAAAATGAACATAGTGCCATGCTCAGCTCGGAAGATATGTTCGGTTATTTCACCTAGCAACGGTCGGTAGGAATAAACTCCTTGGAAACAGCGGTCGGGACGGAAAACGAATGCTGGAAAAAGACCTATAAGTACATCAATACCGTCAACATGATTTTGGACGAACTGGGAAACGTCACTGCCCGAAACAAGCGCGAAGAAGCCGATAAAATCCGGATTGAAGGCGAAAGCCATTTCCTACGCGCACTGTACTATTTCACGCTGGTGAACCTGTATGCCGCCCCCTATGAACCGGAAAAGGCGGCAACAACGCCGGGCGTACCGTTGAAACTGACTTCCTACATCGAAGACAAGGAGTACGAAATGAATCCCCTGGAGGAAGTGTACGGGCAGATTATCGACGATTTGGAAGAAGCGGAAGCCTGCCTCAAGCAGACGGAACCCGTCTCCATTTACCATGCCGACCTGACAGCCACCTACTTGCTTATGAGCCGCGTATACCTTTATATGCAGGATTACAAGAACGCCCGGAAATATGCCGAGGATGTCCTTAGCCGCAACAATACGTTGGGGGACTTAAATACCTTCAATGACGAAACGGGAAATTTCTTGAACAAATCTTTACCCGAGGTTATCTTCTCCATGGGAGGTCACCAGTTGTCGACAGGCATGATGGGTTATGAAGGCAGAAGGCACTATGATGACGAACGTCCCTTTTACATTTCGGACGATTTGATTGCCGCTTTTGATGATAACGATTTGCGGAAACAACATTACATCAAAGAAGAGGGAAGTTATTATATCCTTCAGAAAGTACGTTGGGACAGTAAAGACCACCCGCTTGCCAAATGTACGGTTTCCGAGAACTTCCTCTTCCGGACGGCAGAGGCTTATCTGAACCTGGCGGAAGCCGCCGCATTGGACGAAGACGAAGAGAAAGCCCGGGAGATGATCGGATTGTTACAAGCAAAACCTGCCGTGAACGCTACCGGTAACGATTTGATCGATCTGATCCGGGAGGAACGCCAGCGTGAATTGTGTCTGGAAGGACACCGCTGGTATGACCTTCGCCGTTACACCGTATGCACGAAATACCCCTGGTCTAAAGTCATCCGTCACGTCTATTGCGATTACAAATACGATCGAGCTTCTTATAGTTACATTGCCTACAAACAGCGGGTATATGAACTCAAAGAATACGACAAAGCCTACACCCTTGCCCTGCCGCACGAAGTGACCGAATTCCAGAATACGTTGAGTCGGAACGAACGTCCGGAACGGCAACCGGTAGAAACCATCGAAGACGACGAAACGACAGAGGAATGAAACATTCACCATTAACTGAACAAAAAATGAACAAGATATATTACTTCTTATTTCTTTCCCTCCTTTTGGGAGCTTGCACGAAAGAAGACGCATTAGAGCCCACCGGGGCGAATGACGACTACTTTACGGTGCCGGCAACGGCCACCGACCCGGAATCGGTCATGAGACGTGAATTTTACGAAGAGACAGGGGTACATTTGCTCTTCAACGATACCCTGCGCCACGAGCAGCGAGGCACGTTTGAAGACGGGAATCCGCGCTGGTACACGGAAACCATCGATCTCGGCTATTCTATGACTTCACATGATGACGCTCCCGAACTGACTTATCTCCAAACCGGACAGGAAAAAGAAAAAGCTGTGGAATTTGTCAGCAAATATATCCTTCCACACTTGGGACAGGCGGTACGGCCCTATTCGTTTCTGATGGTAAACACCATATACGGAATGGATCCTGACACATATCGCAGGGGTGTTTTGAACTATTATGTCGGTATGCGGACGATGGCGTTCAGTATGGAGCCGGTTTTCAAACTGGAAACCGAAGAGGAGTATGCCGCACATTGTATCGCTATTTTCCAGGCGTATGTCAAGAGTAAATTGAGCACGCTCGATGACGCAGCGACAGAACCCTTCGAGTTAATCAGCGATGAATGGTATTATAAAGAGTATGCAGATTTTGATGCAGATTTTTGGGACAAGTATGATGCACTTGAAGCAGAAGGCGATGACGACGGAATCGACGCCTATTGTAAAGACATTGCCAACCAGTGCGGTTTTATTCGGTTTGATAATTATTTTTGTGACTTTCCTAGCCGTGTAAGCTATGATTTGGAGGATTTCGTAAAAGCTGTCTTAGGCACTCCGGAAGAAGAATTCATGGAAATGTACGAAAACTATCCGTTAGTACGTGAAAAATATACAATTGTACAAAAAATCATTGCCGACATGGGATTCATATTTTAAATAGATAAGCGTATGAAAAAGATTATTTTCTATATATTGGTTGCTTTGCTCGTCGTAACTGTCGGGTGCAACGATGATGACAACAGTCTGCCGGTCATAAAACCCGAAAAAACAGGTACGGTGACCATCGGAGAAAACACGTACGGATGGGCACGTTATGCCGGATTGGATTGGATGACCTCCAATTTCAAGGAAGGCACCCCTTATTATGAATTGACTTATATCGACCAATATGGTTATACAAATGATTTAATTAATGATTGTGAAGACTTGACTCCGGAGGAATGGGACAGATACGGGAACCTTTATTCCTATGAGGAAGCAAAAGCCAATGCACCGGAAGGCTGGCGCCTGCCCACCGACGAGGATTGGAAAAAACTGGAACGGGCAATGGGCATGTCGCAGGGAGATGCCGACGCCATGGGATTCCGCGGGACAATGGAAGGCACTTTGCTGCAACAGGATGTAACGGGGACGGGTATTGCATTGCCTCTCGGTGGATATGCCATTGTATTAGGTCGTCCGGCCACACTGCGCTTCCGGCATTGGAGAGAGTTCGGATATTTCTGGACGGCTACGGAAGAAAAAAATGAAACTCCATTTCCGGATGCTTATTATCGTAAGATTTCTTTCCGCTCTTCCCAAATCGAACGAGGAATAACAAGAATCGTGGATTCAAATTACGAAACCAATTATCCGAAACACATGAGTGTGCGCTACGTCCGTGATGCCGTGGATTAATATCCGGATGATATGAACGACGCGAGAGTGCCGATATACTCTCGCGTTTATATGCTTTTAAAAACATCATAACATGAAATTTTACCTATCCATTTTACTTTGCCTAGTGTGCCTGAGTTGCGCCAACCAGGCAGATCAATACATCATCCGGGGCAGTTTTCCCGGATTACAGGACGGCATGACCGTCCGCCTGTTGAATGCCGAGACCCGTAATAAAGACGAGCAGCTGCTTGCCGCAGATACCGTGAAAAACGGCCGCTTTGAATTGACCGGAAGCGTCGATGCGCC
>OGQQ01003009.1_pt1 | contig 10195 bp, 9 predicted proteins | sample 1553281 | NCBI WGS metagenome assembly OGQQ01 (sample SAMEA2579937, study PRJEB22360) | human gut metagenome | biome: human gut; feature: human-associated habitat; material: faeces | place: Denmark | collected 2008/2010 | reverse complement strand
CTCGCAAAGGGCTGGGGTAATTTTGTATCTGACCGCATTAATATTTGGCGCTTACGATATTGGGGCAGAGATATATATATGCAGGGAACGTTTCAACAGGACTTTTGACTTTTGCTACACCGGAAGAAGTGTACTGGAAGTGTAAAGAAATTATTGATGATATGAAATATACTGGCAGAGGCTTTATTTTACAACCATCATGTGATTTACCTATGAATGCAAAAAGCATCAATTTATATGCGATGTTGAAAGCTTGCAGAGATTTTGGAAATTATATGTATTAATGTATATTGTAATTGATAATATTTGGAATGGTCACATCTTTAGAATGCATAATTAAATAAGTATCCAGAGCTAGAATCAAGTGCAGCATTGTACTTGGTTCTTTTTTTATTATTGAAAATATATATAAATAAGTTTATATATTTAAATAATAAATTTGACAACAATACATGGTAATTATAAAATTATCATGTATTGTTGTCAAATGCTAATAGGAACAAGTTTAACTGATGACTAGAGTAGGTAGTTTCAATGATTAGATATATTGCTAAAAGAGTTTTAAAGATTATACCGGTTTTGCTGGTTGTGACAATAATTTCGTTTTTTGTTACACATTTGATGCCAGGAGATCCGGTTAAATTATTGTTAGGAGATCATGCATCAAAAGAACAGATATTAAGTATGCAACAACAGTTAAATCTGGATAAACCATTTTTAGTTCAATTTGGAATATGGTTTATGAATTTGTTACATGGGGACTTGGGAGAGTCTCTTTTTGGCAATCAGCCTGTATTACAGATGATAATAACAAGAATGGAACCAACTGTTTTATTGGCTGTTTATGGGCAGGTTGTGGGGATGTTTATTGGTATTTCATTAGGAATTATTGCAGCGTTTAATCATGGAAAATGGGCAGATAAGCTTTCAATTGCTATTTCGCTTGCCGGTATTTCAGCTCCCAGTTTCTGGGTTGCAATCATGATGATAGAGATATTTGCGGTGAAATTGGGATGGTTACCGGTGTGTGGATATAAAACAATAGCAGAGGTAGGACTGATTGGTACGTTAAAATATCTTATGTTACCGGGAACTACAATTGCATTTATGCAGTGCGGACAAATTGCCAGAATGACTAGAAGTGCAATGTTAGATATTTTGAATAAAGAATATTTAAGAACTGCCAGGGCAAAAGGAGTACCGGAAAAAGTTGTCATTATGAAACATGCTTTAAAAAATGCGATGCTTCCTATTATTACAGTTTCTGGCTTTAGTCTTGCGGTGTTATTGGGTGGAACATGGATTGTGGAGACTATTTTCAATATTCCGGGGACGGGGAATATGGCAATTAACGCTATTATGAGAAGAGATTATCCATTAATTCAGGGATCTATGATATTTATTGCAACAATTTATCTTTTGGTGAATTTGTTGGTTGACATATTATATTGTGTGTTTGATCCGAAAGTAAGGTATCAATATGAAGAAGAAGGTAAATAAAAAGAAACATAACATATTTTTAATTGTTGGAATCATTATTGTTTTGAGTGCTGTTTTTTTAGCAGTTTTTTGTCCTGTTATAACAAAGTATGATCCGATTGGTGTGGAAGTAAAAGATAGGATTACAGCCCCATCTGTACAACATAAGCTTGGAACAGATGAAATGGGAAGAGATGTTTTAAGCAGAATGTTTTTTGGGGTGCGAGCATCTATGATCATTGGTCTTTCTGTTGCGGTTTTGAGTACGGTGGCGGGTATTATTATAGGTGTTATGGCCGGTTATTACAAAAAAGTTGATAACATACTAATGCGAATTTTAGATGGTATCATGGCATTCCCGTCTATTATTATTGCCATTGCTTTGGCGGGCATTTTAGGGACAGGAAAAGTTAATATTATCATAGCACTTTCAGTAGCATATTTTCCTACAATGGCACGGATTGTGAGAAGTTCGGTTCTTTCATTGAGAGAGATTGAATATGTTCAGTCGGTTAAAGTGGTTGGAGCCAGTGATGCATATATTATCATTCATCATATTATTCCCAATATTCTTTCACCGATTATCGTGCAAATGACTTTTATTTTTGCTCTTGCGGTGTTTGATGAAGCAGCACTAAGTTATCTGGGTGTAGGGATTCAGGCTCCGGAGCCTAGTCTTGGAGGTATGGTTAGTGATGCCAGAAAATATATGTCAGTGGCTCCGTGGACCATTCTGTATCCAGGTCTGATGATTGCATATATTGTATTGGGATTGAATCTTTTGGGAGATGGTCTGAGGGATTATTTTGACCCGAAGTTAACTGAAAAATAGCAGGTGATTACAGTGGAAAAAGTATTAGAAGTAAATGATCTCAATATTGGTATTTACAGAAAAGGTATGAGTTGTTCTGTGGTAAATGATTTGTCTTTTTCTATTAATGAGGGAGAGACGTTGGGAATAGTGGGAGAGTCAGGATGCGGAAAGACAATGACCGCATTAAGCATCATGAGACTGCTTCCAAATAATATTGAAATTACATCCGGCAATATTCTTTTTAAAGACAACGACTTGTTGGAAAAGACAGATAAAGAAATTAGAAGAATATGCGGTAAAGATATTGGTATGGTTTTTCAAGAGCCAATGACTTCGTTGAATCCTCTGTTAACCATTGAAGAACAGATAGGAGAAAGTTTGAAATACCATTTGGGATATGACAGACAACAGAGAAGGACAAGGATATTGGAACTTTTAGGACAGGTGGGAATATCTTATCCGGAGAAAAGAATGCGTCAGTACCCCCATGAATTTTCGGGAGGAATGAGACAAAGGGTGATGATTGCAATGGCCCTTGCATGTAATCCGAAGCTGATTATTGCAGATGAGCCGACAACGGCATTAGATGTAACGGTACAAGCTCAGATTATTCAACTGATTCGTAATTTAAAAAAACAATATCATAACTCGCTGCTTCTGATCACACATAACTGGGGAATTATTGCGGAACTTGCTGATAAAGTATTAGTTATGTATGCAGGAGAAGCAGTTGAGATTGGAACTGTGAGTAGTATTTTTAAACAGCCGCTTCATCCGTATACAAATGCATTATTAGAGGCGGTTGAGCAATTGAATGAGGGGACAGATAGGCTGAAAACAGTTCCTGGGGCAGTCCCACAGCCGGGGGAGAAACATTTGGGGTGTAAATTTGCAGATAGATGTGACTTTGCAAAGGTGTTGTGCAAGCAAAATCATCCTGAACTTTTACTCTGTAATGATGGGAGACAGATTAGGTGCTGGAAAGGAACGAAAGAATATGCTGAAAGTAAATAATCTTACCAAGGTCTTCTCTCTTGAAAAGAGTATCTTTTCAAAAGAGCGTAATTCTTTTAAAGCCGTAAATGAAGTGTGTCTGAATATAAAAGATGGAGAAATATTCTCCATTGTAGGAGAGTCTGGAAGCGGAAAATCCACATTAGGAAAAATGATTGTCGGTTTGTTGAAGCCAGATGCAGGCGAAATATTCTTTGAAGGAAAAAATATCCGCAATTTATTAGGAAAAGAATTAAAAAAGATTAGAGAAAATATTCAGATTGTATTTCAAGATCCATATGCGTCATTGAACCCTAAGATGACAATTGAAAAAATTCTGATTGAGCCATTACTTGTACATAAACGAGGTGATAAGGCATATTGCAGAAAAAAAGCAGAAGAAGTCATTCAGACAGTAGGATTGAAAGTAGAGGATTTAAAAAGATATCCTCATGAATTTTCAGGAGGTCAGAGACAGAGAATCTGTATTGCAAGAGCAATTATCCTGGAACCGAAATTGTTGGTGTGTGATGAAGCTGTTTCAGCGTTAGATGTGCTTGTGCAGACACAGATTATTAATCTATTAAAAGAATTGCAGGAGAAATATCATATGGCATACATATTTATTTCTCATGATTTGGCAGTTGTGAGATATATTAGTGATCGTATAGGGGTTATGTATGCTGGAGAATTGGTGGAGTATGGGGAGAAACAACAGATTTTTGAAAACCCAACGCATCCTTATACAAAACTTCTTATTTCTTCGATTCCTTCAGTTGATCCTGAAAATGTCGATGAAAAAACAGAAATCACAACGAAAAAAGAAGGTGATATATCAAAGTCAGGTTGTTGTCCATTCTATTACAGATGCGAAGAATTTTCAGATTATTGTATGAGTTATCATCATGAATATTTTGAGGTCGAAAAGAATCATTTTGTAATGTGCTGCAATAGCAGAAGATGATGAAGGAATGGTTACACCGTTTGTCTTAAGACAAAGAAAGTAACTAAATATATAAATTTAAGAGAGGAAAAAAGATGAAAAAAAGAGTACTTAGTGTAATTGCTGTACTTCTTTCTTTGACTATGTTTGTAGTGGGATGTAGTTCAGGAAGTAAGAGTGAAGAAAGTGCAGAAAAGGCAGAAAGTGCAGATGACAAGAGTGGGGCAATTACTGTTGCTTACAAAGCTGCACCACCAAATCTTGACAGTGATCAATCCACAGACTGGACAGTTACTGCTGTAATGAATCACGTATATGAAGGGTTGTATGAGTTTAATGCTTCCAGTGAAGCAGTGCCTCATTTGGCTAAATCATGTGACATCGAAAACGATGGTAAAACATATGTTTTTCATTTAAGAGAAGGCGTGCTTTTCCATGATGGTTCAGAAATGAAAGCAGAAGATGTAAAAGCATCTTTTGACAGATGGTTTGCTGTAAATGAGATGGGAATTTCTGTCAGTGAATATGTGGATAGCGTAGATGTTGTTGATGATTATACTGTTTCTGTAAAATTGAACAGTGTATATGCACCATTCCTTAACGTTATCGCATCACCTACATCAAATCAGAAGATGGTTGTAAGACCAGCATCTTTGATTGAAAAATATGGTAACGATGTTCTGGAAGAACACATTGGAACCGGTCCATATAAATTTGACAGCTGGGTTCCGGACGTAAGTGTGAAACTGGTGAAATTTGATGATTATGTTCCGGTTGAAGGTGAAGCTTCAGGACTTGCAGGAGAAAGAGTTGCATATGCAAACGAGATTAACATTCAGTTTGTAACAGATGAATCTGTACGAGTATCTGGATTAGAGACTGGAGAGTTTATGTTTGCTGAGGAAATTTCTCAGGATAAATACAGTCAGGTTGAAAGTTCTGAAAATACAGTTCCGCAAATTATGGATTCTGATGTTGAAGGTATGTTGACATTTAACTGTGGCGCTGCACCGTTTGACGATTTGAATGCACGTAAAGCAGTTGCAATTGGACTCGACCTTGAAGAGCTGGGTACAGCTCAGATTGGAGATGAAAATTTCTGGAGTCTTGACGGATGTCTGTTTGATAAATCTACAGTTTGGTATGATGAAAATGCTGGAGAAGGCGTTTATGCTAAGAATGATATAGAACTGGCAAAAGAGTATCTTGCAAAATCAGATTATAATGGTGAACCGGTTGTTATTGTACAGGGAAAAGATGACAATGTCGAGAGTCAGGGTGCTGAAGATTTAAGATCACAGTTAGAGAAGATTGGATTTAATGTAGAGGTTGAATTGTATGACCGTGCAACAGTTGTGGAAAAACGTTCTCAGAAAGAAGGATGGGCAATTCATCTGACTTACTTTAGTGTATGGAATGCTGACCCACAGGTTTGGGGTGCATGGGTAGGAACAAATGGATGGATCACAAACTGGGATGATGAAAATTCTAAGAAAATGGACGAAATCTTTGCAAAAATGTTAGTAGAGCTTGATCAGGATGCAAGATATAAACTTGTTCAGGATTGGTATAATACATTCTGGGAATATGTTCCATATGTAAAAACGATTGACTACAGTCGTATGAATGCTACAAACGCAAAACTTCAAGGATATGCAAATTATTGTCAGCCATTCTTCTGGAATACATGGGTGGAAGAATAATATAGCTTTGTCGAATAAGTATAAGAGGAAATGAAAATTTCCTCTTATTTTTGCATGGAGGTTCTATGAAAACGAGTAATGTAAATAAAATAAAAAAGGTTTTAAAACTGGAACGTGAGATTATTGGGGTGAAATTTATTCACTACAAAGAGCAGTATGATGAAAATGAAGTTAAAGAGTATGGTTTAAGAACAACGTATTGCAATATGGTCAAGAGGGCAATGGAAGGATCTCACTTCAAACTTACAAAAGAAAATTTTTTTTGTGATTATGGAGCGTATGCACTTGGACTAAAAAAACCGGATATTAGTGTTGTAACAGGAAACAGTTATGCAGTTTGTGGGTTATACGAAAGCCATTCTATAGCAAGAAAGATTACGGAGGAGATGAAATATTTACAACATGAAGTGTATGGAGTAGAAATGGGTCCGCTGCAATACATGGAAAATGCGGATATAGTAATTATTGTGGCAGAAGCAGTACAGGTTATGCGTATTTTACAGGGATACGCATATAAGTTTGGGGTTCCGAAACATCTCTGTACAATAGGAAACCAGGCAGCATGTTCCGACCTAACATCAAAGCCATACTTCAATAATGATCTAAATATCTCGTTAATGTGTGAGGGTGCAAGAAAATATTTAAAATGTGCACCCGGAGAATTAGGTGTAGCTATGCCGATTAATCAATTTGATAGTGTTGCGGAAGGAATTATAATGACTGTAAATCCAGTTGCAAATCATAAAGAAAAAGATGAATTACTTTCCAGACTTGATACAGAAGATGAACTTGGGATAATTATTGATAAAGACACTGACTATGGTAAATGTTTGCAGCAATATGATGATTTTGTTCAAAGGGTAAAATATGGTCAGGCAGAGTAAATTGATCGGACATTTACAGTGTAGGTCATTACTCCTACGAAAATATGGGCATCCAGAATCTCGCCGGTATCCGGGTCAATGATATGTGCCGGATCTCCGGCCCAGTCAACCTCAACCTGCTCTCCGGGCTTGCGGTTGATGTGCATAGTGGTGCGGCGCTTCTGCTCGTCCTGCCGGATATAATAGCAGAATTGGGAATACATGAGCGGCTCATCACCAGCGAGGCGACATTCCTCGAGGTATTCTGTCCAAAGGAGCTTCTTGTTTACTCCGTTGCGGAGAAGTTCCTTGCGGATGTGGGCATAATCTGGCTGTGCGTGGTAAGGTGATTTTACAGCCACATGGTAAGGAGTTTTTTACATGGTACAGTAAGCACCTTTTTACATTGCACGGTAAGCACTTTTTTACATGACACAGTAAGCAGTTTTTTACAACCCATGGTAAGGACTTCTTTCTATCCTCTGTGGCAAGTTTTATCACAGGAGGAAGTCAGCATCGGTTTGCTTCTTGTATACTGGTAAGCAGTACACAAGAGAGGAGAACTTTATGCTGACGAAAACACAGATGCAACAGATACAGGACCTGAAACTAATGGGTTACTGAATATTCTTGTGCGGGAGTACCGCTGTTCCGGAGGAACGGATACCGCCAATCCGGCGGCAGGAAACCGCTGTTCCGGAACAGGGATACCGCACTTAATTGATCGTTACCTGCGAGTTTACTCGCTTAAGGCTGGATCTAATCCATATACCTCCCGCATGGATCTGTAATTCGAAGGATCTGTCGGGATGATGTTGATCTTATATGCATCATGCTTGATGCGGTCCAGGATGGCTTCCGATAAAGGACTGTCATCGCCACCAAGCTGGTCATACCAGCCATTGGAATCATACTGGGAACAGAAGATGGTAGATGATTTCCTGCGTCTCCTGTGAAGAAGCTCCAGTATATCATGCTGTTCTGATTCCGTGGGTTTCAGCAGAAGCCATTCATCAATGATCAGCAGAACCGGGTTTGCATATTTTGCCTGAACTTTTTTGTATGTGCCATCATTACGTGCCATCTCCAGTTCAAGAAGAAGATCCGGAAGCCGGACGTATTTCGTCTTGTAACGCTGCTTGCAGGCTTCCATCCCAAATGCGCAGGCCAGATAAGTCTTCCCGCTCCCGGTAGCTCCGGTAATAAAGAGGTTCCTATGTTCTGTGATATATTCGCAGGTTGCGAGCCGTTCAATCAAAGAACGGTTCAGCTTGCGTCCGGAAGTATAATTGATATCCCCAATGTAGGCATCCGGCTGGTCAAACCCGGCGCCCCGTATCAGGCGTTTCAGGCTGTTGCTCTTGCGGTTGCTGTATTCGATATCCACCAGCATCCCGAAGCGGTCCTCGAAAGGGATCTCCTTCATTTTGGGATCTTCTAGCTGGGTGCGGAATGCATCCGACATAGATGTCAGGCGCATTTCAATGAGTTTATCTATCGTGCTTTGTGTGGTCATGGTTCCTTACCTCCTGTAGTAATCCGCGCCTCTTGTAAGCGCATGGCTGTTCTTTGTTGGCTCTGTATGGCTGCTTGTTGCTGCTCCCTTGTCCGGCATCTCCAGCTGATCGTTTCCGGTATCAAGGATGTTCTTGATACTCTTATAACTGGGAGTAGCCGTAAAAGAGAGCGCTTTCCGGCAGGCGGCTTCCAAACGGTCAACAGAATATTTGTCGGCCAGTTTCAAAAGCCCCATACAGCTGCGGTAGGACTGTTGTTCTACACGCTTGGAGGTAAGGATCGCGTCTACTACCTGACAGGTACTGGAGCCGATCCGCTCCGCCCATTTGCGGAAACGGTCACCGTTCCATTCCAGATACTGCTGGTGGGATTCCGGCATGTGCTCTGTAACCGTACTGTACTGCCCTTTTCGGCCATACAGACGCCGGTGGGATGCAATCCGGTTGTGATTGTAAAAAATCTCAACCGTTTTATCTGTAACCCGTACATCCACTTTGCGCTTTATGTATTCATAAGGAACTGAGTATAGCATTCCGGCAAGGGATATGTGATAATTGAACTGAACGGTGGCTTGTTTCCATTCCGCCAGTTCATATGGGGTAGCAGGTAAAGGTGCCAGGAGTGGCAGTTCTTCGTCGCGGAAGATCTCGTACCGGCTGCCCTCTTTCTTTTGGAAAGGGCGATGGCTGAAATCTTCCAGCTTCTGTCGGATTGCCCGGTTTAACTCACTGAGGGAGAAGAACTGTTCATTACGCAAGGCTGCTGTAATCCAGGTGGAAATATTCCCCACACTGCCTTCGACATTTGCTTTATCGCGAGGGGTCCGAATGCGGGCTGGAATAATCGCAGTGCCATAGTGTTCTGCCATTTCCTGATAGACTGCATTGATCCGTTGGTCTTTCCACCCCTTGTTGTGGTCCACAGCAGTACGGCAGTTATCCGGCACGAGGATCTTTGCGACACCGCCAAAGTATTCGTACATATGAACATGCGCTGCGATCCATGAAGGCTGTTTTTCATCCATGAATGCCTCAACATATGGGTACTGGCTGTAAGTCATCACCCCTACGAAAATGTGGGCATCCAGAATCTCGCCGGTATCCGGGTCAATGATGTGTGCCGGATCTCCAGCCCAGTCTACTTCAACCTGTTCTGCAGGTTTCCGATTGATATGCATAGTGGCGCGGCGCTTCTGCTCGTCCTGCTGGATGTAATAGCAGAACTGTGAATACATAAGCGGCTCGTCTCCGGAAAGGCGGCATTCCTCGAGGTATTCCGTCCAGAGGAGTTTCTTATTCACCCCATTACGGAGAAGTTCCTTGCGGATATGCGCATAATCCGGCATACGCCTGTTTGACTGAGACGCAGGACTGTTCTTTTTCGGGAACAGCAGTTGCTCAATCTCTGCATCGGTCTGGTTTGGGTTAAGCGGCCATGAGATTCCTTTTTCCCTGGCAGCTTTTAAAACCTTATTGACCGTTTTCTTGGATACACCACAGCTAAGTGCGATGTTTGTTTGACTGAGATTCAGACTGGCAAGCCTGATGATCTCACGATATTTGGTCATAACAGCTGACCTCCTTAAAATGTATTTACGTCAAGTGACGCATACATACATTATAAGGAAAGAAGATGCGGTTTCCATGGTTCCGGAATACAGGTTTCCATTAAAACAGAAGTGCGGTTTCCTTCGCATCGGAACGCCGGTTTCCGATTTCCGGAATTGGGGTGTAAAACCGCCCGGAATACTCAACGGGGCCTGTCCGGTGGCCGGGATTTTTTTGACGATAGTGCAAATATCGTCTGAATTTGTCGGCGGTCAGTGTGCTTCATGGCGGCTCCCTCCTAAAGCCGCCGTGTCAGCGTGTAGGCGTCACTCCTT
>OGQQ01003008.1_pt1 | contig 10196 bp, 8 predicted proteins | sample 1553281 | NCBI WGS metagenome assembly OGQQ01 (sample SAMEA2579937, study PRJEB22360) | human gut metagenome | biome: human gut; feature: human-associated habitat; material: faeces | place: Denmark | collected 2008/2010 | reverse complement strand
ACCAGTCCGATTCCTGCCGGCAGCACCCATCCAAGTCCCTGTCCCGCCAGCGGGATCCACATCTCCGCCAACTCCGTCACTCCACTGATATGGAGAAATTCTTTCGTCCCTTCCGGCAGTGTCCGCAGGAAATCCACCATAGCCGCCATGCCGGTAAAGCCAAGCGTCCATCTAAGCACCGTCCCGTCATTGTCAAACCATTTCCCGCACAGGGTGAGAAGCACCAGTACAATTGCCAGTGGGTACAAAAACATCAGTACCGGCACCGCATAAGCAATGATCGCATCCAGTCCCAGGTTGGCCGTCAGAAAAGAGAGTGTAGCAAAGCCCACCGCCCAGGTCCGGTATCCCGGTCCGCCCGGAAACATTGCGCAAAAGGTCTCACTGCAGCTGGTCGTCAGTCCAATAGCTGTTTTCAGACAGGCCACCGTCACCAGTACAGCCAGGATCAGCATCCCGGCGCCGCCAAAATAATAATCTGCGATCTGCGCCAGCGCCTCTCCTCCGTTTGGAGCCGTCTCAAACTGCCCCCTGCTCTGGGCTCCCACAAGCGTCACCAGCAGATAGATCACCGCCATGAGAAGTGAACTGAAGATTCCAGCCTTAACGGTACCCCTGGCGATCTGTCCCGGCTCTTTTACCCCAAGCCCTCGGATCACATCGATCACCACGATTCCAAAGGCCAGTCCCGCCAGTGCATCCATGGTATTATATCCCTCCAGGAGTCCGGTGAAAAAAGCTCCTGATTCATAGGCGCTTTCCGGGACCATATCGCCCGGCGTCCCCATAGGCGCACTCAGCGCCCGGAGCACCAGGATTCCCAGCATCACCAGGAACACGGGATTTAATACTTTTCCGATCCAGGTCATGATCTCTCCCGGTCTCAGAGAAAAGAATAGAACCACCGCAAAAAACAGAAATGAAAATGCAGCCTGCCAGAGCATATATCCACTTCCTGACACGGCATTTGCCGGCAGGATCCTCTCAATCCCCACGGTAAAAGAAACGGAAGCACATCGGGGCGTCGCAAAAAACGGACCGATTGTCAGATACAAGGCACAGGTAAAGAAAATGCCGAATTTCTTTCCCACTCTGCTGGCAAGTCCCTGCAGGCCATTTTCCCGGCTGATGCCAAGGGCTGCCACGCTAAGGAGGCAGCCCTACTCCTGTCACCAGGAATCCTGCCGCCGCCTGCCACATATTTCTTCCTGCCATCTGCCCCATAGATACCGGAAAGATTAGATTTCCCGCCCCGAAAAACATACCAAAAAGCATACTGGCCACGAAAATTGTTTCTCTAAACGTCAACTTTTTCATATCACAAATTTCCCCATTTTCTTTTTATTATAGTGACTTAGTCACAGAAACTCAATCCGAAACCTGGTATTCTTAACACAACAAACACAGAGAACATAAAAAGGAGGACAAAAATATGTCAGCTATCAATATTAATAAAGATAATTTCAGTAAGGAAGTTTTAAATTCCGAAAAGCCAGTATTAGTAGATTTCTGGGCCAGCTGGTGCGGCCCCTGCCAGAAGGTGCTTCCGCTGGTAGACGAGATTGCCAGAGAGCGGGACGACATCAAAGTCTGCAAGGTCAATGTAGATGAGCAAAAGGACCTGGCGATGAAGTTCCGGGTTTTAAGCATCCCCACACTTGCAGTATTCAAAAACGGAGAACTGGTCAGCCGTTCTACCGGCGCAAAACCGAAGGAAGAAATTCTGGAAATGATTTAGTAGCAAATAGAAAAATACCCCCCAATCTCTTAAACTTAAAGAAGCACAGTCCCCCTCCAGAGACTGTGCTTCTCTTTTACGTTATCTAAGACCCTGCCACTTCTTCCAGTCCGGCAATATCCGTAATCTCTACCATTCCTCTCGACAGCTTCACCATTCCCTCACTCTGGAAGTAGCGAAGCATCCTTGTGACCACCTCTCTTGCTGTCCCCAGGTGGTTGCCGATCACTTCATGGGTAATTTTTAAAAGACTGGTGCCTTCCACCGACACTTCTTCCAGCAAAAATTCGGCCAGACGCTTATCAAAGCTTTTCCACATAATCTGCTCGATCAGCCACATCACATTCGTAAACCGATCCGCCATTAACTCATTGGTATAATTTGCCAGTACCGCCGATTCTTCGTTCATCTGCTTCCATACCTTGGTCGGGATTACCCACACCCTGGTATCCTTCTCCGCTTCAATGGTTACCTCAAACTGAATTCCCGACATCATACAGGATGCGGAAAACAGGCACACATCCCTCTCAAACAGACGATACAGCGTAATCTCCCTGCCTTCCTCCGACAGAATATAGGCCCGGAGCATCCCGGACTGTACGACCAGAAGTCCGGTACAGTCCGCCGCCCCGTCATGGAGCACGGTTCCTTTTTCCACACTTTTTTCAGTTACCGCTTCCTGTATCCTTTTCTGCTGTTCCTTTGTCAGCTTCCGGATCACCGGAAAGTATTCTTCAAATTTCATTATCCAACCTCTCAATATTCCATTCTTGGCTTATAGCCCGGGATCTCTATGGCATGCTCCCGATCCACCTGATTTCCCAGATAGATCCAGCCACCGTCCCTCTCTTTCATAGTCACCTCATGGCTGAAAGAGCAGTCCAGCCCCTCTACCACCAAGATGGCATCTACTTTTAACGTCCAGGTGCCGTCTCCGTTTTCCCGACATTCTACCACCTCCGGAAACGGCTGAACCTGCGGCACCCGGTTCCAGGACCGTACCGGCTCCCAGGGATAGACGCCAAGCTCCGCATTATATCCTGCGGTCTGTTCCAGTTCCTCCGTGGATATCTCAAAATAAGTCTGGATCACATCCTCAAACTCTGCCTTGGGAATTCCCCCCTGGTACGCAGCCTCATCCAATTCCGCTCCATACTTCATGGCATACAGAAATTCATACAGGTCATTAAACTCTATGCTGTCCATATTTTCTTCATTCCAGTCCGCCAAAAACAGATTGTTGCAAAAATAGCTGACGGGCAGGATATAGGCATTGCCAAGCTCTCTGCATTTTTCAGGAAGCGGCAGGATCCGGCAGAAGCTGTGCATGTCCATCTCCTGATTTTTCGACAGCGCCTTCTCCCAGATCAGCCATCCTTTCTCTGTATATTCCCAGTCGTATACCTGGAATTTTTCCAGCTGCCGGATCTCAATCCCCATATCTTCCTGAAAGACTGCATTTCCATAGGTCACATCCAATTTCCCATCTTCAGCTTCCAGGCCGTAATACTGAAAAGCGCCGCTGACTGTGAGCTTATAAAACTCTGCCTTCCCGGACCTTCCCTGCATCGCTTTCTGAAGCGCTTCGTCCACAGACTCATAGTTACGCATATTGTAATCATAGCTCGCACAGGTTACGGCATCTCCATCTGCCGCGGCAGCCTCCACCATCTCATGCACCACATCCTCCGCAAGCGAAACGTCATCAGCGCTGCCTTTTTCTGCTCCGGCATAAATTTCCCGGCAATCCTCCATCAGTCCGGCAAGCCTCTCCTGAGCCCTGGTCTTTTCCTCCTTGCTCATATCCAAATAAACAACCTCGTATTTTTTCTCTGGATCTTCTGCCTCTGCTGCCTTTTCTGTTTTTTCATCTGACGTGCCGGTATCAGACTCCTCGCCCGCCCCGGAACACCCGGACAGACACAGCAAACAGAAGGTCAAAAATCCTGCAAGCCATTTCTTTTTTCTCTTTTTAAAAAGCATATTCATGATATGATTGTTCCTTTTTTATTTTCCGTTTAACCTTATCATGAACGAACCCTTTTTTCAACCTAGGAACAATTCATTTGCACCACGGACCGTCCGGAACGCTCCAAGCTTTTCATCCATCATCTCCTGCATCGGCGGCGGCAGGATACGGCATGTTCCGGACAGGCCGCCTTACACGCCATACACAAAATACAGCTTTCCTTTTCGGTCATCACCTGCCCGTCTTCAATCCTGATCGCATCCGTCGGACAGGCCATGGCACATCTGCCGCACTTCGTACAGGAAGGAGCGGACATCGGCGTTGCCGGGATCTCCATCTCATCCTTATAAGGTCTGTTTCCTGGGATTTCCACGGCACCATGGGAACCCTTCTCCAGTTTTTCTCTCACTTTTCTTCCAAACTCCAGGATCTCCTTCTGGTCTTCCTCATCCGGCCTTCCGGCGCCAACCTCCGGCACCATAGAATGCTGCGCCACAAGCGCTGCCGCTGCCGTCACCTCGAAGCCACATTCCTCCAGGATATCCTTAAGTTCCAGCAGCGCATCCTCGTAGGCCCGGTTTCCATACACTGCTACCGCAACTGCCTTCTTTCCCTTTCCGTCCAAAGTCCGCAGCTTTTCCGCTGCCACGCCCGGAAGCCTGCCGCCAAAAACCGGCATGGCCGCAACTACCAGATCCCCTTCAGGCTACCTTGGAGCTTCTTCCTTTTTCCCCAGGTCTACCGCTTCTACATCCCAGGAAATCCCCTCGCACAGCAGCATGCCCGCTTTCTTTGTGCCCCCGGTGGGACTAAAATAGTATAATTCGGTCAACTCTCTCATTATAAATTCTCCTTTTCATTATCCGTTGTATGTTTATATTTTACAACATCTTACTCTTTTGCGGTTGTATTGTCAATATTTACAACGCTCTAGAAATAAAGTATAATGCTTTTAATATCAGGAAAGAGGTTTTGACTATGAGGCTCAATACAAAATGCTCTGTCGCACTGCACTGCCTGGTCTTTTTAGCTGAATATGAAGATCAGACCAAAATCACCAGCGAGTTGCTGGCAAAAAGCACCGGCTGCAATTCTTCAGCTATCCGGAGTATCCTGAACGCTCTTCAGAAAGCAGGCATCGTATCTGTCGTACGCGGGATCGGCGGCGCTCACCTTACCAAAGCACCAGAGGATCTGACTTTCTGGGACGTCTATCATGCACTGGAGCCAGGTGGCCTGGAACATTTTATCGGTTTTCACTCTAATCCTTCTGACAAATGTCCGGTGGGAAGACAAATCACGCCACTTCTGGAGCAGTTTTATCAAAAGATCGGCGGTTCTGTCAGGGAGGCGATGGAACAGCTCACCTTAAGACAGCTTCTGGACGCTTACCACGGACAGGAAGCTTCTCCGAAAACGTATGTCAGGGATTACCTCCCTATGTTCCGGGATTCCGACGCCCAGGGGCTGATCGGCGCACGCGCCTACCTCTACTATTTTCAGGATATGTCCACCCTGCATCTCCACCAGATGGGGAAAGGAAATGATACGCTGCCGGAAACCTACGGCGCCGCCTGGATTTATACGAAATACAAAATAAAAATATGCAGGCGCGCGGATTATACAAGACCGCTCCACATGGAGACCTGGATCGAAAAGCAGGATAAACTTAGGATCTGGCAGGATCTCAAGATATCAGCAGGAAATGAAACTTACGCCCTTGGCCGTCTGGAAAGCTGTGTGTTCCATCTGAATGAGCAAAAAATCGGATTGTTGTCAGACATCGATATGCCAGAAGCTATGGCCTCCGACCAAAAAATCCCGCTCGGGCCCTTTGCCCGGCTCAAACGGAATCTGTCCGAAATGGAATATGTCTATACCCACACAGTCCGGTATTCTGATCTGGACAAGAGCCATCACATGGCAAACCACCGCTATGTGACCCTGATGGAAAATGTATTCTCTCCAGACTTTTTCAATAGAAATGAACTGAAGGAGCTGGAAATCCACTATATTTCCCAGGGATTCTATGGGGATGAGATCCGATTATACAAAAAGGATTCGGAAACCGGATATCTCATCACCGGTGCCAGAAGTGACGGCACTATCGTTTTCACGGGATGTATGATTTTCTAATCAAAAACAAGACCGGAGCCCTTTTTAGAGTTCCGGTCTTATCTATATCATTTAAATATTCCCTCTCTTAGTTGAATGACTGCTCTGTACGGTTGATGATCTCATCCTGGAGCGGCTTGCTAAGATTGCGGAAGAAGTCGCTGTATCCAGCCACGCGGACGATCAGGTCTTTGTAATCTTCCGGATGTTTCTGCGCCTCGATCAGCGTCTGGCGGTCGATAACATTAAACTGAATGTGATGTCCGTCCATGGAGAAGTAGGAGCGGATCAGGCTTGCCATATTCTCCAGTCCTTCCTCACCGGCTACCACATCCGGAGTAAACTTCTGATTCAGAAGCGTTCCGGCTGTTGCCAGGTGATCCATCTTGGAGCAGGACTTGATCACGGCTGTCGGTCCGTTTGTATCTGCGGATTTCTCCGGAGAAATACCCTCGGATACCGGCTTATGTGCCTTTCTTCCGTTCGGTGTTGCAAGGATCACATCACCGAAATATACATGACAGGTAGTCGGCAGCATATCTACACCGTACTTTCCGCCTTTCATATTCGGACGGCCGGTGATCGTGCTTCTGTAAAGTTCAAAAATATCCTGCATGATGCTGTCTGCATAATCATCATCATTGCCGTATTTCGGGCTCTTGTCATGAACCATGCGGTAGATTGCATCGTATCCCTCATAGTCATGCTCCATTGCCTCGATCAGCTCTTCCATAGTGAAATTCTTATTGTCGTATACATTATATTTGATAGCAGCGGCACAGTCGGTAACAGTTCCGATACCTACACCCTGGATATAGTTGGTGTTGTATCTTGCCCCGCCGGCATTGTAATCCTTTGCATTGGAGATACAGTCATTTGTTACGACAGACAGGCACGGAGCCGGCATCTCCTGAGCATACAGCTGCTCGATTACGTTGTTTCCGCGGATCTTAATGTCTACGATATATTCAAGCTGTTTCTTAAATGCAGCCCACAACTCGTCAAAGGTCTTAAAGTCTTTTGCATATCCCAGCTTCAGACCAATCTGCTTTCCACTGTACTCATCATATCCGTTAAACAGTGTCAGCTGGAACACCTTCGGGATATTCAGATATCCTGTCAGAATGTAAGCTTCGCTTCCCCATGCTCCAGTCTCCACACATCCGGAAGAACCGCCGCGTCTTGCATCCTCCAGAGCCTTTCCAGCATTTACCAGCTCCATGATCTGAGCCTCTGTGTTATAGAATGCAGGCTGTCCCCATCCTTTTCTGGAGATCTCGCATGCTCTCTTTAAGAACTTGGCCGGTGTCTTTCTGCTGATGGTTACGTTGGAGTTTGGCTGAACCAGCTTCATCTCATCCATGCAGTCCAGGATCAGGTAGCTGACATTGTTGACACCATTACGTCCGTCCGGAGTTACTCCACCGGTATTGATATTTGCAAAGTCTGTATAGGTTGCACTCTCTTTCAGTGTGATTCCGACTTTTACCGGAGCCGGCTGATTGTAGAATTTTACCCACAGACACTCCAGAAGCTCAAGTGCCTTCTCATCGTCAAGGATGCCGGCCTCTACGTCTCTTTCATAATATGGATACAGATGCTGATCCAGTCTTCCCGGGCTGAATGCATCCCACGGGTTCAGCTCTGTGGTTACTGCAAGGTGTGTAAACCAGTACAGCTGGATTGCCTGCCAGTAGGTCTGCGGTTTGTGTGCCGGAACGACTTCCAGGTTTGCAGCGATCTGAAGGAGTTCAGCCTTTCTGGTCTCGTCGGTTTCCTTTTCTGCCATCTCAAGCGCCAGTTTATGATAACGCTCGCCAAGGATGATCACGGCGTCACAGGAAATATCCATAGCCTTTAATTCTTCGCATTTATTTACTGCTTCCGGATCATTGATATAATCCAGTTCATCCATGGTCTTTTTGATCTTCTCTTTGTAGTCCATGTAACCGGTAGTGAATACCTGTTCTCCGCCGCAGGTATGTCCCGGTCCTCTCTGCTCCATAAACTCAGTAAACATACCAGCCTCATAGCAGTCATGCCACTCCGGCGTCATTCTGGAAAGGATCTTCTCTCTCATGCTTCTTCCTGTCCAGTACGGAATGATCTCTTCTCTCTGAAGCTTTCTGTCTTCCTCTGTCGTCTTAAAGGACACCAGTTCTCTCTCGCTCATAACGACCATATCTTCTTCACTGTGGCAGCAAAGCTCCGGGAAGGTAGGAGATGCCTGCGGATCCCTTCCTTTTTCTCCGACGATCAGCTCTCCGTCTCCGAGATACAGTGTTTTTTTAGAGAAATACTCTTTCAGAGTCATCGCTCTCATAACCGGGATAGAATACTTCCCGTCATTTTCTTTGTAAAAGTCTGTCTCGATCTTTGCCCTTTCCAGATCGATATGAACCGGTGTATTTACACTGATGTCTCTGAGCTTCTGAATTCTTTCATTCATGCCGCGTGATTTTCCCATTTTTTTACCCTCCTATTTTTGTGTTCGTAAAGCCTGCATTTACAAAGAGAGCGGCCAGCGCCTCCATCTCCTCTTTGTCCGGCGCATGCAGATCAGTACCTTTATATTCCATATCCAGCTTCGCATACTTTCCGCTCCCCGTATCGTGATACGGCAGCAGATTAACCCCGGCCGGATGAATATCATGTTGTTTCAGAAACGCTATGGTTTCCTTCATGTTCTCTTCATTTCCGTTTACTTCTTTAATCGTAGGAATCCGGATGTAGATCCTTGCCCCATCCTGAGAAAGGCGGATCAGATTCTCAAGGATCAGCTTGTTGTCTGTCCCCATATATTTTTTATGTAATTCCGGATCCATCACCTTTACATCATAAAGGAAGGTGTTTACATACGGAAGGATCTTCTCAAATCTCTCATAAGGAACATAGCCGCAGGTGTCTATGGTAAGCGTCACATCCTGCCGCTTCAGCTCTTTCGCCATGGCAAGGATAAAGTCCATATCCATGGACATGACCTCTCCGCCGGAAAATGTAACTCCCCCGCCGGATTCCTCATAGAACATCTGATCCTTCATAAGCTCTTTCGTTAATTCTTTCACCGTATATTCCCGGCCCACGATCTCCCGGACTCCTGCCGGGCAGAAATTCTCGCATTTTCCGCAGAATGTACATGCCTTCGGATCCCAGGACGGCCGGTGATCCTCTGTCATCCTGACCGCACCGTTCGGACAGACGGATGCGCAGGTTCCGCATCCGGTACATTTTTCTCTGTCTACCTGCATCTCTTTTTCAAATCTCTGGGTCTCCGGGTTATGGCACCACTCACATTTCAGAGGACAGCCCTTGAAAAATACGGTAGTACGGATCCCGTCTCCGTCATGAATAGAAAATTTCTGTATATTGGTTATATTTTTCATCTCAATCTCCCGCAAGTTCTGCCGCATTTTATACTCAGGTTTGAACTTTAGTCTATTTCTTTGATAATTAATTTACAGCAATGTTATAAATTTGTCAATGGGCATCTCTACTATAAATTTCGGCAGGATTTTGTTCAATTAGCTGTACTGCATAACATCACCTTATAATACGCCGATTCTTTTCCCTTCCATTGTAAAAAAGTGTCTTCGACACTTCAACTCCCCTACCCCTCAATCTTGAGGGGATTAGGGGTTTCTTTTTGTGTCTTTTTCCTTCATAATAGTCTTATGAACATCTTACAGAAGATTTTTACAGACCATTTTGAAGAAATGCTCTATATACAACATCCTCGTGACTCTGTCATCGAAAATGTAGAAAAAATGATCCATTGCGGCGATCCTTCTTTTGGTGGCGCTATGTATGCCTGCCCTTCCTGCGGTAATCTCAAGTTCCTCCCTTTTCGCTGTCACTCCCGCTTCTGTCCTTCCTGCGGTAACATGTATTCCATTGACAGGACTACCTCGATGTCTTTTAAAATCATCCATGTCCAGCATCGCCATTGTGTGTTTACCATTGCCAGAGAACTCCGCCCTCTGTTCCTGCAGGACCGTTCTCTCTTAAATTGCCTTTTTTCTGCTGTCAACCGTGTCGTCTCCCGTATGTTCTTCAAAGATAACTATTCAGAACGCTTTACTCCTGGTTTTATCTGTGTCCTTCATACCTTTGGCAGGGATCTGAAATGGAATCCTCATATCCATTGTCTCGTTTCCGAAGGCAGCGTTGGCATCTCTCTGCGCTGGCGTCACAAAAAACACTTCAACTACAAACTCCTTCGGGATTCTTTCCAGACCGTTCTCCTCAATGAATTACATTCCAGGATCGGTGACCCTTTTAAAAAGCTTAAGGCTTCTGTCTATGCCGATCACAAAAATGGTTTTTATGTCCGAGCCATGCCCAATAAATGTAATCCTTCCCAAGTGATCAAATACA
>OGQQ01002999.1_pt1 | contig 10213 bp, 10 predicted proteins | sample 1553281 | NCBI WGS metagenome assembly OGQQ01 (sample SAMEA2579937, study PRJEB22360) | human gut metagenome | biome: human gut; feature: human-associated habitat; material: faeces | place: Denmark | collected 2008/2010 | reverse complement strand
GCGGGTCGGGCCGGTCAGCTGCGTTTACGCACTACCAGCTGCCCCGGATCCTCATATTAGAAGCTGTAAAGGTGAACCAAAGTAATTAATTGCAGTTAGCAGATGCGGCAAAGGGATTGCTCCTTTGTAGCATCTGCATATCAGAAAGATTGATTATTGTTTTCAAGCGAGTAGACGCCCGCCCACCTCTCACGCATATCGTTCCACGCGCAGTTTCGCAGCGAGCGAAGCGAAGCGAGAATGTTTGAGCATGGAATGATATGCGTGAGAGGTGGGCGGGGGGGGGATGCGAGCGCCCCGCGAGAATGTTTGAGCATGGAATGATATATGGGCGGCTCCCGCCGAGCAGCGGACTTTAAGACGCTAGCGGATATGCGCGGGTTTTTCGCCCCAGTAGAAGCGGCAGAAGGCTCGTTTGCGCTTTTGGGGCTTGCCTGCAAGCTCCATGGTTGCGATGGCGATGTCCTCGGCTGCGCGTGGACGGCGTAGAACTTCGCCGTTGATGAGCAGTGCCTTGAGCGACTCGGGATGATCGTGGAGATGGCGCAACGTCACGATCAGCTCGCGTGCGGTGGTGACATGCATGCTGGCGCCCATGCCGGTGAGCATGGTGGTGTTGGCCTTTTCCTGGCCATAGGACTTGCCCAGTAGAATCATCGGCAGGTGTGCGCACAGGCATTCGGTAACAGTGAGTCCGCCCGATTTGAGAATTGCCAGGTCACAGCCGTGCATAAGCGCTGCCATGTCATCGACGTAGTCAAGAACCGTGACGTTCTCGAGTTTCATGGCATCGAAAAGCGTTTTGAGACGGGTGGCATATTCGGCATCCTTGCCCGGCAAAAAGACAAAGTGCATGTCCTCGAAGCTGCGCAGGAAGGGGAGGGTGCGGTCCATCTCCGCGCGAAAGCGAACGTACGGTTGAGGCAAACTGGCGCCGGCCATCACCAGCACAACGAGTTTGTCTGTGGGGAGATTGAACTTTTCGAGTTCTTCCTCGCGGTTGTAGTCCGTATCAAACCCGGCGCGAATGGGGATGCCCGTAATGCGGATCTTGGTCTCGGGAACCTTGCGGGGACGGAGTGTCTCGGCCATAAACTCGTTCGCCACACAGAATAGGTCGGTGTCCTTATGGGGCCACCAGCCCTCGACCTCGTAATCGGTCGGTACGCAAATGACGGGATAGTCGATGCCCGTAATGACGCGCGCACCAACGGCAACGTTGGCTGCCGTGATATGTGTGGCTACCACGGCAATGGGCCTACGAGTCCGAACGTATTCGTTAAATGCGGGGAACATGATGCGCGACCATGCCGTGCCGCCGCCCCAAAGCAGGTGTCCTGTAAGGGTATAACGCCAGGTCAAGTCATAAATTGGGCGCGTAGCGCCGGTAAACGAGGCAGCCGTTTTGTTGCCGTCGAATTTTATGCGTCCAAAATCAAGGATATCGAGCACTTCAATCTCAACATCCTCGGGGATGCCATTGGTGCCGCGGATAAGGTCGAATGCCTGCGCAATCGCATTTGCGGCGGCCTTGTGGCCCGAGCCGACCGAGGCGTGCACGATGGTCACGAGAGGTTTTTGCTGAGCCAAGAGCGTGGTTTGTTCCGATTGGGGAGTGCTTTGCGCGGGCAGGGGAGCGTCATTGCTCGTCTGCGTTTGATCCATCGATAACTCCCCTTCGTCTTTGTTTCGCAATGAATCATTGTAGTTCATGAGTGTCACGTTCGCATAAATTTGGGTATGAGCGCAAAGAACGCCAATCTTTCGACAGGAGGTCTCTTCATGACTACTCATCAGCCGATCGATGTTGCGATTATCGGCGGCGGGCCTGCGGGCTATGCTGCAGCCATTTATGCGGCGCGCGCCAACCTCACGACGACCGTGATTGAACAGGGCATGTCGGGAGGACAGATCGCCACAACCAATGAGGTCGAGAACTATCCGGGCATTCCGCTCTTGAGTGGCGCCGAACTCGGCGAGCGTTTTCAGCAACATGCAGAGGGCCTGGGAGCACAGGTTGCATGGAGCATGGTTACGGGTATCGATTACGATGCGGATGCGGCGTTGTTTACGGTGTATCATGATATGGGCGATACGCTGGCCTCGAGTGTTATCGCTTGCATGGGTGCTACGCCGCGATCTGCTGGTTTTGTTGGTGAGGATACGTATCGCGGTCGCGGCGTTTCGTATTGCGCGACGTGCGACGGCATGTTCTTTCGTGGCAAGCAAGTCTTTGTCATCGGCGGCGGCAATGCTGCCTGCGAGGAAGCCCTGTTCTTGTCGGAAATCGCCAGCAGCGTGACCATCGTCTTGCGCCGCGATCAGTTCCGTGCCCCCGATGGCGTGGTTCAAAAGGTGCTCGCAAAAGATAATATTTCAGTTAGGTACCAAACTAGTATCGTGGAACTATCGGGCGAGGCGATGCCCACGACTATCACCTTTAAGGACAACGCTACCGGTGAAACCTATTCCGAGTCCTTCGATCCCGGTTCGTTTGGCATCTTTGTCTTTGCCGGTACGCAGCCCCATACTGAGCTCGTAGAGCATCTGGTAGATCTGGCGCCCGACGGCGGTATTGTGACCGACGAGTTGATGGCTACCCGCACGCCTGGCTTATTTGCTGCCGGTGATATCCGTTCCAAGCGTTTGCGTCAAGTTGTGACCGCTGTTTCGGATGGAGCCATAGCAGCTACCAGCGCATACGCTTTCTTACGCGAATAAGTACGATAATATATCTTATGTAAGGTTGTTATCTTACTTAAACGTCCAGTATCAACGTTGCCTCAAGCTCGTTGCCGCTGGACGTTTTGTTGTGAAAAATACGAGCCAGCTATCCTTCGGTCTGACCCCAACCAAACTCGACAATCATACCATTCATTGTGGTATGCAAAACTAGATAATCTAGAATACAATATTGAAAACGAACGGAGGCACCACATGAACCATGCTAAACACGTTATTCCTATGTCCGATACGTCGGCTAGCATTAGCCCAGAGGATATTCAGCCAACGGTGCTACCTGATGCATTTATCCAGTCTGATATAGTTCGCAAACTCAATACGCTCAGCTTGCCGCGCTATAACCAGTTGCCGAATGTGACGCTCTACCGTGATCAGGTCATTGAGTACATCGAACTGTGGATGGAACCGCTTTCGATTTGTTTGGAGCAGCCCGTTATTACGCCCTCCATGATCAACAACTACGTGAAGATCGGTCTGGTACCTGCTCCGGTAAAAAAGCAATATGGCCGCGAGCAGATTGCTCGCCTTATTGCCATCTGTATTTTTAAGCAGGTGCTGCCCATCGCTGCGGTACAGGCGCTCTTTAACATTCAACGCCTGAGCTATGATGCGCCGACCGCCTTTGACTATGTGGTCGACCAGCTCGAGGCATCGATTCGCGCAGCGTTCTCCATTGAGCAGGTTCCCGTAGCCGATACGGCTCATCAGGTCACGCGCGAGTCGCTGCTCGTGCGCAGCGCGGTTTCGTCTTTTGTATCGAAGGCGTATCTGATGAGCTATCTAAAGTTCAATGGGTTTAATAGTTAGCCGACGTACAAGACGGGCGGGACAAAGAGCCACCAGTCACTTTGTCCCGCCCGTGTTTTTGTTTAGTTGGACGTTATCGGCCCGAAGCCACGCCCATGCCGTAGCCGATAATGAGCCCGTGCATCTCGGCATAGTATGAATCAAGTCCGTTGCAGGGCATGATGATGGTCTTGGAGCCGGGCCAATGCTCCACAATGCGGCTGGCAAGTGCCTGGGCGCCCGCCTCATTCTCGACATGGTCGATGACGACTTCTCCACCGGTAAAGCCTTCGGCTTCCATGGTGTCGACGATCTTTCCAAGCATCTTCTTTTCGCCACGGGTGTGACCAACGAGCTTAATCTCCCCCGCCTCGCTTGCTGTACCTAAAACTCGAATGTTAAGTTTATTGGCGATAACCCCGGCTGCCTTGGGAATACGTCCGGCCTTGGCGAGATTTTCGTAATTGCACAGGCTAAATAGGATCTTGCTGTTCTGTTCCAGCTCATCAAAATAGCTGCAGGCTTCATCAAATGAAACGTCTGGATTGCTTGCGAGATAGCGGTCGAACAGCAAAAAGATCAGGTCCATTTTGCCGCCGGCTCCGCGCGAATTGACTAGATGAATCTGTCGGTCCGGATCCTCGGCAAGAACCAAATCGCGTGCCGTGGCGGCGGCGTTGTAGCTCCCCGATACGCCCTCGGAGATGGGCATGCAAATCGTTTTGTCGGCAAGCCTAAAGAGTTCGGTCCACTCGCCTACGCTCGGACAGGCGCTCGAAGAAGCGCTCGACTCCGCCTGCACGGTGCAATTGAGTTCGTTGACGTCGAGCGTGAGGTCATCGACAAACTCGCGCTCCCCCACTCGAATTTTGAGGGGTGCAAATGCAAAGATGGTATAGGGTGCGGTCGGTTGCCAATCGCGGAGGTTGCAGCTCGAATCGGAGATAAGTGCCCAGCTCATATGGGGTCCTTTCTATTTACTCAAGCCTAATTATAACCATCTTGCTGAACTCTGTTCTATATCTAGTATTCAGAACTAGATAAAAGCTCATTGAAGATGAGTTGATTGGCGGAGATAAAGAATGGGCCCCGCAGCGGAAAAGCCACGAGACCCATGTCGGATGCTGTGAAGTGTTACTTAATAGCGCACAAAAATATAGTCAGTCATACTATAACTAATGGGGGTAAGGATAACACCAGTGTTGTAGTTAGAAGCATGAATCATCTGGCCGTTTCCAACGTAAATGCCGGTATGACGCGAATTTACAACGACGTCTCCCGGCTGCGGATCGGTCACACGAGTCCAGCCCATAAACGTAACGGTGGTGCCCAAACGGCAATAACGACCGGTGAGGCAGTAGCTAACGAATCCCGAGCAGTCAAAGCTGTTCGGACCAATGCCGCCCCAGGAATAAGCGCAACCAAGCTTGCTGTAGGCACGCGAAACAACGGTGCCGCCGTCAACGGACTGGCTTGGCGCAGAAGGGGTCGGAGCCGGAGCGGGAGTCGAGGGTTGCGGCGTGGGGGCCGGAGCGGGCGTGGGAGTGGGCGCAGGCGTGTTGCCACCGTTGTTGGTCGTACCGCCACCGTTGTTGGTGTTCTCAGTCGTGCCAGCGGTCTCGGTGTTCACCGTTGCCTTCTCGGCGGTGCTGGCGTTAATGCCGGCCTGTAGTGCGGCATTGGCCTCTGCCTCGGCGGCAAGCTCGGCCTGCAGCTGCGAGTCCAGGGAGTTCACAACGTTTTGAGCCTCGGCCTGCTGAGCGTTGAGCTCGTCGACCTTCTTTTGCGTGGCGGTGACGTTCTTCTCCTGCTCGGCCTGCTTGTCGGTAAGCTCCTGCTTTAGCTCCTTGACCTCTTGGATGGTCTGGGCCTGTTTGTCGGAAACCTTGCCGTAGTAGAACAGGCGGTTGAGCATATCGCCCAGGTCATCGACACCCGTCAGAACCTGGAGCAGGCTCAGGCCGCCGGTCTTGTACTCGCCGGCAACGTAGTTAGAAAGCTTGGCCTGGCCATCGGCGATCTCCTGCTGCTTTTGCGTGATCTCGCCAGCGGTCTGGTCGAGTGCCTGCGTTTGAGTGGCGAGCTCGTCGTAGATCTGCTGGGTTTGCGTGCCGATCTGCTCGAGTTTTGTACGAGCATCGGCAAGGTCGGATGCGGTATCGGCATAGGCCGGAGCCGCGAGGCCAAGGCCCAAAACACAAGCGAGGGTTGCCGTAGCAGCGCAGCGTGCCATGTTTTTGTGCGTGTTTGCTGTGCGCATGGAGCTTCCTTTCCGGTATCTAAGGGTAGCGGCTAGTCCACCGTTACCAAGCTAAAGAGCTCAACGTCCTCGTTGAAAGGCGTGAGCTTCTCGCGCGGGTTGAGAAACGCAAGCTCGAGGATACAACCGTAACCCACAAGCTTTGCGCCCATATCTCGCACCAGTTTACCTGTTGCCTCGACGGTTCCGCCCGTCGCGACCAAGTCATCCAGAATCAACACGGTATCTTTAGAGGTAATGGCATCGGCGTGAATCTCGATAGAGTCGGTGCCATATTCGAGCTCGTAGCTCTGGCTCACCGTCTTGCGCGGCAGCTTGCCCGGCTTACGAGCGGGTACAAAGCCAGCACCCAGGGCGACAGCCACGGGCACGCCGACCATAAAGCCGCGAGCCTCGGGACCCACGACCTTGGTGATACCCATGCCGGCAAAATGCTCAGCCAGGGCATCTACCATGGCCTTTAGTGCCTCGGGATTACCAAAGAGCGGCGTGATGTCCTTAAAGATGACTCCGGGCTCGGGATAGTCGGGGATGTCGACGATGTGAGATTCGAAGTCGTACATGGCGTGACCTTTCATGGATTGCCGGGTGGACGGCGGTTATTTACCCGTGTTAGCAGACAGGCTATGCGAGGGGACGACGACCTTGGACGGATGCACGAGCGACTCGTCCTTCGCTGCAACCGCGGGAACGCTTGCCTCTTCGCTTTTGGCCTTGGTGGATTCAGAGCGTGCGATCTCCTCGTCGAGGGCATCGATATCGGCGTCCTCGACCACGGCGTTGAGTGACTCAAATACACGGTTCTTGAGCAGTGCGGTATGCACGCCCTCGGTGAGGTCATGCAGCTTCTTAAACGCACGCTCGAGCTTGGCGTCGCGTTCGTCATCGGAAGTGTCCATGCCGAGCATGCTCACGAGCACCTGCTCAAACATCGAGGACTCGCGGTTTGCCGACGATACGTATTGGCGCAGGTTGCGCGGCTCGATATGAAAGCGCGAAAGCTCGGAGCAGTAACGGATGATCGGGAAATCGCGGCCATCGACAAGCTCGCGATTCTGCGGGCTCTTGATGATGCGAATGAGGTCGTTTTCGGCCAGGGAGCGTATAAACGAGATCTCGACGCCGAGCATATCGGGGATGGTCTCGATGGGATGCAGCTTTTGCTTGGTCTCCTTGGGCTCCGTCTTGAGCGGAACGTCGGACAGCAGGCCCACCTCGTAGGCGAGCGTAGACAGGTCCGTGGCGTTTTCCAGGCGCTGCTTGATCACGTTGAGCGGCATGTAGCGAGTCTTTTGCAGGTGCAGAATGACCTCCAGGCGGTCAACGTCCTCCTTGGAGTACTGACGATAGCCCTTAGGCGTGCGATGAGGGGTGATGAGCCCCTCATCTTCGAGAAATCTAATTTTTGAGTTCGAAAGATCGGGGTATGCGCCTCGAAGTAGATTGACGACCTGGCCGATACTCAGATAGTTGCGTTCGGCCATGCCCTACTCACCGGTTTCGATGCGCTCCGGCGTGCTCTCGTGATAGATGAGCGTAAATGTACCGATCTGTACAGAAGAGCCATCGTGCAGCGGGGCGCCGTTGACGATAGCGCCGTCAACCCACGTACCGTTGAGCGAGCCCAGGTCCTCAATACGGGCCCCCAGACCCTCGCGAATAATGCGCGCGTGGCTACGCGACACGGTCATGTCGTTGAGGAAGATGCCGTTGGCGGGATCGCGGCCGATGGTGGTCACATTGTCCTCGAGCTCAAAGGCGGCGCCGGTCTGCGGGCCCTTGACGATAGACAACACGGGCGCGGTGATGTGCACGTTGGCCATGAGGTCGGGAACGGTGACATCGCTCGAAGGAACGCGGAAAACACAGGTGGCGTCTGAGGCCTTATCGTTCTGAGGCATATTGTTAACCATGTTGTCCATGACAACCCCTAACTTAACGCGGACATGCCGCAAAGAATGAACTGTACATAATCATACCCCAATGACTTAATCTTCGATTTCGGGGTTAAGAAAGTCGATGTCTTCGTCCTCGGGATGTGCGATAGCCTGTTTAATGGCCGCTCCACCCTTAATGGAATAGATGACGGCGGTGAGCATGGAGAAGATCACGCCGCCGTACACAAAGAAGATGCCAAGCGGTACCGGGCTGCCGTTGAGGCCCGGGAAGGCCGTGAACGTGGCGGGCAGCAGATGCCAGCCATCCACAGTGGGAAAGCCCAGCAGCATGAGCGAGAAGCCGGTCATAAGCAGCGCCGTGGCAATCTTGCCAGGAAAAACTACGTCGATGGGACGGCGATGATAGTGGCGCACGATGAGCGTGCCGATTCCCAGGTAAATATCGCGGCCGATGATGAGCACGCAGACCCAGATGGGAAGCTCGCCGCGGACTACCAGGCCCAACACGCCGGTAAACAGCAGGGCGCGGTCGCAGACGGGGTCCATCATCTTGCCGAGCCACGAGACCGTCTTGGTCATGCGGGCAATCTGACCGTCCATCCAGTCGGTGGAGGCCGCGATGGCATAGATGACAATGGCGACGACACGGTTGTTGTCCGTCACAAACAGGTACAGAAAGACCAGCGTGAGGATCAGGCGCGTGAAGGTAATGAAATTGGAGATCGTGAAGATCTTATTCGACGGGTAATCGGAGGTGCCGATAAGCTCCTTTTTGATCTTCTTTTTGATGCCCACAGGACTCCCCCGCTGGTAAACGACAAAACTTTCGATACTATACCCGTTCTGGCGATGTCTATCCAGCGCGAGCATAGAGAGTCCAGACATGTGGAGGACGGTATCGGGCGGGATGTCTATCGCTTTTGTGTACATCAGCCTCCAAAAACGACATTTTTCGGCATTTATGGTGGCCGATGCACACGTTTTGATTCGGTGGTTACATCGATCGGGAAAGTTGTTGCCTTAAGCAAATTAATCATGATGTGCTGGTCGAGAATAACTGGCGCCAAAAGAGCCCAACGGCCGTTACGGCTTCGTTAGAAACGCGTCCCACCATGGATGGTGAACCCGAAAGGTAAGGCGCGCGGGCACGGCGACTCGGCCCGCGCGCCCGGAAGAGAAAGGATGAACCCATGGGTTACATGCTCGAGACGCGCGGGCTCACCAAGCGCTTCGGCCGCGGCGACCAGGCGCAGGACGCCGTGGCCGACGTGAGCCTTCATATCCGCGAGGGCGAGGTGTACGGGCTGCTCGGTCCCAACGGCGCCGGCAAGTCGACAACGCTCAAGATGATCTGCGGGATGCTGCGGCCGACGGCCGGGGAGATCCTCTTTGCCGGGCGCGCCTGGCGCCGCGAGGACCTCTACGCAATCGGCAGCCTCATCGAGGAGGCGCCGCTCTACCCCAACCTCACCGCGCGCGAGAACCTGCGCGTGCGCACCACGCTGCTGGGCCTTCCCGAGAGCCGCATAGATGAGGTGCTCGCCGCCGTGGACCTCGCGGGCACTGGGAAGAAGCGCGCCGGGCGCTTCTCGATGGGCATGCGACAGCGCCTGGGGCTCGCGCTGGCGCTGATCGCCCGGCCGCGCCTGCTCGTGCTCGACGAGCCCACCAACGGCCTCGACCCCATCGGCATCGAGGAGCTGCGCGACCAGATCCGCGGCTTCGCGGCGGCGGGTACGTCTCGAGCCACATCCTCTCCGAAGTGCAGCAGATGGCGGACACCATCGGCATCATCTGCGGGGGGCGCCTCGCCTACGAGGATGCGCTTCGGCCCGGGCAGGACCTCGAGGAACTCTTCATGAGCTTCTGCCGGGAAGGGCGACGAGCACGCGGGGAGGTGGCGGCATGACGGGCGAGAAAGGCGGCCTGCTCGCGGGTCTGCGCGCCGAGGCCCTGAAGTCGCGCCACGCGGCACCGGTTCGCCTGGCCGTGCTCATGGCGCTGCCGATGCCGCTGCTCGGCGCGATGCCCTACCGGGGCGTGCAGATCTTCAGCGCGTGGAACTACTGGTACGCGCTCTTCCTGCCCGTGTCTCTCTCGCTCGTGGTGGCGTGCGTCGCGCGGGCGGACGCTCGCACGCGGATGCGGGGGCTTCTGGGCCTGGGCTTCCCGCTCGGGCGCGCCTGGTGGGCCAAGGCGCTCTGGTGCCTCGCGCTCTGCACGCTCTCGAACCTCGTGGTCTTCGGCATCTACCTTGCGGGATCGGCGTTCACCTCGCAGGGCCTCACGGCCGCGGGCACGCTCACGATGCTCCTCTGCGCGCTCGTCAACACGGTGACCGTGGCGTGGATGATTCCCGCAGGGCTCTTTCTCACGGCGCGGCTCGGCATGCTCGCGGGCATCTTCTGCCCGCTCGCCGCGCAGCTCGTGGGCGGGTTCGCCTGGTCGTTGGTGCCGCTGCCGCAGCTCTTTCCGCCGTCGGCGAGCATGGTCATCCCCACGAGCTTCATCCCCGTGCTGCCGAGCG
>OGQQ01002993.1_pt1 | contig 10230 bp, 9 predicted proteins | sample 1553281 | NCBI WGS metagenome assembly OGQQ01 (sample SAMEA2579937, study PRJEB22360) | human gut metagenome | biome: human gut; feature: human-associated habitat; material: faeces | place: Denmark | collected 2008/2010 | reverse complement strand
CGCAGCGGCATGCCTCCCGTCTCCATGGCGCCGTCGTCGAAATAAAGCGCCAGCGCCCGCAGCAGCCCAGGCGGCAGCGCGCCGCGCACCGCGGGAAAGCTGAGCAGAAACGCGGGCGTTCCCGTGATGGGGTCGCGGACCGAAAACCCCGTGTCCACCAGCGCCAGCCCCTGCACGCAGCCATCCTCGAACCGGGCGGTGAACGGTATGGTCCGCACCTGCTGCGGCCGGCCGAATGCCCATGCGCAAAGCTGTACGGCCAGATATACGCCGGCAATGCACCCGATAAGCAGCAAAGGGGAAACATTGAAATACACCGACAGGTTATTGGTGCTGACATTCTGCGCCGCACCATAGTATGTAGCCGCAAATACCGCGCCTGAAAGCGCAATGTTCAGAAACACATACCAGAAGCAGCATTTCAGGAAGCCGCGCACATTGTGCACCGGGAAGCTGGCGAATACGATGAGCACCGCGCTGCCGATTTTTGCCCCCCACATGAGCCATTGCGGCAGAGGAGGCAAAAGCAGCAGCAGCGAAGAAAGGCCCGCGGCGGCCGCCCCCAGAAAGATGCGCCAATCGGCGGCGATGCGCCCGGCCAGCAGCGCCGCGCCCCGCAGCAGAAAATATCCGATGAGGGCATTGACAAAAAACAGAATATCCACATAGATCACACCGCGCATGTCGCCGCCCCCTCTTCTCCGAGTGTAGTACACCCGGAGCGAAAAACATGTCAAACCAAAGGGGCGCGCGTCGCAGGTTTTGTATGCGGGCTTGTAGCATGGGCCGTTTCTGCCTCGTAATGATAAGCAAAGGACATTTTTCACGTTCCAAATACAGCGCGGCGCGCCCTGCCGGAGACGACGAAGGAAAGCGATGCGGGCGTTGTGTCCACCATCGGGGACGAGGGGCTGTACGGGCAGGTGTGTCAGGTGCGCACCGAGCCCGGCGGCGTGACGGCGGACGGGATCACCCTGCCGGAAACCATGGCCGAAGTGGTCACATTTTACGGCTACCACGGGTATGTATTCGCGTCCGAATTGTATTTTTGCGGCGAAAAAGAACTGCGGGGATATCTTTCTGCCGAATTGGTGCTGGCGGGCCGGGCCACCGACGTGCTGACCCTGCCCAAGGTGCAGGGCGTCCGGCTGGCAGAGCTGGAACGCGGCGCGGTGCTGCGCCGTCTGCCGGAAGCGGAAGCCCACACGGGCTGGGCCAAGGTGGGGCTGGTGGATGGCCGCAGCGGCTATGTCCGGGATGTGGCGCTGGAACCGGTGCGCTTTTCGATGACGGCGGTCTTCACGCAGGAAGCAGGGCGGACCTTTGATGAGGCCCTTGCCAAGGCCGAGGGCTGCAAGCCGGAAGAGCTGATCCCCCGCGCCATTGACCGCTGGTTCGGCGGCAGCGAGGAGGCGTTCCGCAATGCGCTGGCCGAACAGGCCAAGAAGTATCTGGGCACCGAGTACCGCTGGGGCGGCAAGTCGGGCCGCGGCATCGACTGCTCCGGCCTTGTGAGCAGCGCTTATATGCAGTGCGGCGTCCTCATCTACCGGGATGCAAAGCTCGTGGAGGGCTGGCCGATGCACAAGATCCCGCTGGAACAGGCCAAGCGGGGCGACGCCCTCTATTTCCCCGGCCACATCGCGCTCTATCTGGGCGAGGGGCGGTACATCCACTCCACCGGTGCCGCCCGGAGCGGCGGTGTGGTGCTCAACAGCCTTGACCCCGCCGACCCGCTCTACCGGGAGGATCTGGTGAAGAGTCTGTATGCGGTGGGAAGCTTGTTTTGAAATGGATGAAGTTTCCCTTCGTACAACCTCTCCGTCATTGCTTCGCAATGCCACCTCACCTTGTAGGGGAGGCTTTGGCAGTCCATGCAAAGTGAACGGTTTCGCCAGAGGCTCTCCTACTAGGAGAGCTGTCGAGCGTGAGCGAGACTGAGAGGTTGTATAAAGGAACTGTTATAGAAAGGACAGCACTTATGAAAGTTTTCGATCTACATTGTGATACCCTCAGCGAGCTGCGCTATGCGGAGCGGCGGGGCGAGGACAAGAGCTTCGCCCAAAATGACCTGCACATTGATCTGGAAAAGATGCAGAAGGGCGACTACATGCTGCAATGCTTTGCCGCCTTTGTGAATCTGGCCGATCCCACCCCCGGCGCGGACCCGCTGGTGACGGCGCTGGAAGAGGTGGATGTCTTCAAGCGGATCATGGCGAAGTACTCCGACAAGATCGCGCCGGTCTACCGCCCGGAGGACATCCGCAAAAATGCGGCGGCGGGCAAGATCAGCGGAATGCTGACCATCGAAGAGGGCGGCTGCTGCAAGGGCAGCCTCGGCGTGCTGCGCCGGATGTACGAGCTGGGTGCCCGGATGATGACCCTGACGTGGAACCACGAAAACGAGCTGGCCAGCCCCAACGTGGTGCCCGGCGGGGGCGGGGATATCTGGCCCTGCCAGCCCAACACCGAGACCGGCCTGAAGGAGCGCGGCTTCGAGTTTTTGGCGGAGATGGAAAAGCTGCATATGATCGTGGACGTGAGCCACCTGTCCGACAAGGGGTTCTGGGACATTGCCGAGCACAGCACCCGCCCCTTTGCGGCCAGCCACTCCAACTGCCGGGCATTGGCACCCCACTGCCGCAACCTGACGGACGAGATGATCCGGGCCATGGCGGAGCGCGGCGGTCTGGTGGGCCTGAACTACTGCGCGGGCTTTCTGGATGACCAGCCCAGCCCCGACCTGTGCCGCAGCACCACGGCCCTGATGGCAAAGCATGCGGCCCATTTCAAGCAGGTGGGCGGCATCGAGATCATCGGCCTCGGCAGCGATTTTGACGGCATCGGCGGCAAGCTGGAAATGGACGACTGCTCCAAGCTCCCGCTGCTGGCCGAGGCCCTGCGGAAGGAAGGCTTCACCGAGGACGAGGTGGAGCGGATCTTCTACCGCAACGCCCAGCGCTTCTTTGAGGAGAATTTGTAAAAATAGAAGGGAATATTCCGTTATGGATAAAAATATGACACTGGAAAAGCGGATCGCCGCCGAGCTGTACTCCTATCAGGGAAAGATGAGCGTCTTTGTGGACGACTTACAGGGGCACACCGTTGAGATCGGTGCGGACGAAAAATTTGAGACGGCCTCCACCATCAAGGCCTTCATTCTGGCGGCGCTCTACCTCCAAGTCAGCCGGGGCAAGGCCAGCCTTGAGGAAGAGATCACCTACGAGGAGAGCCAGTTCGTTGACGGCTCCGGAATGCTGCGGGCGCTGGGCGTGGGCGCAAAACTCAAGGTCAAGGATACCGCTACCATGATGATCATCTGCTCGGACAACATCGCCACCAACATGATCATCGATTATCTGGGGCTGGATACCATCAATGGGTGCATCCGGGAACTGGGGTTCGCGGACACCGTGCTCCACAACCCCCTCCACTTTGACCGCTACGACGACCTCGGCACCACTACCCCGCGGGATTACGCCGCATTGTTCGCGCAGGTGGCCAAGGGCACCCTCGTCAGCAAGGAGGCCAGCGCGGAGATGCTTGCCATCTTCCGCCAGCAGCATTACAACACCATGCTGACCCACGACTTCCCCCAGTTTTATCTGGACTGTGAGGAGACCGGCGAGCCGGAGCTCATCTGGGTGGCCAGCAAGAGCGGCAGCATGAACGCATGCCGCAACGACGGCGGCATCGTCCACACTCCCTATGGCGAGTACGTCATCGTCCTGATGAACAAGGACTTCCACGACATCATCGAGTACAACGACCACCCCGCCATAGTCTACGGTGCCCGCGTCTCCCGGATGATCCTCGACCAGATCCTTGCATGTGAGGGGAAGCTGTATCTATGACAAACACGATTTCTCCCCTCATGCTGGTCTTCCTGATGTGCATGACCGGCTTTGCGGGCTTTGTGGACTCGGCAGCGGGCGGCGGCGGGCTCATCAGTCTGCCCGCTTACCTCTTTGCGGGGCTGCCGCCCCACTACACCTACGGCACCAACAAGTTCAGCGCCGCGTGCGGCACCACCTTTGCGACGGTGAACTTTTTCCGCAGCGGGGCCATGAACATCAAGGTCGGTCTCTTGGCGGCGGTGGGCAGCTTTGCGGGCAGCGCCCTCGGCTCCCACGTCGTGCTGCTGCTCAGCGATGAGGCGCTTCAGGCCATGATGTTCGTCATCCTGCCCATCGCGGCGGTGCTCATCCTCTGGCGGCGGAAGCTGCCGGACGAGAACCGGGACGACGGCACCATGAACGCGAAAAAGGCCGCGCTGGCCCTCGCCATCGGCCTTGGCATCGGCCTGTACGACGGCATCTTCGGCCCCGGCACCGGGACGTTTGCCATCATCGCCTTCACCACCCTGATGGGCTTTGACCTCCGCACCGCGGGCGGCAACGCCAAGGTGCTGAACCTTGCCAGCAACTACGCCGGCCTCGTCACCTATCTGGCCAGCGGCTTGGTGGTCTTCTCGGTGGGCATCCCCTGCGCCATCAGCGGCATCGTGGGCAACCTGCTGGGCTCCCACTTCGCCCTCAAGAACGGCGCAAAATTCATCCGCCCCATGATGCTCGTGGTGCTCGTGCTCCTGCTGGGCAAACTCGCGTCGGATGCGGTGTTGTAAGCATAAAAATAAGGAGCTGTGCGGTAAACACAGCTCCTTATTTTGCATCTGGAAAGGCGCGATCACAGGTCCAGCACAAGGTCCTTGTCAAAAAAGGCAAGACCGAAGGCGCCGGGGCCGGCGTGAGTGCCGATGACGCAGCCGATCTGGCGCACGAGGGGGTCCCCCTGCTGGAGGTTGTCGCGCAGGTAGGTCTGGATGGGGGCCACCTCGCGGGTGGAAAGGGTGTAACCGGCCAGCGCCGCAAAGGACGGGTTGATGCCGCCCAGTTCCTCGATCTTCTTGAACAGAGCCACGTAGGCACCGGGCAGACCGCGGGCCTTGCCCGCCATGGCGACCTTGCCCTCTTTGATGGTGATGAGGGGCTTGATGCCCAGCATCCCGCCCGCGACGGCCACAGCGGCGGGCAGACGGCCACCCTTGCGCAGGTACTTCAGGTCGTCGATGACGGCCACGAGGTGCAGGTGCTCCTTGGCGTGCTCCAGAATGGCCGCGATCTGTCCGGCGCTCTTGCCGGAATCCCGCAGGTGGACGGCCAGACGGACCAGCAGCGCCTCGCTGAGGCAGACGTTCTCGCTGTCCACGAAGAGGATGTTGTCCGCGTTGACCATGTCGGCGGCGAGCTTGGCGCACTGGTAGGTGCCGGACAACTCGTGGGACAGGAAGATGCCGATCACCTCGTCCCCGGCGGCGGCCGCTTCGGTGAAGAAGTTCTCGAACAGCTCCGGGCTGGGCTGGCTGGTGGTGGGGAGCTTGTGACACCCGGCGAGGATGCCGTAATATTCGGTGGGGGTCATGTCCACGCCGTCGCGCAGGACGGTGCTGTCCTCCAAAGTGACGTTCAGCGGGATGACGGTCACGCCCAGCTGCTCGGCTTCGGCGGGCAGGATGTCGGACGCGGAATCGGTAAGAATGCGGATCATATCGTAGTACCTCCAAGGGCTCACGGTCGCAAAACGACCAAATCATCAAAAAAGTCGTGAAAATTATACCAGATGCCGCCTTGAAAAGTCAATTGATTTAACAAAATTTCCTCGCATTTTCGCAAAAACGAGCCGCCGCTTGCGCAAAGGGGAGCGGATATGGTACAATGTCCGCCGATGGGAGGGCTGTGCGTGAAGGAAAAACAGGAAAAAGCGGCCCGCTGGAAGACCTTTGGCATCGCGGCCCTGCTCTGGGCCGGGCTGGCGGCGGCGTTCAGCGTGCTGTTCCCGGCAGAGGCTGTGGCCCCGGCGGGGCTGGCGGGCGTTCTGCACAACTGCCTCGTGCTGCCCGTGGCGGAGGAGCTGATCTTCCGCGGGGCCGCGCTCCGGCTTTTGCAGCCGCTGGGGAAGAACGCGGCCATCGCGGGACAAGCCGTTCTGTTTGCGGCGATGCACGGAAGCTGGACCGCCAAGGCGTATGCGCTGGGGATGGGCCTTATCTTCGGCTGGGCAGCCGATCGGGCGGGGAGCCTTCTGCCCGGCCTTGTGCTGCATATCTTGAACAATGGGATCGTGCTGGCCGACTGTCTGGCAGAAAGGGGAATACCATGACCGATTACGAGCTGATGGGCGCAGCGCTGGCCGAGGCCGAACAAGCCGCCGCACTGGGTGAAGTGCCGGTGGGAGCCGTCGTCGCGCGGGACGGCGAGATCATCGCCGCGGCCCACAACACGCGGGAGACCGAGAAAAACGCCCTCCACCATGCCGAGCTGCTGGCCATCGACGCGGCGTGCAAAAAGCTGGGCGGCTGGCGGCTGTGGCAGTGTGAGCTGTTCGTGACGCTGGAACCCTGCCCCATGTGCAGCGGGGCCATCATCAACAGCCGGATCAAGCGGGTGGTGTACGGCGCGGCAGACACCAAGGCGGGCTGCTGCGGCTCGGTGGCCGACCTGTTCGCCATGCCCTTCAACCACCACCCGGCGGTGGAGCGGGGCCTCCGCGCCGAGGAGGCACAGGCGCTTTTGCAGGCCTTTTTCCTCCAATTGCGGGAAAAGCGGGCCGCAAAACCCCGCTGGAAGCCGCCGGTCACGAAGTGAAAAATCAAAAAAAGTGGGAACTGCGTGAAAAATCATTCGGTTCCCACTTTCTTTTTTCGAGAAATTGTGCTATATTATTTAATGGAAACTTGTCGAAACCACACGCGATCGTCCACAGGCACGCCGCAGGACCGGACTTGACCGGAAGAAATGAGCAGAGCGATGTTCTGGGGAGCGTGGGTCGGCGGTTTCTCCTGCCGGAGTGCCCCTTGGCACCGGCAGAGAATAAGCGACAGGAGGGCTGACTCTTGTACGATGACGAATTTGAGCTGACATTCAATCTGTCGGACGAGGACCCCGCCCCGGTGGAGACGCCCAAGGCACCCGCCGAGGAGGCCGAGCCGGAAAAGCCGGAGCCGCCGACCCCTGCACCCGATGAGGAACCGACCATCGTGGTGCCGGAGCTGGGCCGGAAGCCCGCGGCGGAACCGATTCCGCCGGAAGCGGCAGACGTCCCCGAAACGCCCGCTGTGCCGGAAGCGCCGCAGCAGCCGGGACCGGCGGCGGTGCGGTGCGTGCTGATCTCCGGCGGCGACCGAGGCATCGGTGCGGCGGCGGCACGAGCCTTTTATAAGGCCGGATACCGCGTGGCGGTGCTCTACCACACCAATGCCGACGCGGCGGCAGCGCTGGAGCAGGAGCTGCCGGGCTGCATGGCCGTCCAGTGCGACGTGGCCTCCCGCGCCAGCTGTGAGGTGGCGTTCCGCGCGGCGGAACAGGCGCTGGGCCGGGTGGATGTGCTGGTGAGCAACGCGGGCATCGCCCAGCAGAAGCTGTTTACCGACATCACCCCCGACGAATGGCAGCATATGCTGGACGTGAACCTGTCCGGTGCGTTCCACCTGTGCCAGCTGGCACTGCCGGGGATGATCCGCCGCAAGGCGGGCCGCATCCTGACGGTCAGCAGCATGTGGGGTCAGACCGGCGGCAGCTGCGAGGTCCACTATTCCGCTGCCAAGGCGGGCCTCATCGGCCTGACCAAGGCCCTCGCCAAAGAGGAGGGCCCCAGCGGCATCACCGTCAACTGCGTGGCTCCGGGTGTCATCGACACCGATATGATGGCTGCCTTTACCGCCGAGGATAAGGCGGCGCTGGCGGAGGAGACCCCCGTGGGCCGCCTCGGCAGCGCAGACGAGGTGGCAAAGCTGCTGGTGTTCCTCGCGGGGGAGGATGCCGGGTACATCACCGGGCAAGTGTTCGGCGTGAACGGCGGCCTTGTGATTTGAACGGCCGGGCAGCGGGCAAAAATATGATACAACGTCACTTTGAGCGGGAAACCGCCCAAGGTGAAAAGGAGAGAGCGAAATGGGCATGACTTTGAAGGAACTGTTGACGAAAGGCGAAGGCACCCTGAGCGCACAGGAGGCCAAGGCGTTGGCCGCCCAGTGCCGGATGGATGTGGAGACCCTCTACACCCTGTTGGAGGAGCGCGGCATCAAGGTTCTGGACAACGAAGCGGAAGAGGATGCCAGTCTGGACGTGGACAGCATCATTGCCGAGGTGGAGAACGCCGAGGCCAACAGCGACGAGCTGGGCATCGGCGACGACGGCGAAGAGGAACAGGCAGAGGAGAACCCCGCCGACCTGAAGGCCGCCATGGATGAGCTGCTGGACGACCCCGTGAAGAACTACCTCAAGCAGATCGGCCAGATCCCGTTGCTGAGCGCAGAGCAGGAGGTCGAGCTGAGCCGCCGCATCCATGCCGGTGCCGAGGCGGCACACATCCTTCAGGCGGACCGCATCAAGTACAGCGCGCCGGAGTACATCAAGAAGAACAGCGCCCGTTTCTCGTTCGAAGAGGACGAGAACAGCCGGAGCTACACCGAGGACCTCGACGAGGACGGCAATGAGAAGCCCGGCGAGGACGCCGAGGAGAAGGCTGCGGAGGAAAAGGCAGAGGAAGAGATCGAGAACGGCCCCCTGACCGAAGAGCGCCGTCAGGAGCTGCTGAAGATCCGCCGCGACGGCCTGAACGCCCGCCGCAGCCTGAGCGAAGCAAACCTCCGTCTGGTGGTCTCCATCGCCAAGAAGCACGTCGGCCACAACCTCGCCTTCCTCGACCTGATTCAGGAGGGCAACATCGGCCTGATCAAGGCCGCCGAGAAGTTCGACTGCGACCGCGGCTTCCGCTTCTCCACCTACGCAACATGGTGGATCCGTCAGGCCATCACCCGTGCCATCGCGGATCAGGCCCGCACCATCCGCATCCCGGTCCACATGGTCGAGACCATCAACCGGATGCGTCAGGCCACCAACCAGCTCGTCTACCAGAACGGCCACGAGCCTACCCCGGAAGAGCTGGCAAAGGCCATGGATATGAGCGTCGATCGTGTCCGCGAGATTCAGCGGATGGCGCAGGAACCCGCCAGCTTGGAGAGCCCCGTCGGCGAGGAGGAGGACTCCTCGCTGGGCGATTTCGTCGCCGACGAGAACGCCGAGGCTCCCGGCAAGGCTGCGGACCGCGCCATGGTGGCCCAGCAAATCAATCAGGCCCTCAAGAGCCTGACCCCCCGTGAGGAAAAGGTCATCCGCCTGCGCTTTGGTCTGGACGATGGCCGCCCCCGCACGCTGGAAGAGGTGGGCCGCGACTTCGGTGTCACCCGTGAGCGAGTCCGCCAGATCGAGGCCAAGGCCATCCGCAAGCTGCACAGCCGCAAGTGCCTGGCCCTGCTGAACGGCCTTATCGAGTGATAAAGTAAGACTCCCTCAGTCATCGCTGCGCGATGCCAGCTCCCTCAAAGAGGGAGCCCTTGGCAAAACCGGAAAGTTGTCCGTACTGCCAAAGGCCCCATCTCCGAGGGGGCTGTCTGCGCAAGCAGACTGGGGGAGTTTTTTCGTAAAAACCGACTTTTTGCAAAATGCCAGATTTTTTTGCAAAAAACGCTTGCAATGCGGCAGAGTTTATGGTATTATAATTGAGCTGTGAGTGTGCTGCTATAGCTCAGTTGGTAGAGCGCATCCTTGGTAAGGATGAGGTCTCCAGTTCGAATCTGGATAGCAGCTCCAGCTCAGAACACCCTGAAGCCATCAAGGCTTCGGGGTGTTTTTTTGTTTGCTCCGGCCGGTTGGGGCAGAGGGGGCAAACGCACGAGCGTGATATTTTAGCCGGGATACATGGACGATAACGCTGGCGGCCTGCACAAAAGGTGCGGGCCAACGGCGTTTTTTGTCATTTTTGCTAAAAAAAGTGGAGCAAGATTGTCCAACTGTTATATTGCACAGGAAGTAGGGGGGGGGGTATAATAAATTTGGCAGAAAAGCCACAAAATACAAAACGGGAGGTAAAAATCATGCGAAGAAAAAAATTGCTCCGGCAAGTCGCGGCGGCGGCCGTGGCCCTGAGCATGGCGGTATCCCTTTCCGCCCCGGCATTTGCGGCCACCTTTAATCTTTCCAATGGCGGCCTTGTGATCACGGCAGATGAAAGCGGCATCACCGTGAAGCAGGATGGTCAGGACGGAGTTACCAGCATCAAAGATGATGAAGAGATCGAGATCACCGGCAGCTATGTATGCAGCAGCTCGGAGAGCTCCAGCGGTTCCGGCAGCGGCTCCAGCGGTTCCGGCAGCGGCTCCGGCAGTTCCAG
>OGQQ01002991.1_pt1 | contig 10236 bp, 7 predicted proteins | sample 1553281 | NCBI WGS metagenome assembly OGQQ01 (sample SAMEA2579937, study PRJEB22360) | human gut metagenome | biome: human gut; feature: human-associated habitat; material: faeces | place: Denmark | collected 2008/2010 | reverse complement strand
TTAAAAATAATATGGTTATGAATGTGCGCACGATCAACATGGGTAGCCACGATAAATGCGTGTTTTCCCTTGGTGAATCGCATGGCTGTCTCATACCCGACCTTGTTCGCCTCCTCCGGCGTGATTTCTCCGGGCTTAAAGGATTGCCGAATCTGATATGCAATCACATCATGCGCCTGGGTTCTACCGGTGATATGCTCATACTGCCGTTTAGAAAGCAGAAATTCTTCATCACAGGTCTTTGCGTCACAGGCATACGCGCTGATATATTTTCCATCTTCCGTCTTTGCTGCATTCTCAGAATAATCAGTACGGTCAGCCAGACACTGCGCTACCGTCTTTCCTTTATTGATATGCAGCGCAATTAGTCTTGTAGCCGCCATTTTTCATATTCCTCCATCTAAAAAGAGCTACCCGAAGGCAGCTCTTACCAATTCACTATTCTCATTTTAACATCCGTTCCCGATCATAAGCTCCCTGCAAATAAACGGCCTGCTTGATGATTTCTTCCATGTCGAAATAGATGCACATGATGCTTTCGTATAGCTTCCACACATTAGATTCGCTGCCGCCCACCATTTCCATCAGCTGGTCTTCCATCTTCGATTGCTCAGACTGTTTTTCCTGATAAGCAGTCTCATCCACAAACTGATTCTCTCCATCTGTTTCTTCGTATCGTAAATCATAATAATCTTTCATAAACTGAATATCCATCAAATCCCTCCTGAACTCAAATTGCCAAAACATCCTCTACACGCTCGCATAGCCGCTCCATCAGTTCCATGATGCCGCCCGCACCAACCGCAGCTGCGAACAACCCCATCTCAATCAGGGTCAGCAGGAACACATCCGTCCAGCTCGCCCGAACCACCGAATAGATGCCGCAGCCAAGAACGAACAGCATAACCGGCGAAAGCACCCACAGGGATAGCTGCATCAGCAGATTCCAGATAAAGCATAGAAATCGCAGCAGAAACGCAACCGGCAGCAACAGGATTTTCAGCACCAGCTTCAACAAAAAACATACGATCTTCATGGATTTCACCCCTTCGTTTTTCTTTTCATCTTCATTTTATCGTACCTGCTTGCCAAACACCACGATGTCAACAGGTAGACCCAAAAATATGTAACGGCACAGACAGTTTCATCTGTGCCATGTGCTACAGAAATCCCGCACATTTGCGCCGTCAGCGAATACCAGAAAGCCTCTTCAGTATCAGCTTCTGCATCTCCCAGAGTTCATCCAGCCGTCTCTGCAAATCCCGGATATCCTCCGCATAGATGCTTCCAGATTCATTGGCGCGTTTTGCGTACTGATTCAGGTTGTTGCTGCATCGGCGAAGAAGGATGGATACCTGCGCCACATCCGACAAATCAAGATTTACGCAGTACCCGTCCATCGCCATCTTTCTCATATAGGCACCGGTATTCCGAATACCCAATTCCTTCTGCTTTTCACGAATCCTCGCCAGCTCTTCCGGGTTCACCCGGACATTGATCCAGTGTTCCCGAACACTCATAGTGCCACCTCCTCATCCCGATGTGTCATCGGCGGAATGCGACCAGCACGGTCACGCAGCTCTGCCAGGACAGACGGTTTTTCCGTTGTTCTCTCACAGTCTGGATCATCATTTCCACGATCATCCATATTTAACAGTGCATCCAGTTCTGCCAGTCTTGCACTCTTTTCTGTCAGTTCTGCCTCCTGGGGAAACGGCTTTCCAAGCTCGGCCTGCGCCGCTTCCTGCTGGCTCCTAAGACTGTCCAACTGCTGTTCTGCCTTTTCCAGCTTTGCAGGAATCCCGGCAAGAGCATTGTCCAGACGCTGGATATTGCCCGCAGCACTGGTGCCGATGAGTACCCGGTGGGTCATCTCGCCTTTCAGCAGCACCTGATACTCTTTCTGGAAACTGTCAAATGCCAGTTCCATCTTGAAACCACGATAGTTGCCAAGCGGCACCGGCTCCAGACTCTGATTGGCTTTACAAACCGCGAGGATTGCTTCACCTGCCTCGGCTTTTTCAGTAAAGCGTGTGGCATTCACTTCCATGCCGCAGAACCCTTCTTCCGGCAGCGGATGTGCCGCCACCGTCCGAATATCCGACTGAAAGCCCTTGATGAACCCCTGCGTTTTCTCAATCTCCGCAGGGAAATATTTCATCAGCTTATCCTCCAATCGGTACTGCTGGCTCTGATGGTCCGCCTTCAATACTTTCAGCCTTGCAACATCTACATCCAAGTCCATTTTTTCCTTGATTTGCGGGTCTCCTGCACAAAGTGCCTTGATCTCCGCATAGGAAAGAGCCTGCTCATCCACATCATCACAGGAACGAACCGGAGATTTGCTGGTCATGATCTGGCTGATAAACTTCTGCTTATTCTCCAGTGTCTGATAGAGGTAGGCATCAAAGGTTCCTTCCGTCACGTACTGATAAACCTCCACTTCTTTGTTTCGGTTTCCCTGACGGATGATACGACCATTTCGTTGGGTCATGTCCGCAGGCCGCCAGCCCACATCCAGATGATGCACGGCCACCAGCCTGTCCTGCACGTTCGTGCCTGCGCCCATCTTCTGTGTCGAACCTAACAACACCCGCACCTGGCCGGTACGGACTTTGGCAAACAAATCTTTCTTTTTTGCCTCGGTATCAGCATCATGGATAAATGCGATTTCTTCCTCCGGTACACCGGACTGGATAAGTTTAGCGCGGATATCCTCATAGACATTGAAGGTTCCATCGTTCTTCGGTGTGCTGAGGTCGCAGAACAGCAGCTGGGTCAGCTTATCCGACTGTCCTTCCTCATAAATCCGAAGCACATTCCGCACACAGGCATTGAGCTTGCTGTTGGGGTCATCCGGCAGAAGCGGATTCATCAGCCGCTGATCCAGTCCCAGCTTTCTGCCGTCCGATGTGATTTTCAGCATGTTATCGACCGACGGGTCTACCACGCCGGAATGTACAGCCGCCGCCCGTTCCGAAAGCTCCGCCACCATCGCCTGCTGATGCTCCGAAGGCTGCACTACCACGGTTTCAAACTTCGCCTCCGGTACCGGCAGATGCAGCTGATCGGAAGTCTTGATATCCGCCACTTCCTTGAACATGTTCATCAGCTCCGGCAGATTGAAGAATTTTGCAAATCTTGTTCTTGCCCGGTATCCGGTTCCCTCCGGTGCCAGCTCAATGGCTGTGGTAGTCTCACCAAAGGTAGAAGCCCAGCTGTCGAAATGGGTCAGCCCTTTCTGCTGCAACGTGCCGTACTGGAGATACCGCATCATGGTGTAAAGCTCCGTCATGCTGTTGCTGACCGGGGTACCGGTCGCAAAAATGATGCCGCGCCCGCCTGTCAACTCGTCCATATACTGGCACTTCATAAACATATCCGAAGATTTCTGCGCTTCCGATGTGGACAAACCTGCGACATTGCGCATTTTTGTGTAGAGGAACAGGTTCTTAAACGCGTGTGCCTCGTCTACAAACAGCCGGTCTACGCCCAGCTGCTCAAAGGTAATCACATCGTCCTTTCGGTCGGTTGCCCGGAGTTTCTCCAATCTCGCCTCCAATCCTTTCCGGGTCTTTTCCATCTGTTTAATGGAAAAACGTTCGCCATTCTGGGATTTCATCTCAGCAATGGCATTTTCGATTTCATCAATCTGGGCAGTCAAAATCCGCTCCTGCCGTTCTGCGGACACCGGGATTTTCTCAAACTGGGAATGCCCGATGATAACCGCATCGTAATCTCCAGTGGCAATTCGTGCGCAGAACTTCTTTCTGCGGGCGGTTTCAAAGTCCTTTTTACTTGCCACCAACAGTTTTGCACTCGGATACAAGCGCAGGAACTCGTTTGCCCACTGAAGGGTCAAATGATTCGGAACGACAAACATGGATTTCTGGCACAGTCCCAGCCGTTTTGCCTCCATAGCAGAAGCTGCCATCTCGAAGGTCTTGCCGGCACCTACCTCGTGGGCCAGCAGCGTATTGCCGCCGTACAGTACATGAGCAATGGCATTCTGCTGATGTTCCCGCAGCCGGATTTCCGGATTCATACCGCCAAAGCGGATATGGGAGCCATCGTACTCACGGGGACGAGTACTGTTGAACAACTCATTATACTTTTCCACAAGTTCCGCACGACGATAAGGGTCTTTCCACACCCAGTTCTGGAACGCTTCCTTAATGGCCTGCTGTTTCTGCTGGGCGAGAGTGGTCTCCTTTTTATTCAGAACTCGCTTTTGCTTGCCGTCTGCATCCTCCACCGTATCGTAGATACGGATATCCCGCAGATTCAGCGTATCCTCCAGAATCCGGTAGGCGTTGGCTCGGCTGGTGCCGTAGGTCATATAGGCATGGACATCATTCCGGCTCGGTGTACTCTTGCCGGTGATCTGCCATTCTGCCGTCATGGGAGAGAATTTCACTTCAATATTTCGGCGCAGATAGAACGGCGGTTCAAAGGTTTCTTCCATAAACTGCTGGATATAATCCCGATTGACCCATGTGGCACCAAGGCGCACATCAATCTCCGACGCATCCAGGTCTTTCGGCTGTGCTTTCTTCAAATATTCCGTGTTCACCGCAAAGGCAGAGTCCGAAGCCGCAGCCAGTTCTGCCACACGGAGCTTTTCACGGACATTGCCGGACAGATATTCATCAGCCATCACCCATCCGTTTTCCTCGCCGCCCTGCGTCATCGGGTCTTTGAAAATGACGCCATGCAGTTCCTGCCGGATTTTTTCATATTCTCCCGGTGTACCTAAAAGCTCCGACATATAGGGCAAATCCACTCTGCCGCGCTCTCCGATAGAGATTGCCAGAGCTTCTGCCGGAGTATCTACGCTGGTAACAGCCCGTTCCGGTCGAATCGTCCGTTTGGTGAACATATCTGCCTTGGATTCCAGCCTGCCGTTTTCATCCACATTTTCCAGAGAGCAGAGCAGATAATAAGACGAATCTTCCGAAAAAGCCTGTGCATTTGCACGGGAATTGATAAGCCCATACTGATCGGCGAATCGGTCATAGGCTACATTCAGTTCCCGCTGTTTCTGGGCAATCGCTTCCTCCGGGTAATCGTTCAGCTGATAGTCGATCAGTTCCTGCACAATGGTGCGAAGCTCCACCATGCCTTTGATCCTGCCGGTGGCTGTCGCAGAAAGGTCAGCCTTCCGCATGATGCTGTTCTCACGGAAGTAGACATCCCCATCCACTACGGCATAGGAGAAGTTCTTGACATTGGGGTCTGCCGGAATAGTTTCGCCCTGCAAGGACAACTCCTCCTCCGGTGCCAGCTCCTGTGCTTCATAATGACCGCCGATGTGCTGCACCGCCTCATGCAGCTGGTCTCCCAGATCTGCATCCGGAATCGGAATGACTGTACATTCTTCCTTGCCGTACTGGGTGCTTTCCGTTGTAATCTCACCCAGCACCATTTCCGGGTGGTCAACAAAGTAGCTGTTAAGGGTAATGCCCTCCGAAGTCAGCCCCAGATGCACCCAATCCGGTTCGATATCAATGGGATGGTCTCTCTTTTGCAGGAAAATGATATCCGACACCACATCCGTACCGGCATTGGCACGGAATGCGTTGTTGGGAAGTCGGATGGCTCCCAGCAGTTCTGCCCGCTGCGCCAGATACTTTCGTGCGTCCGGATTCTTGGAATCCATCGTATAGCGGCTGGTAACAAAGGCCACGATGCCACCGGGACGAACCTGATCCAATGCCTTGGCAAAGAAATAGTTGTGGATAGAAAATCCGAGTTTATCATAGGGCTTATCGCTGACACGGTAGTTGCCAAAGGGCACATTGCCCACGGCCAGATCATAGAAGTCGCGCCGGTCGGTGGTTTCAAAGCCTGCCACCTTGATTTCTGCCTGCGGATACAGCTTCTGCGCAATGCGCCCGGTGATGGAATCCAGTTCCACACCATACAGTCTGCTTCCCAGCATGGAATCCGGCAGCATACCGAAGAAGTTGCCGACACCCATCGACGGTTCCAGAATATTGCCTTTCTCAAATCCCATACCGTCCAACGCTTCATAGATTGCACGGATCACGGTAGGACTGGTGTAGTGCGCATTCAGAGTCGAAGCCCTGGCTGCGGCATATTCTTCTTCCGTAAGAGCTGCTTTCAGTTCCTTATATTCGCCTGTCCAGGCAGCTTTCTCTGCGTCAAATGCATCTGCCAGCCCGCCCCAGCCGACATAATTGGCCAGCGTTTCCTGTTCCTCCGGTGTCGCATCCCTATGCTGATTTTCTAAGGCTTTCAGCGTGTAGATGGCATCCATGTTGGCACAGAATTTCTGCTTAGGACTGCCTTCGCCGAGGTGAAAGCTGTTGATGCGGTAGTTCTCCGCATGTTTTGCTTCATGCCCTGCCCGGAACGCTTCTTTTTTTCCAGAATTCAGATCAACCACCAGATTGTGCAGGTGAACATTTTCCTCATGCCCCAAAATTCTTGCCAGATTTTCCTTGCTTTCCGAGCGGAAGATCGGATACACGGAATCCGGGTCCCGAAGTTCCACATCGAAAAGCCCGACTTTTTCAATCGTAAATGCCTTTCCGTCCAGATACAGCGTATCGCCAACGCGATAATCCGGCTGCACCGGAGCTGCGGGTTCTGGCTGCACAGTTGCAGGCTCTTTTTCAGCCTCCATGTTCCTGCCACGAATCTCCTGCAACGCCTCTGATGCACTCACATAATCGGCAAATGTCTGCACTTTTCCGTCCGAATATCCGTAATACTCTTCTTTGACATAATCCCAGATGGCAAACGCATCTTTAGAATCCGGAAAGTTCTTGCCGGTCATTGTGACCACAAACCGTTCATCCGGTGCATAGCCAGACTCTCTGGAAAGTTCGCTGGCGTGTTCCTGCATTTCCAGTACCAGAGGATCTGTCTCTGCGTGAGCCGATTCCTGTACTTCTTCGGATTCCACATCTGGGAATGGAATGTCCTGCTGCAAATTCTGCTTGCTCTGTTCAACATAGAGCCAGTCTTTTGCTTCCCGTTCCTGAACTTTTTCAATCAACTGCTGGCGGTAGGTCTCTGCCTCCCATTCGCTGGTAAACTCTTCGCTGACACCATCCGGCTCCACATGAATGCCGTCCTGAATATCATCCCAGACCGCATAACCATCGTCTGTCTCCATCACGGTAAACCGCTGTGGTGCCGCCAGTTCACTCCGGGCATATACATCCGCAGCCGTATTCAGCATGCTGTCCACATGCTCATTTCCGGTATCGTAACGTTCCGGTGGCGTTGGCGGAAACACATGGGCGGCAGTCGGCATAGGAAGCGGCGCGCCGTATTCCTGCTCCAGCTTCCGATACTCTTCCATTTCCAGCGCGGTCAGGTACTGATCATTTTCCACAAGCCGGTCTAACCGCTTATCCACCGCCGACCATGTGAGTCGCACTTCCCGGTCATGGTCATAATTGCGAAGCAGAATACCTCTTCCGTTATAATCGGCAAAACCGCGACTGCCATCCATAAAGGTATAGCTGTGGCCACCGAGACCGTATTCCGCTTTCAAGAATGCAGCTCGTTCTTTTGCGTCCCCTTGCTGCTGATACAGCGCATAAATACGGATCTTTCCGCCTTCAAAATTGGAGCCTGTCCGCAGCATCCGGTCGATTTCATCCTCAGAAATGACAAAAGCGGAGGGCTTTTCGCTCTCCGCTTCTTTGGCTGCATTTTCTGCCGCCGCATCAATTTTCTGAATCTGCTCTGCTTCGGACTGAAACAGACTCATGAAGTTTAACTGTTGATAAGTTCCGTCAGAATGACTTCCTCTGCCTGCGCTTTCAGCATGTTCATGTGCTGCACCCAGGCCATCTGGTTTGATTTCTTGTCCGGTGCCGGATTCGCTTTCAGAAGATCCGCCATCATCTGCTCCATCCGTGCGGTCGCGGTCTCCTGAATCTCCCACAGGTGCGGGTACAGCTTCTCGGTCAGGATCAGGTGATTGTACAGCAGCGTGTTGTTCTCCTGCAGAAACGCTCTGCGCATCCTCCCGTACTTGCCCAGGGGCTTCTGTTCCTGCACCGACAACTGGATGTCCGGAATCAGGTAATCGCCGTTCTTCGTGTAATTCAGCTCCATCATAGTTTTGGCTCCTTTCTGCCTGCTTATCTCTTTCATAGGTTCGGATCGTGCGTTCAATTTCCCGGAAGATCTGGCTGGACATTTCGCTGACCGCAGTTCCCAGCACATTGGCGGCAGCCTGCGTATTAAAATCAAAGATGTCCAGAAAATCCTCGTGCTCAAAATAGTCATCTGCATTGCCCACCGTCCGGGTAAAGACGGAATATGCGATGCTGACAGCGGCAGCTCTCTTAAAGGAAGCTCCGATGTTGAGTTCATCATATCCTTCCAGATAGGAATCTGCAACGATGTCACTGATCTGCCTGCGGTTTTCCTCCCAGTAATCCCTTGCAAGGCGTTCTGCCGCTTCCATGATATGATTTTCCAGAGACCCAGCACCGGCAGAAACATCAAATGCTGTATCCAGTGCGCGAATGATTGGCTGCTCATGCTCCGCATTCATTTTCCAGAGCTGTACCGGTCGGGAATTCTTCCGTTCTCCGGTATCTGCCACATCAAATACATACCGCAGTTTCGGCTGCTCGCCGCGCATGTCCAAAAGAGCAATGCCCTTGGAGCCACGCTTCACATAGCGGTTCATCCGATCATTCCAGAGATCGTACTCTGCACAGGCCGTCGCTTCTGGTCTCTGCTTATAGATCATCAGCTGCTCCGCAAAAGGATACTTATAAAGCCGTGCGGATGTGGTCAGAAACGCTGTCCACTGCTCTTTGCTGCCAGTGATCTGTGCCGCAGCTTCCTGCGCCATCTGCATATAATAAGCCGTTTTCGTCATCATCTATTTTTTCCTCCTCTCCTTTATTCGTCTGGATACAAATCAAGTGCCTCATATTCTGCATCCGTCATCTCTGCCAGTTTTGCAAGCAGCGAGGCCGTCCACCTGCGCAGGTTTCTATCTCTGCCGGTCAGACTTTTCTGCATCATCTGAAGCTCTGCAATCAGCCCTGTCCGTGTGCCAGGGCTGTAAAGCATCATGAGCATCCATTCGTCATCCGTAAAACGCATTTATAACTCCTTTTCTTCGCAGCACCTACGAGGCGGCGCAGGCGGCACCGCCTCCTGCTTTTCCTTCAGCTGATCCAGAACCGATGCTTTCTCCGCCGGTTCTTCCTTCTTTCCGTTATTGATTACGCCGTCAATCATACCGTAATCGTCTTCCATTGCCATTTCTGCGGCTTTCAGATAATTCTCCGGTTTCAAAAATCCGGGCAGCTCCTGGAAGCCGATGGAATCCACATAGTGACAGCTTACAACACCATTCTGCCGTAAAGCCACGATGTCAGACACAGAAAGACTATGCCCAGTAAAATCATCAGGGCGGGAAACATTGAATTTCGCATACAGTTCCTCCAACATCGTATTCTGATCCTTGTAGGGAAGCAGCGGAGCCGTATAAACCACTTCATAATGGTCAATATCCGGTTCCAGCCCCATCCGTTCCAGTTCGCGCATAGACGAAAAGCGTTCATATACCGTATCCTCGATGCGGCGAAGCTGCAAAATCGCATACTGGTCGGTAGCGCTGTCGAGAAATGCCATCATTCTTTCGTCCGGTGCCTGATTTCCATGCACTTCATCCCATTTTTCAATTCTTGCCATCGTTCATTTCTCCCTTCTCCATAAACGGCAGGCCGTTTTCCTTTGCTTCCTGTCGCTGCTGTTCCCGCCGCTTTTCACTGTACGGCGGTCGGATACCAACACAGCGTTTCGGAATCGTATAAGTGACCGACCCATGCTCCCGGTGCTCCAAAATAAACTGCTCCGGATACTGTTTTCGCAGTTCCCGGAGCTTCTTAATCAGGCGGCTGTCATGGGTGTAAATACTGGCAGTATCCAGTTCATTGTCAAAATTGATGACGGTTTCCTGCTCTGCCTTCGTAAGCTTATATTTCATCGCTCCGCCTCCTTCGCCTTAGCAGCTTTCACCGGCGTATCCGTTCTGGAAGGCAAATCCGAGAGTTTACCCAGCACAGATTCCCGTCTGCTGATTTCTGCATCCTCTGCACGATCACAAAGTTCATCATAGTCAATCCGCGTCATGGTGCGGCCACCGAACCCATAATCCGAAAGAATCTGGTCTCTGGCTGCATTCATGCTGATTTCCGGGTTGTCGATCTGTCCACCGTCAATTTCCGT
>OGQQ01002989.1_pt1 | contig 10241 bp, 8 predicted proteins | sample 1553281 | NCBI WGS metagenome assembly OGQQ01 (sample SAMEA2579937, study PRJEB22360) | human gut metagenome | biome: human gut; feature: human-associated habitat; material: faeces | place: Denmark | collected 2008/2010 | reverse complement strand
CCGCTCGGAGTATGTCCGGCGGAATTCCTCGAACCGGCCTTCGTCCAGCGCCTGACGGATGCGCTCCATCAGCTTGTTGTAAAAATACAGATTGTGCATGACGGAAAGCCGCATGGCCAGCATTTCCTCTGCCTTGAACAGATGGCGCAGATACGCGCGGGAATAGCGGCGGCAGACCGGGCAGTCACAGGCCGGGTCGATGGGCTGCATATCGCGCTCGTATTTCGCGTTCTTCAGATTGATGGCACCCTCCCAGGTGAAGAGCTTCGCGTGGCGCGCATTGCGCGCGGGCATGACGCAGTCGAAGAAGTCCACGCCGCGGGCGACGCCCTCAATGATGTTCGACGGTGTGCCGACTCCCATGAGATAGCGCGTTTTGTCCTTCGGCATATAGGGCTCGACGGCGTCGATGATGTCATACATCGTCTGCGTGCTCTCGCCGACGGCAAGGCCGCCGATGGCATAGCCCGGCAGGTCCAGCTCGGCGATCTGCTGCATGTGGCGGATGCGCAGGTCGGCATAGGTGCCGCCCTGATTGATGCCCCAGAGCATCTGCTGCGGGTTCACCGTGTTCGGCAGCGCATTCAGGCGGGCGTTTTCCGCCTTGCAGCGGACGAGCCAGCGATAGGTGCGGTCGACGGAGCGGGCCACATAGTCATAGGGGGCGGGATTCTCGATGCACTCGTCAAAGGCCATGCAGATATCCGAGCCGAGATTCGACTGGATCTGCATGCTCTCCTCCGGACCCATGAAGATCTTGTGGCCGTCGATGTGCGAGGCGAAATACACGCCCTCCTCTTTAATGCGGCGCAGGCTCGCCAGCGAGAACACCTGAAATCCGCCGGAGTCCGTCAGGATCGGGCCGTCCCACGTCATAAAACGGTGCAGGCCGCCCAGATCGTGCACGAGCCGGTCGCCGGGGCGCAGATGCAGATGGTAGGTGTTGGAAAGCTCGACCTGACAGCCGATGGCCTTGAGGTCCGCCGCGCTCAGCGCGCCCTTGATGGCGCCCTGCGTGCCGACGTTCATGAACACGGGCGTCTGCACCGTGCCGTGCGCGCAGGTAAATACGCCCCGCCGCGCCTTCCCTTCGGTTTTTAACAGTTGAAACATGGTAAACTCCCACACAAGCGTGATTGCATTTAGCTAAATAAAAATAATGTGAAATTACTCAATGAACATGGCGTCGCCAAAGCTGAAAAACCTGTAACGAGACTCAACCGCCTCGTGATAGGCATGCATGACGTGGTCATAGCCCGCAAAGGCGGACACCAGCATGATGAGCGTGCTCTCCGGCAGATGGAAATTGGTGATGAGCGCGTCCATCGCACGGAATCGATAGCCGGGATAGATGAAGATATCCGTCCAGGCGCTCTTTTCCGTGAACGTGCCGTCCGGCTCGGCCAGCGATTCCAGCGTCCGGCAGGATGTCGTGCCGACGCAGACGATGCGGCCGCCGTTCTGCCGCGTGCGGTTGAGCACCTCGGCCGTCTCAGCGGAGAGCATGCAGAACTCGCTGTGCATATGGTGCTCCGTGATCTCGTCTGCCTTGACGGGGCGGAATGTTCCGAGTCCCACATGCAGCGTGATATAGGCAAGCGAAACACCCTTGTCGGCAATGCGCTGCAGCAGCTCCTTTGTGAAGTGCAGTCCGGCCGTCGGCGCGGCGGCGGAGCCGGTGACGCGGGAATAGACCGTCTGATAGCGCTCGCCGTCGGCAAGCTCCTCGCGGATATAGGGCGGCAGCGGCATTTTACCGAGGCGCTCGAGCAGCTCGAGGAAGATCCCCTCATAGTGGAACTGCACCAGGCGGTTGCCGCCCTCCTCCTCGGCCGTGACCGTCGCGGTGAGCGCGCCGTCGCCGAACGAGAGCTCCGCACCGGGGTGCAGTTTGCGGCCCGGCTTGGCAAGGCATTCCCAGACGCCGCCGCCCTTGTCCTGCAGAAGCAGCAGCTCCACGGCGCCGCCCGTCGGCACGCGGTGGCCGAGCAGGCGCGCGGGCAGCACGCGCGAATCGTTCATCACAAGACAGTCGCCCAGCTGCAGGTAGTCCACGATATCATAAAAATGCCGGTGCTCCAGCTCGCCGGTCTCCCGGTGGAGCACCATCAGGCGGGAGCTGTCGCGCCGCTCCAGCGGTGTCTGTGCGATGAGCTCCTGCGGCAGATCATAGTAAAAATCACTGGTTTTCAAGAAATTCGTCCCTTTCCAAGCATTAACGGAATACCTCGCCCTGCTCATCGAGCATTTCGAGTCTGCGGCAGCGGACAAAGTCCGGCTTTGCCTCCGGCAGATAGCGCTCGATGGCGGCGGCAAGCAGCATGGGGTTGAGCGACGGCTCCTGCGCGCTGACCTCGCACGTCAGCAGCAGCGCGCCCGGCGCAGCCTCCACATGATAGGCATGCAGCATGGGGCGGATGTCCGTCTCAGCCATGCCGCGCTTCGTGCGCTTTTCGACCACGAGCTCCGGCCGTTCCAGCAGGGTTGTGATCGCGGCAGGCTCCGGCACGGCGCCGTCATATTCCAGCGTGAGGAGCGCACGCAGGCGGCGCAGCTCACGGGCCTTGCGCGTGCTTTCATAGACCTCCAGCACCCGCACGCCCTCCGGCAGGACGGCGTTGAGTGCTTCCGGCGTGACAGCAAGCTCGCCGTCCAGCTCGTATTCCATGAGCTCGCACACGCTCTCCATGCCGACGCTCAGCGGCAGCAGCATGGACACATAGGCATGCGGCGTGAAGCCCTGCGAATGGTGCAGCACCACACCGGCCCGGCGGAACGCGCGCTGCATGAGCCGCATCAGGTCCAGATGCGACATCCAGACGGCGCGGCCTGTTTTTTCAAAGCGGATCCTATGCATCGCAGCGCCCTCCCTTCAAAAGGCAGTTTGCGCCGCAGCCGTTGCAGGCCGTCCGGCAGTCGGGCGTCGTTTCGGAGCGGTAGGCACGCTCGCGCTCGCGCAGCAGGCAGCCCGTGCTCACGCCGTCGGAGATCGTGTCCCACGGCAGCCGCTCGTTCCGGCCTTCCTGACCCTCGCCGCACTCGCCGTCGTCGCGATGTGGAGCGCAGGCGGCCCCGCCGTGTCCATGGCGGTGCAGGCCGGCCATGCCGCAGGAACCGTCGATATAGGCCGGAATGCCGCCGGCGCACTTGCGGTCTCTTCCCCCGGGGAACTGCTGGCGCAGTTCCAGGCCGCACATCCCGTCTGGGCGCGCTGGATCGCCGGACTGCTGATGCTCTTCACGGGCATGTCCGTCGGGCGCCTCACCGTACGCTACAACCTCTACTCCGTCGGAACCTGTCTCGCCATCCCGCTCTACGGAGCGATCGCCTGCGGCCTCGCCGTCGGCGGCGACTGCCTGACTACCTTCGCCGCATCGGCCCTGCTGGCCCTCGCCACGAAGAATTTCTGCCGTTCGTACTGCAACGGATTCGGCTTCGACGCCATCTTCCGCGCCTCGCTCTACATCGGACTGCTGCCGCTCGTCGCCACGGCCGCAGCGCCGCTCCTGATCCTGCTGCCGCTGGCCGTCATGCTTTTCCGGCGCACGCTGCGCGAAGTCGCCGTCGCGGTTGCGGGCCTGCTGCTGCCCGCTCTCACGCTCTGCTACGTCAACTGGGCCGCCGGAGGCGAGTTTCTCGCTCAGGTCGCGGAACCGGGAAGCGCATTCATCGCCGGAACGCCGCTGTCGCTGTTCCTCTCGACGCCCGTGCAGAACCTCGTCCTGCCGGGAGCCGTCTTCCTCCTCGACCTGACGGCCCTGCTGTTTTTCCTCTCGGACATCTACGCCCTCGGCACCAAACCGCGTCTCATATTCATATTCAATATAAGTGCGCTCCTGCTGACCGCCGCCGCACTGTGCGGTCCCGCCGCCACACCTGCAACCGTCGCCCTCGCGGCGGTGCCTTCGGCCGTCCTGCTGCCCTTCATGTTCGTGCGCATCCACCGGGCGATCGCCCTTCCCCTCTACCTGCTATTGCTCGCCTCTGCCGTCATTAGCGCAGTTTTACAATAATCTATTTAGTTCGAAACATAGCACAAACGGTTCTATTTGCCACTTTGTGCCCAAATGTGCTATTGCTTATGGTAGATTGAAAAGTTTTAATTGTATATTTGAGAACGAACAACAGTGACGCAATGCTTTGTTCAGAAAAACTTAAATTACAATTACTATGAAGAATTCAATGAATTCGTCGGTTCAACAACCGATGATTGTGAAGTATGTCGAGTCGCTTCACAACGGTATCCAGTCGCAGGCCCTTTCGCGCTATGCAATCGGCTACATCCTCCGCGGAACGAAGTACATCTACGACGGCGATAAGCGTCAGACACTTTCGCGCGGCGACGTTTTCTATCTGGGCATCGGACACCACTACATTGAGAACTTCCCCGAAGGCGGCCAGCCGTTCGAGCAGGTGCTCTTTTATTACACGCCCGGCGACCTGCAACGCATCCTGATGCATCTGAACATCACCTACGGGCTGAACATTTCGAACGAACATTCGTGCGAAAACTGCCGCAACCGTTCGCACGTCACCATGCCCGCGTGGAACTCGCTGCGAAACTTTTTCATCAACACCAACAACTACCTGCGCGACGAGGATTTCCGCCACGACGAGACAGCCGAGAACATCAAGATGACCGAGTTGATCTACCTGATCGCCTCGCACGAGGATTGCTGCATCAAAAGCAAGCTGTTGAGCAACGTCGACGCCGCGAAGGAGAATTTCGAACAGACCGTCTACGACCACATCTTCAAGGACATTTCGATCGAGGAGCTTTCGAAACTCACCAACCGTTCGCTCACCTCGTTCAAAAAGGAGTTCCGCCGCCACTTCCAGATGCCGCCCCACAAGTGGTACATCCGCCAACGGTTGATGCACTCGCGCCTGCTACTGATCTCGACCTCGAAATCCATCTCCGAAATCGGCAACGAATGCACGTTCCCCAACACATCGCATTTCATCAAACTCTTCAAGAAGGAGTATCAGATGACGCCCGCCACCTACCGGCACAAGCACCTCACGTCGCTGGTCCCGGAACCCGCCCTCAACGAAACGGCGGAAGCTGCGGAAATGCGCGAGGCGCTTTAATCAAAAACTTATAAACACGCAGGTATTTTAAAAATTTTAATTATAATCTATAAACAAAATTACGTTAGGTTTTAGAAAAATGTTACAAAACATTTGGAGTTTCATAAATTTCAATTACCTTTGTGTAACAAACGTGGGATTCTCCCACTCTCATTAACCTAACTAACCTAACCAGAGAGGTCCGATACCGGCAGGTGTCCGACCTCTTTTCTTTTGCGTGTTTGCGGGCGGGTGCTCTTTTGCGGGCGGGCGCAGAGCCGGACCATCAGCGGCAAGGCTCCGCACCCGACAACCCGCCTTTCAGGCGGGCGCACGCTAAACCCCGGCTTTCAGCAGAGGGTATCCTTCCCGGAACAGCGGATCATCCGCCAGCATGGCGCGCAGCCGTGCGTCGCCCGCGCAGCAGGCCGCCGCCGTTTCGGCCATCCGCAGAAAGCGAAGCCGCAGGAACCGGCAGGGAAGCATCTCGGTCCCGTGGTCGTAATAGTCGCCGTCGAGGCAGGCGAGCGCCGCGTCCCGGTAAGCCCGCACGGCCGACGGGCGCGACCCGACGCGGAGAAAGAAATCGCCGAGCCGCTCCCACTCCACGCTTTCGGCAAAGGCGCGCCGGTCGGCGCAGCATTTCAGCCCCTCCGCCCTGCGGACGGCCCGGAGGTGTTCCTCCTCCACGGCTTTGCGAAGATCCGCATCCAACAACAGTTCGTTTCCGCGCAGGCGGGCTGCAAGGCGGTAATTCGCCTTGCCGGTTTGCATTGTTTTCATAAAAGCACATTTTGAAATTAGACAAACGCCGGAGCCTGCCGAAGCGAATCAAAGAACGCAACAGGGCGTAATATCCCCGTCGATGCGGTCTTCGACAGACTGCCGATTTTCAAATGTGCGAATGATATGCAGGTAAAAGAATCACATAATTTCCGGACAAACGGCCCGGGTCATGCCGGAGATAACCGTTGCGGGGACAAATATAAGGCAAATTTCGGCTTCCTCCAAAAAAATCCGCATCCCCTCCGGTGCACCCAGACCCCGCATCGGAACAATAATTGGCTTTTTCACGGGGTTTTTCAATTATTTTTTCTTATTTTTGCATCAATTGGAAAATAATGAACTTAAATGCCGAAGTTTTATGACAGGGCGGATGCACTGAAAAAACCCGGATGGCTGAAGATCCGGCTCCACCGTACCCCGGAATGGGCCGAGGTGCGGCATATCGTCGAGAAGCACAGGCTGCACACGATCTGTAGCAGCGGCATGTGCCCCAACCAGGCGGAATGCTGGAGCCGGAGGACCGCAACCTTCATGATTCTGGGCGACATCTGCACGCGGGGCTGCCGCTTCTGCGCGACCCGAACGGGACGCCCCCTCGCCCCCGACGCCGGAGAGCCCGCCCGCGTGGCCGAAAGCGTCGCACTGATGAAACTCCGGTATGTCGTCGTAACATCCGTGACGCGCGACGACCTCCCGGACGGCGGCGCCAGCCATTGGGCCGCCACGGTGGAGGCCATCCGCTCGCAGAATCCCGACGCCGTAATTGAGCTCCTTATTCCCGATCTCGACGCCCGCCCCGAACTTTTGGACGCGGTCGCGGCGTCGAAGCCCGACATCATCGGGCACAACATCGAAACCGTCGAGCGACTGACCCCCGTGGTGCGCTCCAGGGCGAAGTACCGCACCAGTCTGGAGACGCTGCGCCACCTCTCGGAAGAGGGTGTCGTGACGAAAAGCGGACTGATGGTCGGACTCGGCGAGAACGATGACGAAGTTTTGCAAACACTGCGCGACCTGCGCGAAGCGGGCGTGCGTATTGTAACACTCGGTCAGTACCTTCGGCCCACTCTGGAGCACTACCCCGTAGCGGCGTACATCACTCCCGAAAAATTCGAATGGTACAGACTCCGAGCGCTGGAGATGGGCTTCAGCTATTGTGCGAGCGCGCCGCTGGTGCGGTCGTCGTACATGGCCGAAGAGGCTCTCCGGAGCGTGAAAGGGTTGCAGCGATGAAAGTCTCCTTCCGGGACCTCGGACAGATGGATTACAAAGCCTGCTGGGATTTGCAGCAGACCTTGTTCGACAGCCTCACGGCCCGCAAGCGGCCCGCGGCCGATACCGTCCGGAACGCGACCGGAACAGAGGCTTCCGCGGCCGATGCCGCCCGGGAAACGGACGGAGCAGCGATCCCGGCGGAGGATGCCGGCACGATCCTTCTGGTGGAGCATCCGCCGGTCTATACGCTCGGCAAGAGCGGCCGTGCGGAGAACCTGCTCATCCCGAAGGCGGCGCTCGAAGCGATGGGCGCGAAGTTCTTTCACATCGACCGCGGCGGCGACATCACCTTCCACGGCCCGGGGCAACTGGTCTGCTACCCGATTCTCGACCTCGAACGGCTCGGGATCGGCCTGAGGGAATACATCGCCTCGCTGGAGGAGGCCGTGATCCGCACGACGGCCCGCTACGGCATCGCCGCGGGCCGCATCGCAGGCGCTTCGGGCGTCTGGATCGGCGAGGGAGCCACGCCGGACGGAGAGGGACGCCCGCGCAAGATATGCGCAATAGGAGTGCGTTCGTCGCGTTATGTCACCATGCACGGGTTCGCGCTGAACGTCTCGACCGACCTGAGGTGGTTCTCGCGCATCAACCCCTGCGGATTCACGGACCGCGGCGTGGCGTCGATCGCCTCGGAAACGGGACGCGAGGTCCCCATGAACGAAGTCAAAACACGGGTTTTGACCCATTTAAGCGAGATATTAAATGTTGAAATATATAAATAACAATTCGTATGCCTACAGAAAAACGCTGGGTAGTGAAGCCTCAGGGCGACCCCGCGACGGCAGCCATGCTCGCTGCCGCGCTGCGGATTTCGCCCGTGCTGGCCAATCTACTCGTACAGAGAGGCATAGACACCGTAGAAAAGGCGGACAAGTTCTTTAAACCCAACCTCGCGGACCTCCACGATCCGTTCCTGATGAAGGACATGGACAAGGCGGTCGAGCGGGTCGAGCGCGCCGTGCGCGACCACGAGAAGATCATGGTTTACGGCGACTACGACGTGGATGGCTGCACGGCCGTCGCGCTGGTTTACAAGTTCCTGCGCCAGATCGGGCACAAAAACCTGATGTTCTACATTCCCGACCGCTATACCGAAGGTTACGGCATTTCGGTCAAAGGGATCGACCTCGCGGCCCGCAAGGGCGTGGGGCTCATCATCGCCCTGGACTGCGGCATCAAAGCCACGGAAAAGGTTGTCTATGCGAAGACGAAAGGCGTGGATTTCATCATCTGCGACCACCACCTCCCGGCCGAGGAGATTCCCAAGGCCGTAGCCGTTCTGGACCCCAAGCGGGTCGACTGCTCCTACCCGTTCGACGAACTGTCGGGCTGCGGCGTGGGATTCAAACTCGTGCAGGCCTATGCGCAGAAAAACCGCATGCCTTTCGAGCAGATCCTGCCCCTGCTGGACCTGCTGGTCGTATCGATCGCCTCGGACATCGTGCCGCTGGTCGGCGAGAACCGGATTCTGGCCTATTTCGGCCTGAAGAACCTCAACCGCGAGCCGTCGAAAGGTCTGCTGTCGATCATCAAGATCTGCGGGCTGGACAAACACAATATCACCATCGACGACATCGTCTTCAAGATCGGGCCGCGCATCAACGCCGCCGGCCGCATGCGAATGGACGAGAACGACGAAAACGCCTCGCCTTCGGGCGGGCACGCCGCCGTGGAACTGCTGATCGAGGGCAACGAGTCGATCGCCGAGGAGTTCGGCAGCGTGATCGACGCCTACAACCAGGACCGCAAGTCGATCGACCGCTCCGTCACGCAGGAAGCGCACGACTATATCGAGGGCAATCCCGAAATGAAGGCCCTCAAGAGCACCGTGATCTACAATCCCCGCTGGATGAAGGGCATCGTGGGCATCGTCGCGTCGCGTCTCATCGAGACCTACTACCGCCCGACGGTGGTGCTGACGATGAGCAACGGATTCGTGACCGGATCGGCGCGTTCGGTTCCCGGATTCGACCTTTACCAGGCCGTCGAGTCGTGCTCGGACCTGTTGGAAAACTTCGGCGGACACATGTACGCCGCAGGGCTGACGATGCGTCCGGAAAACGTCGGCGAGTTCACGCGGCGGTTCAACGCATACGTGGAGGAGAACATCGACCCGCAGATGCTCGTCCCGCAGGTGGACATCGACAGCGAACTGCTCTTCTCGGACATCACGCCGGCTTTCCGCAAGGACCTCAACCGCTTTCAGCCCTTCGGGCCGGGCAACACGGCGCCGGTCTTCGCCACCTGCGGCGTGAGCAACCACGGCGACGCCAAGCTCGTCGGCATGGAGTGCGAGCACCTGCGCATGGACCTGATGCAGCGGCAGAAGCCCAACACCAAGATCCAGGCCATCGCCTTCCAGCAGCCCACGCATTACGAATGGGTGCGCTCGGGACGCCCGATCGACGTCTGCTACCAGATCGTCGAAAACCACTACCGGGGAACTGTGACCACCCAGCTCCGGATCAAGGACATCAAACCCGTTCTGAACAGGTAGTCTCCGTCTTCGAAAGAGAGGTCAGGAACACAACTCCGGGCCTCTCTTTTTCAATTTACATGCGTCATTGCATTTAGCGTCACAGCCGGTCATCCGGCTCCTTCACTGCAAACAAATGAATCTTCGGAAGAAACCGTTCAGCATTTCCCTCCAGGCCCTGGCGGGAGTTCTGATTTTCAGCTGCCTGCTGGCACATCCCTTCTCCGAAGCTGCGAGCAGCCCCCCGGGCGACAAGCGCGACTACATGCTGGTGCTGAACACCTACACCGAATCGGCGCCCAGGAGCAGCCACATTATCAACAGCATCGTCGCGCATATCGACCAGGTGGACAACTTCGAAGTCTACACCGAAAACATGAACTCGCTGTTGATGACGTTCAAAAAACACAAAACCGGCGAGATCGAATCCTTCAAAAACAACCTGCTGCGGGAATACGGCAAGAATCCGCCCCGGATGCTGGTGCTGCTGGGCGCTCCGATCGCCGTGCTGCGCGACTTCGTGAAACAGACCTGGCCCGGCGTGCCGTTGATCCTCTGCTCGGAAATGGACTACATAGGTCCTGAAAACGCCTACCTCGACCGCCGCCCGCTGCGCCCCGAGGAGCGGCTG
>OGQQ01002988.1_pt1 | contig 10246 bp, 7 predicted proteins | sample 1553281 | NCBI WGS metagenome assembly OGQQ01 (sample SAMEA2579937, study PRJEB22360) | human gut metagenome | biome: human gut; feature: human-associated habitat; material: faeces | place: Denmark | collected 2008/2010 | reverse complement strand
CCCGTCGATGTGGGTTTCAATCTTCTTGCCTGTATACCATGCGCCGCCTGTCCAGACTACGCCTAGCGCAACAATGACGCCTACCGCTACCAGCGATTTATTCATAATGATTATCCATAAAATGAAATCAGGCGGACTGGCCGCCTGAAGGTGTTATAAGCCTTTAATAAGCTTAGCAAGAGATGTTAATTTTTTCAGTAAGCTCTTACAGCTTGTTGTAAACACGCGCTAAACGGCCGTGGCCTTTGACAGTCACCGGTGATTCGTTGGCGGCAATAAACGCTGATTCACCCGGTTTAAGCTGTAACTGCTGAGAACCTTTCCACAACGTTGCATCGCCTTCGACGCAGAACAAAATGGCGGCACTCTGCTGGCTAATGGTGGTTTCTTTATCACTAAGGTCATGCAGCGAGAAGGCAAAATCATCCACTGGAATCGGGAAGTCCAGTTCTGCACCTTGTTTCACCGGCTGGGTCAACAACTGGTTAGCCGGTTTGGCTTCGAATTTCACATTGGCAACCAGTTCCGGAATATCAATGTACTTAGGCGTCAGACCCGCACGCAGCACGTTATCGGAGTTCGCCATCACTTCCAGCGCCACGCCTTGCAGGTAAGCGTGCGGTGTTTCAGCGAACAGGAACATCGCTTCGCCAGGATTCAATTTCACCACATTCAGTAACAGCGGGGAGAACAGGCCGCTGTCTTCCGGGTAAAATTCAGAAATTAAACGAATCGTTTGCCACGGTTCACCCTGCTGACTGTCGAGCGCCGATTTTAAAATCGCCAGCGCGCGGGATTTTTCTTCACCCTGCATATTCAACAGGCTGGCGAACAGTTCGCTTAAACGTTCGGCATTAGGCTGTTGTAAAAAGTGAGCAATTGCCGGATGTGCACCTGCGACTGGCTGGAGTAGGGAGACAATCTCGGAAAACTCACGAAACGCGTTCATCGCAAGGAAAGGCGTCAGCGCAAAAACCAGCTCCGGCTTGTGGTTAGGATCTTTATAGTTACGCTCGGCGGCATCCATCGGGATACCTGCGGCATTTTCTTTGGCAAAACCGATTTCAGAATTGCGTTTGTTTGGATGAACCTGAATGGAGAGCGGCTGTGCTGCGCATAATACTTTGAACAGGAAAGGCAGTTCGCCAAAGCGTTTGGCAACGGCCTCTCCGAGCAGAGTCGATTTATTACTCTCAATCACATCACGCAGTGAAACGATATCTCCGGCGGCATTCTGCACCCGTGAACTGCTTTTCGGATGTGCGCCCATCCACAGCTCGGCCATCGGCTGGCTGGACGGATTTTCCATACCATAAAGTTCAGTCAACGCCGTTTTGCTGCCCCAGGCATAGTTTTGCACTGAGTTAATGAGTTTTTGCATGATCAATCCCTGTTTTAATGTGGAAATTAATCCCGCTATTAAAGCAAGAATCCTACGGGAAGTAACCTGGAGCCGCAAAAAGTCGTACTAGTCTCAGTTTTTGTTAAAAAAGTGTGTAGGATATTGTTACTCGCTTTTAACAGGGCAACGGAACACCCGCCCAGAGCATAACCAAACCAGGCAGTAAGTGAGAGAACAATGTCAAACAAACCCTTTCATTATCAGGCTCCTTTTCCACTCAAAAAAGATGATACTGAGTATTACCTGCTAACCAGCGAACACGTTAGCGTATCTGAATTTGAAGGGCAGGAGATTTTGAAAGTCGCACCCGAAGCGTTAACTCTGTTGGCGCGTCAGGCATTTCATGATGCGTCATTTATGCTGCGTCCGGCTCACCAACAACAGGTGGCCGACATTCTGCGTGACCCGGAAGCCAGCGAAAATGATAAATATGTGGCGCTGCAATTCCTGCGCAACTCCGACATCGCGGCGAAAGGCGTTCTGCCAACCTGTCAGGATACCGGCACCGCGATTATTGTTGGTAAAAAAGGGCAGCGTGTATGGACCGGTGGCGGTGATGAAGCGGCGCTGGCACGCGGTGTCTATAACACTTATATCGAAGATAATCTGCGCTACTCGCAAAACGCGCCGCTGGATATGTATAAAGAGGTGAATACCGGCACCAATCTACCAGCGCAGATCGATCTTTATGCCGTTGATGGCGACGAGTACAAATTCCTCTGTATCGCCAAAGGTGGCGGTTCGGCTAACAAGACGTATCTCTATCAGGAAACCAAAGCGTTACTAACGCCGGGGAAACTGAAAAATTACCTGGTTGAGAAGATGCGCACGCTGGGTACGGCGGCCTGTCCTCCGTATCATATTGCGTTCGTTATTGGTGGAACTTCTGCAGAAACGAACCTTAAAACGGTCAAACTGGCTTCCGCTAAATACTATGATGAACTGCCAACGGAAGGGAATGAGCACGGTCAGGCGTTCCGCGATGTGGAACTGGAAAAAGAATTGCTGATCGAAGCGCAAAATCTTGGTCTGGGTGCGCAGTTTGGTGGTAAATACTTCGCTCACGACATCCGCGTGATTCGCCTGCCACGTCACGGCGCATCCTGCCCGGTCGGTATGGGCGTCTCCTGCTCTGCTGACCGTAATATCAAAGCGAAGATCAACCGTCAGGGGATCTGGATCGAAAAACTGGAACATAACCCAGGCAAATATATCCCGGAAGAGCTGCGCAAAGCGGGAGAAGGCGAAGCGGTGCGCGTTGACCTTAACCGTCCGATGAAAGAGATCCTCGCACAGTTGTCGCAGTATCCCGTTTCTGCACGCTTATCGCTTAACGGCACGATTATCGTCGGTCGTGATATTGCTCACGCCAAACTGAAAGAGCGGATGGATAACGGTGAAGGGCTGCCGCAGTACATTAAAGATCATCCGATTTACTACGCGGGTCCGGCCAAAACGCCGGAAGGTTATGCCTCCGGTTCTCTTGGCCCAACGACCGCCGGACGGATGGATTCTTATGTCGATCAACTGCAAGCGCAGGGCGGAAGTATGATCATGCTGGCGAAAGGCAACCGCAGCCAGCAGGTGACGGATGCCTGTAAAAAACACGGCGGCTTCTACCTTGGCAGTATCGGTGGTCCGGCCGCTGTATTGGCGCAGGGAAGTATTAAGAGCCTGGAATGTGTTGAATATCCGGAACTGGGAATGGAAGCCATCTGGAAAATTGAAGTGGAAGATTTCCCGGCGTTTATCCTTGTGGATGATAAAGGAAATGACTTCTTCCAGCAGATACAACTCACACAGTGCACTCGCTGTGTGAAATAAACAGAGCCGCCCTTCGGGGCGGTTTTTTTACATGGCACGAAAGACCAAACATTTGTTATCAAATAGTAAATAATAAGTGAGCTAAAAGTTGCTTAACGAAAGCAAAACAGAAAGAAAAAATTAAACAGGTGAGGAGCAGGCCATGAATACAGTACGCAGCGAAAAAGATTCGATGGGGGCGATTGATGTCCCGGCAGATAAGCTGTGGGGCGCACAAACTCAACGCTCGCTGGAGCATTTCCGCATTTCGACGGAGAAAATGCCCACCTCACTGATTCATGCGCTGGCGCTAACCAAGCGCGCAGCGGCAAAAGTTAATGAAGATTTAGGCTTGTTGTCTGAAGAGAAAGCGAGCGCCATTCGGCAGGCGGCGGATGAAGTACTGGCAGGACAGCATGACGACGAATTCCCGCTGGCTATCTGGCAGACCGGCTCCGGCACGCAAAGTAACATGAACATGAACGAAGTGCTGGCTAACCGGGCCAGTGAATTACTCGGCGGCGTGCGCGGGATGGAACGTAAAGTTCACCCTAACGACGACGTCAACAAAAGCCAAAGTTCCAACGATGTCTTTCCGACGGCGATGCACGTTGCGGCGCTGCTGGCGCTGCGCAAGCAACTCATTCCGCAGCTTAAAACCCTGACACAGACGCTGAGTGAAAAATCGCGTGCATTTGCCGATATCGTCAAAATCGGTCGAACCCACTTGCAGGACGCCACGCCGCTAACACTAGGGCAGGAGATTTCCGGCTGGGTAGCGATGCTCGAGCATAATCTCAAACATATCGAATACAGCCTGCCTCACGTAGCGGAACTGGCTCTTGGCGGTACAGCGGTGGGTACTGGACTAAATACCCATCCGGAGTATGCGCGTCGCGTAGCAGATGAACTGGCAGTCATTACCTGTGCACCGTTTGTTACCGCGCCGAACAAATTTGAAGCGCTTGCGACCTGTGATGCCCTGGTTCAGGCGCACGGCGCGTTGAAAGGGTTGGCTGCGTCACTGATGAAAATCGCCAATGATGTCCGCTGGCTGGCCTCTGGCCCGCGCTGCGGAATTGGTGAAATCTCAATCCCGGAAAATGAGCCGGGCAGCTCAATCATGCCGGGGAAAGTGAATCCAACACAGTGTGAGGCATTAACCATGCTCTGCTGTCAGGTGATGGGGAACGACGTGGCGATCAACATGGGGGGCGCTTCCGGTAACTTTGAACTGAACGTCTTCCGTCCAATGGTGATCCACAATTTCCTGCAATCGGTGCGCTTGCTGGCAGATGGCATGGAAAGTTTTAACAAACACTGCGCAGTGGGTATTGAACCGAATCGTGAGCGAATCAATCAATTACTCAATGAATCGCTGATGCTGGTGACTGCGCTTAACACCCACATTGGTTATGACAAAGCCGCGGAGATCGCCAAAAAAGCGCATAAAGAAGGGCTGACCTTAAAAGCTGCGGCCCTTGCGCTGGGGTATCTTAGCGAAGCCGAGTTTGATAGCTGGGTACGGCCAGAACAGATGGTCGGCAGTATGAAAGCCGGGCGTTAATCCGCAACATACAGGTGCAGCCGTGGAATGATCAAACGAAGCGGCTGCGCCTGTGGTTTATAACGGTGCTGCACATTGTCGGCATCGTAATTTAACAACTCACCAACGTCCGGCACGCGCGCGCCATTATCCCGATTAATCAGTGCAATCAGCGGTGTAGGGCAGGCGTGTTGGACTTGTTTTTGATCTCCTTTGTACCAGACGCGGGCAATCGGCTGCACCTTCACCGGACGTTTGATTTTTAACTTCGCGTTCTGTGGCAGGGCAGCGATATAAACCCTCTCGCTCCAGTTTTCTTTGCCACTCCTCGCGCGTCCACGGTGCGACACTGCGTGGTGATTTCAGGCTTTTTTCCAGCTGTGCCAGGACTTCATCACGATGCAAATTCTTAATGATATGTTTATTAGCCCAACCAAAGCGTAAAGTGGCGGGGTCGTGCAGAACGGTGAGCGTGCGGTAAGCATTAAGGGTGATCAGCCCCGGCAAATGACGATGCACCCATTCAAAACGTGCCGCGGTGGGGAGTTCTGATTCAACCGTGACGATATGCTCGAACGTGGTCTTGAGTTTATTGATGTGCTGAATATGACTGACCAACGCTGCTTGCGAAAGGTTATCGACCTGGTAACACAACACGCCAGGCAGACGGACAGCGGCCTTGCTGCTGCGATTTTCGGACTGTTGTTGAATAAATAAATGGCGGAAATGACGCAACGCCAGCGACTGCGCGTCGTTGCCGAGATGTTGTTTTACCTCAATACGATTAAGCGGATTATGCTCATCCTCTTTTTTTACCTCCGGCAAAGAGAACACGCGGGCAACCAATAGCTTGTGTTGCTCAAGATGAGCGGCAAATGCAGCCAGCTCTTGTTCCATCTGGCGAAAGGTAGTGTTGAGTCGGTCTACGAGATCGTAACGCGCCATAATATTAACCACTATAGTTACAACATACTTATTTTATAGCACAGTCGTGGTGACTTGACCATCGTGCGCGTAGTGTCAGGCAGAGGTAAATTGCGGGATGTTATGCCATAACGGCCAGCTAAACGAGAAGCGAGCACCACCCAGTTCGCTGGTGTCACAATTAACCGTACCGCCCATTGCCAGTGCTATAGAGTGGACAATTGCCAGCCCCAGCCCGCAGCCGCCGGTTGAGCGATCCCGGCTGGGATCGAGGCGAACAAAAGGTTCAAAGATATGTTCGCGGTTTTCTGGGGCAATCCCTGGGCCATCATCCTCAACAATTAATGTCGCTCTATTCCCCGACAGTAGCAGGCTGGTTTCAACCGTTGAATGGCAGTACCGCAGGGCGTTATTGAGCAAATTATCCAGCACGCGCTCCATTAAGCGCATATCCAACGCCGCATAATGGCCTTGCGCGAGCGTTTTAATCCGTACCGTTTTATCGGGCGTTACTGCCTGAATGTCTGCCAGATGCGTTGACAGCCACAACGGCAGGGGTGGTTCGCTAAGATGAAGCTCGTTTTGTGGGCGATCGAGTCGGGCATAAGTCAGCAGCTCTTCAATTAAAGCTTCAAGTTGACTGATATCACGATTCAACGCCTGGGATTCGGCGGCGCTCAGGTTATCGCTCATCTCCAGTCGATAACGCAGGCGCACTAACGGTGTTCGCAGTTCGTGAGCGATACCGTCAATAAGCTGTTTTTTGCTGGCAATCAAGGCGTTGATATTGTCCGCCATCTGGTTAAATGCGATACCAAGTCGTTCAAAGCTCGAACCCTCATCAAAGTGGATACGCTCATTGAGATGCCCATCGCCAAATCGTTGCGCCGCTGCTTCCAGTTTTAACATATCCTGCCAGTGCGGACGCATCCAGATAAACACCGGAAAGGCGAGGGAAATAGCAATAAAAGCGATCAGGGCGATATCCAGCAATCGCATCTGATGGAGATAATAAAGATAAGGAACAGGACCAACTGCCAGCACGTAGTGGCTGCGCGGGATACGCTGCAAAAACGTGTACTGATCGTCCAGGGCGACAATTTCGCCGCCACGCAGTCGGTGCATGGAAATATCATCAAGATGGTATTTACTCAATGGCTCGACACGCAGATCGAAAGAGAGATTTAAATCCATCTCTTTCAGCGTCTTACCCCAGTCGTGTGGGGGGATCTCACGCAATTCGCTGCGCATCAGATACAGCGAACTGTTCATCAAATCATCCAGCGATTGTTTGCCCGCGCGTTCGGCGGTAAATTTGTACACCAACCCAACCAGCAGAGACATCACAAGGAAGCAGACAAACAATAACAGGTAAAACTGGATAAACAGTTTTTTCATCGCTTATTCCCATGCATGAGGCGCAAAAAGATAGCCTTTGTTACGCACAGTTTTAATGCGATAAGGTTCTGCGGCGTTATCGAGCAGTTTTTTTCTTAACCGCGAAATAGCCACGTCCACGCTACGATCCAGTCCGTCATAACTGACGCCGCGTAAATTTTTCAGCAATGCATCGCGGTCCATGATTTGCCCGGCATGGGTAGCTAATTCCCACAATAATTCGAAATCAGCTGTCGAGAGCGAGATTTCAGTGTTAGCCAGGGTGACTACGCGGTTGATGGGATCGATGGTCAACGTGCCGAAATGCAGGGCTTTGTAGGGAGTCAGAGACGTTTCCTGAAGACCTTTGCTCAGTGTGGCTTGCTCATTCTGACGCAAATGCAAACGTAAACGCGCTAGCAAAACAGCAGGGGGCGTCGTTTTGAGAATATAGTCGCAGGCACCCATTTCCAGTGCCAGGATGTGGTTCATATCGCTATCGAGAGAGGTTAGAAGAACAATCGGTCCAGACCACTTTGCGCGTAAATCACGACAAATGGTCATGCCGTCCTTGCCTGGTAGCATGATGTCGAGTAACACCAAATCCGGATTTTCTCGCAAAATGGTTTCTTCGGCCTGGTCGCCGCGCGGCTCTACGGTAACCTGCATATCATGTTTTGCCAGGTACGCGGCAATCAGTGAACCGACTTCCGCATCATCTTCCACAAATACGATAGTGTTCATAACATTCACGGTAGATATAAAAACGTCACAATACACCGCGCTGTTTTTACTTACTATCAATCGTTTCTAAACAAGTTTTCATCAGGTATTCTACTGATGACTTGTTATGGAAGTGTTAAGGTAAAAAAATGGGGCTGGTAATCAAAGCCGCGCTCGGTGCGCTGGTAGTGCTGTTGATTGGTGTTTTAGCAAAAACGAAAAATTATTATATCGCCGGGCTGATTCCACTTTTCCCGACCTTTGCGCTTATCGCGCATTATATTGTTGCCAGCGAACGCGGCATTGAAGCCTTACGCGCAACCATCATTTTTAGTATGTGGTCGATTATTCCCTATTTTGTTTACCTGGTGTCGCTGTGGTATTTCACCGGAATGATGCGCTTGCCCGCCGCTTTTGTTGGTTCTGTTGCGTGTTGGGGGATAAGCGCATGGGTGTTGATTATATGCTGGATAAAGCTGCATTAACGCAGATGACGACCGCCATCAAGTGGGAAACTGCGTCCGGTGACAAAGCAACTGGTAAGTAAGTAATCGACCAGGTCGATCACTTCTTTCTCGCCAGGCGCGGTTTTCATCAGTGATTTATTCAGCGCCTGTTGTCGATATTCGGCATCATCATGTTCATTAAACAGGATCAGCGATGGCGCAATAGAATTCACTTTCACTTCCGGTGCCAGCTTGCGGGCAAACGAGCGGGTCATATTATCCAGTGCCGCTTTGCTTGCAGCATACGCAACATGTTTGTCGCTACCGCGCTCCACCACATAATCGGTAAAGTGAATGATATCGCTGGCGGCGTGTCCGTGCCCACGCAGTAATCTTTCCAGCGCATGGTTGAGCAGGTATGGGGTATTAACGTGGATCTGCATCATGCAAGCCAGTACGTCGGCCAGTGGTGTACCTGGTTTTTCTGCCATCCACGCACTGGCGTTATGCAAAATAGCACGCAGACCATGGGTGCTTTTTAGTACTTCATCGGCAAACGCCATCACACCGTCGTTGGTCGAAAAATCAGCCTGAATACACTGCGCACCTGCCTTAATCAGTCCATCAATGGCTGGATAGTGCGTCCGATAGCTGACAATCACCGGTTGCTTTTGATTAATGAAATGCCAGGCGAGGGCGAGGCCGATGCGACGACCTCCGCCAGTAATTAATATTGGCAAGGGCTGGGCTTTACCCATCGTTATCTCCTTTGCTATCCAACGATGGGATGAACGTTATCCCACCAGCATCCAGGTCGCCGGAACTGAGGCAATTAACAGCATGCCAATCAGCACCATTTCCTGACGGTTCAGTACATTATCATGTGTATGCGTTTTGCGCGCATACAGGAAAACCAGCAGCCCCGGCGCATACAGAACAACGGATAACAGCAAGTGCATTGGACCAGAGGCGTACAATAACCATAAGCCATAAATGCAGGCACCGACACCTACCGCTTTATGCAGTGGACGGGTTGCGATTTTCAGCAAGAACGCGCCGACCAGGAAATAGGGCACCAGAATCATTTCTGAGGCGATGGTCAGCAACGTGTTGTAATCGGAACCGGTCAGCCAGATGAGTACCAGACAAATTTGCACGCAGATGTTGGTCAACCACAGTGAGGCGGATGGCGCAGCTTGTGCGTTCTGGCGCGCAAAAATGCGTGGGAATGCTTTATGAGTGGCAGCCAGGAACGGAACTTCTGCCGCCATGATGGTCCAGCTTAAGTACGCGCCGCAAACGGAAACGATCAAACCGGCAGCGATGATGATTTCGCCCCATGGTCCCATCATTTCCACCATCAGACCGGCCATTGACGGGTTACGAATTTCAGCCAGTTCAGGACGTGCCACCACACCCAGCGAAAGCAGCGTTACCAGCAAGTAAACGCCCAGAGCGGAGAGAACCGCCAGCAGTGTCGCTTTGCCAACATCACGTTTATTACGCGCACGCGCAGAAACAACCACGGCACCTTCCACACCAATGAAAACCCACAGGGTGATCAGCATGGTGTTTTTCACCTGTTCCCAAACGGGTACGCCAAGTGCAAGTCCGGTGAAGTCGAGCTTGAAGGTATCCAGTTTGAACATCATCATCGCCAGCACAACAAACAGACCCAGCGGCAACAATTTTGCCAGTGTCGCCACCAGGTTAATGCTGGCAGCGGTTTGCACCCCGCGCAGGATCAAAAAGTGAACAATCCACAATAAAGCCGATGCACCGACGATCGATTGCCAGGTATTACCATCGCCGAACAGGCGCAATTCCGGCGTGTCCGTAAAAAAGCTTAACGCGGAAAAAACGATCACCAGATAGGAGACGTTGGCGATGACTGCGCACAGCCAGTATCCCCATGCGGAACAAAAGCCGATTAGCTCGCCAAACCCTTCGCGGGCATAGGTAAAGATACCGCCGTCAAGTTCGGGACGAATGCGCGTGAGGATCAGCATGGCATAGGCCAGCAAT
>OGQQ01002985.1_pt1 | contig 10260 bp, 2 predicted proteins | sample 1553281 | NCBI WGS metagenome assembly OGQQ01 (sample SAMEA2579937, study PRJEB22360) | human gut metagenome | biome: human gut; feature: human-associated habitat; material: faeces | place: Denmark | collected 2008/2010 | reverse complement strand
TTTGCGTCCGCGTCGGCCCGGCCGGCCTTCTTCTGCGCATCACTGATGGCGGTATCCGCCGCATCGGCCTTCTTCTGCGCGTCCGTGGCCTGCTTGTCGGCCGCATCAATATCGGTCTGGGCCGTGCCGGCGGCCTGCTGATGGGAGGCGGATTCGGCCGTGGCCTCATCCTTCGCGGTCTGTGCGGTCCGCTTGTCGGCTTCTGCCTTCGACTGGTCATCGGATGCCTGCCGCATGGCCTTGCTGGCGTCATTGATGGCGTTGGACGCGTCGTTCGCGGCCTGCTGGGCGGCGGCGATCTTGTCGGCCGTGCCGGTCGCATCCTGTGCGGCCTGCTGTTGGGCCTTATTGGCGTCGTCGTAGTTCGCCTGCGCCTGCTGCTGGTTGTTTGCGGCTGTCTGCTGCTGGGCGGCGGCGGCGTCGAGGTTCTGCTTGGCGGTGTCCAGTGCGGCTGCGGCGGCGTCGGCCTTGGCCTGTGCTTCGGTCACGCCGGTCGGGGATGCCTGTGCGATGGCCTGGTTGGCTTCGGTGGTGCTCTGCTGTGCCTGCTGGATGCTGTCTTGGGCCTGTGTGATTGCCTGATTGGTTTGGTCGCCGGTGGTTGTGGTTTCGTCGGCCATTGCGACTGCCGGAGCGGCAAGGGCCATCACGGCGGTGGTTGCCACTGTGATCTTGGTGATGCCGTGTGTCATGGGGAGTTTCTTCTTTCTCGTGTATGTGTCTTCCTTTTCGGGTTTACCCCGATGTCGGGAGATTACGTGTTTTTGTTTCACAAACATATAGTAACACCTTTTTTTACTAACGCAAATTGTCACTATCATGTGTCTGTGGCAAACCTATATGATGACCCACGGCACGCCGACTGCGACAAAGCGAAAATCCGACAGCCAATATCCCCGTCACGGTGACGCCCGAAACAAAAGCCGCCTTTTTTACGTCCCCCGTGGCATCTCCGGGCAAGGGGGCCTGATCGGGCATGCTGTTGCGCTCCCCCGTGACAAGCAGTCGCAGCGTATTGCCCTGCCCCGTACAGGTGAGGAGCGTGACCTCGTCCTTCCCCTTATGGACACGCAACGATTTCGTGTCGGTAGGAGAGACGATGCGTTTGCTGGTGACTCGATAGGCGAGCGTGTTACCCATGACCTTGATATAGAACGGGTCGCCGTCTTCGAGTTCACCGAGCCGGGTGAACAGGGTCGCGCCTTTCAGATTCGAATGACCGGTGATTACGGCGCGCGTATTCTTGCCACCGATAGGCAGACTGGTGCCCGCCAGATGGCCGGCCGCATGTTCGAGCACATCTTGACCAGCTCCGTGGAGGATGGGCATGTCGACGCTGATCTTCGGAATCAGAATCTCACCCATGGCATCCAACCCATTCACGGACAGTTGACGCCGGTATTCGGCATCGCCCTCGAAATTGCCCTCGGTCTTCCCATCGAACACAGGTTCGCCTATCTGTGGCTGACCGCCTTCATAAAGACGCTGATTATATGCGATGGCAGATTGGATGACGCTTTGACGGGAGGATTCCGGAAACAGCGCGGCCGTCTGGCTGACGGATCGCGCCTGCTCGTCAACGGCGCGGTCGCCGAGCGTCTGCTGGATGCGGGGCATGGCGACAAGCACCATGCCCGCGATCAGGCAGATGACTGCGGCGACCGCGTAGATCCGGGAATGGCGCGATTGTCGCGCGCCCGCTTGTCGCGGACCGCATCCGCGACGCTCTCCCACACGTCGGTTTCGGCCGCTGCCGTCACTTCGCGTGCTTTCCGCCGGTGATCGGCATGTGCTTACCGGTGCGCTTGGTTGCGGCCATGCGCATGCGTAGCATCGGCATCATCACGCCGAGCGCGATCAGCATGAGCGCGAATCCGGCGTACAGCCAGATGGTCGGCACCTGGGCCTGTCCGCCCGTGAACGGCAGGGTGGTCAGGCTCGGCTCCCACTGGGCGTACACGGTGGTGCTGCCTTCGGCGGGCAGTGTGACCTTGCCTTCGCCCGGCTGCAGGAAAGTGCTCCCTGCGGGCGGGTTCTTCTCCGTGCTCCATCCGACGAACCGGTAGCCGGGTCGGGTGATCTTCGGCTCCTTCGCGTCACCGGGGATGGTGACGGTGGAGAAGGCGTCGCCGGTCACGTCATCGACATGGCCGATGCCGCCGTTCGGGTTGAACTTCAGGCTGGCACCGTTGATTTTCCACTGCGCGTAGAGCACGGAGGTGTTCTTCGGCGTGGACTTGTCGTTGGCCGTCAGCACGTAGTCGGCTCCCGTGGCGTATGCCTTGCCCTTGCCGTCGGCCTGCGTGTTCCAGCCGGAGAATGTGTAACCAGGACGGTCGAACGGGTTCGTGATGGTCTTCACGGTCTGGTCGACAACACCGTCCACCGTCTTGGTTTCCGAGCCGACGGTTCCGATGTTGCTGTTGTACACCAGGTGTGCGGGGTCGGCCTTCCATTGGGCCCACACGGTGGTGGTTCTCGGTTCAAGCGTGTGTTTGTCGCCCGGTTGCAGGCTTGGGTCGCCGCGTTTGCTGGTGCTCCAGCCGGTGAACGTGTAGCCTGGACGGTCGAAGCTGTTCTGGCTGATGGTCACCGTGTCGCCGGTGTTGCCGGTGGTGTCGGGTGTGCTGCCTGTGGTGTTCGGCCAGTCGTTGCGGTACTGGATGGTTGCCGGGTTTGCCTTCCAGATGGCGTACAGGTCGTTGCCTGCTGGCTTCATCACGTACTGGCTGACGCCGTTCTTGCCTTCGCCGTATGCGGTGCCGGAACCGTCCTTGGCGGTGTCCCAACGAACGAACGTGTATCCGTCGCGGGTGAAACCATTGGCGTTTGTGGTCAGTTCGTCACCGGTCTTGCCGGATTGTGCCGCCGTGTTGCCTCCGGTTGCGCCGTTGCCGTGATAGGTGAGGGTTTGTGCGTTACCGGCCCAGCAGGCATATAGGGTGCTGGAACCACGCAACGTCCACTCGCTGTTAGGTTTCACTGCATTGCCCTTGCAGTCGGCCTGAGTGTTCCACGTGACGAACGTGTAGCCGTCGCGGGTGAATCCGTTGTCGCGCACGTTGATCTTCTCGTCGGTCTTGCCAGTCTGCGGGTCGGTCTTGCCGCCGGTCGCCCCGTTGCCGTCGTAGGTGAGGCTGGCCTGGCCGGGCGTCCACTGCGCGTACAGGGTGAGCGTGCCGTTCGCCGTCCACCTGGCTCCCGGCGCGTACCTGGCGCCGCTCCCGTCCGGGCTGGTGGCCCAGCCGGCGAACGTGTACCCGTCGATCGTCCAGCCGTTCTGGCCGATGGTCGGCGTGTCTCCGGTGTGGCCGTCCCAGTTGGGGGTGCCCTGGCCCCCCGCGGTCTTGCCCGCGGGCGGGTTCGGATTGTAGCGGATGTGGGCCTCGTTGGCCGACCATTGGGCGACCATGGTGACGATCCCGTCCGGCTGCGTGGTCAGGTTCGTGACCCACTGGCCGTCGCCGTACGCCTGCTGGTTGTCGGCGCGCTTCCACCCGGTGAACGTGTACCCGTCGCGGACGAACCCGTTCCGGTGCAGGTTCTGGCCGATGTTGTATTGGAACGCCTGATCCGGGGTGCCGCCGCCGGTCGCCCCGTTGCCGGCGAATCTGACTGTGTACCCGTTGCCGACCCAGTGCGCGTACACGGTCACGTTGCCGGTGAGCGGCGTGTTGAAATCGTATTTGTTTCCGCCGTTCGGGGCCGTGTACCAGCCGCCGAACCGGTAGCCGGGAATCTTGCCCGTGTCGCCGGCCGCCCAACCGGATTTGTCGGCGGCGGCCGTGTTGTAGGGCACGGTCTGCGATGCGGGCGTGCCGGGCGCGTTGCTGCCGGCGGGCGCGTTCACGCTGTACGACAGGGTGGGGTTGATGGCCCACAATGCGTATACGGTCTTCGCCCTGGCGGGCATGACGATCTCCGTCCTGACGTTCGCGTTCAGCGTGTTCCGGTCCATGGTGTCGCCGACGGGCACGTCCCTGTCGTTGGCGTCCGTGTTCGCGCTCCAACCGTAGAACGTGCGGTTGGTCTTGCCGATCTGGCTGGAATCCCAGCAGTCGGAGTCGGCCTTCGCGGTCGCCAATGTGATCCTGGTGCCGGCCGGATAATAGACCTGGCAGCCGGATACGGCGCCCGTCGTGGCGATGGTCTCCACGCGCACGGAACCGTCGGATCGGGTGATCGTCCGCTGGCTGGTCCCGTCATCCTGTCTGGCGGTCGTGTCGGTCAGCACCCTGCGGTCGTCCGCGATGGTTCCGGATTCCGGTTCGGCGCTCTTGTCGGCCGCAAGCCTGACCGTGCCATCCGTCCCGGATGCGGCGGTTTCGGTCCTGCCCGTCTCGGTGCGCGAGGGCACTTGGCCGGTTCCGCCGTTCCCGTCGTAGCCGAGCCTGTAGGCCTTGGTGAAGCTCAGATCGTCGAGGATGTTGCCGTTGACGTTGTTGCTGGAGCTTACCGACTTGAAGGTGAAGCGGGTGACCGTCCCGGTGGCGATGTACGTGCCGGTGTAGGTCTCCCACTGCCCGTCATGGTTACGGCTGGAATGGTTCGACTCATGGTTCGACTCGGCGTCGTTGCTCACCTTCGTGGAGATGACCTTGCCGACGTCGCCCGGCTGGTCGCCGTTGCCGTTGACGGTGGTTCGCCTCGCGTCCTGGGCGGATTCCTTGCCGGGTTCGCCGATCATGACGCTCATCCCGTCGAGGTGGTTCCTGTCGAGGCTGGCGTGCTTCAACGTCCAGCGGTAGGACACGCCCGGGATGGTGGCGATGTCCTGGTAGATGGCGGTGCCCGCCTGTCCCGCGACGAGTTCCGCGTACTGGTTGCCGGTCTTGGAGTCCTTCTGCAGTTCGACTCCCTGTGCGATCTGCTGCCAGTCGGTTCCCTTGGTCTGGGTCGACTTCCATGCGAATTTGGAGGCGTCCCATCCCGGGATTGGCGCCCAGGGGTCCTTGTCGATGCCGATGTGCCGCGCGTATCTGCCGTTGATCGGGTCGACGACGGTCCAGTCGTCCCACGGGTATTTGGTGGAGACACCGGCGATCAGGCCGGCCGGATAGTCGAACGAGCCGTTGACCAGTTCGGTCGGCAGACTGTCGGTCTTGCCGGCGATGGTCTTCACCTTGCCATCGGTGGAGGCCTTGATCTGCGACGTGCTCTTCTTGGCCCCGCCGTTCGCGTCGTAGCTGAGCTTGTAGGCGAGGCGGAAGCTCAGGTCGTCGATGATGCTGTCATTGGCGGAGGCAGTAAGAGTACCGTCCTTGGCGACGCCCCTGTAGGCGATCATCGTGCGGGATTGTCCGGCGGGGATGATGACCGTGCCCTCGTAGGATTCCCAGTCGTCGGAATGGTCCCACGGATCGTGGGAGCCTTCCGTGGCGTCCGCGGAATCGGAGTGCGTGTAGGCGACGGTTCCTACGTCGCCGGTCTTGTCCCCGTATTTCGCTCCGGTCTTGGAGACCGTGGTGCGGGTCAGTTTGACCGGGGTGAGATGGTCCTTGTCGGGGCCGGCGAGCAGTGTGACTCCGCCCGCGTTGCCTTTGGACCGGCCGGAGTGGCGGATACTGAACGTGTAGGCGGCTCCCGGTGTAGTGGCGACCGTCTGGGCGACCGTACGGCCTGCGTGTACGTCGGCGGCCGTGTTCCCGTCCTTCTCGCGATGCAGTTCGAAGTTCTGGATGCCGCCGGTGGCGTCCACGTCCTGCCAGGCGAACGTGGCGGCGGTCAGGCCGCCGGCCTTCACGCCCGTCTGTCCGGCCATGGCCTGCGCGTAGGAGCGGATCATGCCCTTATTGGGCGTCACATACACCCAGGGCAGGCCCTGCCCCTCCTTCGCAATGCTCCATTTCGGTACGTCGAACCCGCCGTTCACGGCCAGCTCGTCACCCGAAGCGCGGGAGGCGATGGCCTCCGTCCTCGCGGTCTTCGCCTTGCCGAAGGTCTTCGAGCTGATCCGGCTGGCCTGTTTCTTGGTTCCGCCGTTCGCGTCGTAGCTGAGCCTGTATGCGATCTTGAACGTCAGATTGTCGATCAGGTTGCCCTTGGTCGGGTCCACGGCGTTCAGGGCTTTGAAAGTGAACGTGCTGACAGGCGTGTTCGCCGGGATCGTGACCTTGCCCTCGTAGGTCGCCCACTGGCCGTCATGCTGGAAACGGTTGGTGTTGGTCGCGTGCGTGGTGATGCTCGTACCGGTCCAACCCTGTTCGTCACCCGCCTTGTTGCTGGTGACGCGGGTCATGGTCACGGGCTTGCCGTTGACCAAAACCTGCATCGAGTCCGCGTGCTCCTTGGACAGGCTCGCATGGTCGAAACGCACCGTGTATACGGTGTCCGAATCATGCTGCGTGTCGATCTTCTGTAGGATCGCCTTGCCCCTCTCCGAGCCGACGATCTCCGCATACGTGTTGCCTGTCACGGAATCCTGCTGCAATTCGACCGCATTGGGCCGGTCGGTCAACCCGACTCCGCCTTGCGGCTGTCCGCCCTTTTGGTCCGAAGCCCAGCCGAACTTCGCAGCATCGAAACCGGGCCACTTCACCCACTTGCCGGTGGAATCGAATGTTGCCGGATTCTGTCCGGCGTTCTGGATGTATTCGCCGCTAGCGGGGTCCACACTTGTGAACCTGCCCCAACCACGGTCATCAGCGTATCCGCCACGACCTACCGGGCTGATAGTATCCCAACCGCCATCCAGCAGATAATCGAACGAACCGTTCACCAGTTCGGTGGGAAGGGTCTTGGATGCGACGGTCTCCACCGCGCCTTGGGTCGCGTCGGTCCTGTAGCCGATCTGGCTGGCCTGCGCTTTGGTTCCCCCGTTCGCGTCATAGTCGAGCCTGCGGGCTTTCGTGAACGCGATGTCGTCGATGAGGTTGCCGTTCCATGCGCTCTTCGACGACACGTTGCGGAACGTGAACCGGGTGACCGGCCGCCCAGCGGGCACGGTCACGGTTCCCGTGTACGTCTCCCATTGGCCTGTATGGTCGGAGTCCTCCCTGTCCGCGGGTTTCGGGTTGGACACCCTGGTGGCGATCGTGTCGGAGGATTCGCCAACCTTGTCGCCGTACCCGTTGGCGGTCACGCGGGTCATGGTTACCGGGGTCTCGTGGCCGGGAGCGCCGATGAGCACCTGCATGCTGTCCAGGTGGCTGGCGTTCAGGCTCGCGTGCCTGAGGCTGACGATGTACTGCACGTCGCTGTCGGATTCGGTGTCGATGTCCTGGTAGATGGCCGATCCGGCCTGGGCGGCCGTGAGTTCGGCGTAATGGTTGGAGCCGTCGTACCTGTTCCACACCTGCACGTCGCCGGCCTGTTCGTAGGGCGGGTTGCCTAGATCCTTGCCGGTCTGGTCGCTTTTCCATGCGAACCGTTTCGCGTCGAATCCGGCGGGCAGGGCGACACGGTGGTTGACGTTCCTGGAATCCTTGTAATAGTAGGATTTCTGGCTCAGGCTCACGTAGTTAAACGGGGAGTCGGACAGGCCCGCCCCGGTCCCCGAGTATTCGAAGTCGCCGTTGACGATCTTCTCTTGGCCTGCGGGCGGTGCGGGCGAATCCCGCACGGTCTTCACCTTGCCCCGGGTTTCACCGCCTGTCGTGTAGTCGATCTGGCTGGTCCGGGTTTTCACGCCTCCGTTCGCGTCGTACGTGAGCTGGTAGGCCTTGGTGAACACGACATCGTCGATCAGGTTGCCTTCCGCGCTGTCGGGACGGCCGGCACTGTTCGAATCGGCCACGCTTTTGAACGTGAACCGTGTGACATCCTGTCCCCTGGGGACGAGGACCGTGCCCTCGTACGTGTCCCACTGGTCGTCCTGGCCGGTTCCCGTGGACGTGATCGTGGTGGATTCCTCGCCGGCCTTGTCGCCCGCATTGGCGATGGTGCGGCGCATCGTGACCGGCTTCTCCCGGCCGGGCGCGCCGACGAGCACCTGCATGCTGTCCCTGGCGTCCTTGTTGCGGCTGGCGTGCTTCAGACGGACCGTGTACATGGCGTCGGATGTGTTCGCCGTGTCGATGTCCTGGTAGAGGTATTTGCCCTGCGTGGCGGCCGCGATCTCGCCCCACACGTTGCCCGTGCTGCCTTTGACGGCCGTCCTAAAGCGTTGGACTTCCACGATCCCTCTGTGCCCGCTGACGGAATCATTGGATTTCCAGCCGAATTTCACGGCATCCCAGCCGTCCACCTTCGCCCATGGTTGCTCGCTCGAGCCTTCCATGGCCATGCCGTTGCCGTCGACGAACGAGAGGTACTGCCAGCCGCCGGAACGTTTGTCGACGATCCGGTTGCCGAACGTCTGGAAATCGCCGTTGACCAGCTCCTTCGGATACGATGTGCTCGCGGCCGGATGGATGGTCATGACCGGCAGGCCGATCCCGTCCGCCTGCGCGGTGCCCGCCATGAGCATGCCTCCGCCGAGAAGCGTGGCCGCGGATGCGATCAGTGCGGCGGAACGTTTCAATATGCTGTGCATTGTGTTTTCTCTTCCCCTGAATCTCATGTTCGGCATGGTTTTGGAAAAAAGGTATTGAGCGGGACGTTCGACGGGTTTTCGTTTTCCGACGCACGTCCCGCGTCATGGTCTCTCTTGGATCAGGCGAGACCGTTGCCGGCCAGATTGACTGCCTTGCGACGGTTCTTCAGGCTGCGTTCGGCGAGGACGATTCCACTGCCCCACAATGGGCAGGAGACCGCCAGCCAGAAGGCGAAGGCCAAGGCTCCACCGGTCTGCGGCAATTGGGTCAGGTTGGTGATGTTCTTGACTTGGACCGTGTTGTTGTCGATACCGGTGGTCAGGCCCGGCTGATCCTTGCCGGCGAACCTGATGGCGGTGCCTGCATCGTCGATGGTGACGGTGAAGCTCGGCTTCGCATAGGAGGCATAGCCGGCCGGCTCCCGGGTTTCGGTGACCGTGTACGTGCCGTAGCCGAGGCCCTTGAACCGGATGAGGCCCCTCTGGCTCGCGTCGTCCCTGTTGTCGGCCGTCCCGTCATGGTTCGTGTCGCCGGTCACGAACACGGTGGCGGAACCCTGGTCGGCCGCATCCGACCATTTGCCGGTGTTCCAGTCGAGATTCATCCACTTGCCGTTGCGCTGGATCTGGAACCGGGCGCCGTCGAGCAGCGTGTTCACGTTGCCCGCGTCCACCTTCCGCAGGGTGAAGTCGTAGGCCTTGATGTCGGCCTTGTCCTGGTCGGTGATGGTCGTGAAGTGGATGCCGTCGGTGAATGTGCCGTACGTGTGGATGGTGTTGGTCGGCGGATCGGTGACGCTGGCCTTGTCGACGGTCATGCGGTAGGTGATGACGATCGTCCTGTTGGAGTATTTGTCGAGAAGTTTCCTGCCGTCGATGCCCCAGCCGCCTGCGGGGATGGCGAGATCCGGGTCGGCGGGCTTGTTGTCCGCGGTCTTCAGGGTCGGGTCGCCGGGGATGCTCTTCGCGTTGTTCTGCGTGGTCCCGTCGTAGATGACCGCGTCGGCCGTGATGTCGGTCCGCGGCGCGTTCTTCAGCCGGACGCTCAGCGAGCCCTGCACGTACGTCTGGCCCTTCGGCTGGTCGATGAGCTTGAACTTGACCGCGGAGGCGGCCTGCTTGTTCGGCACGGTCACCTCGACCGTGTTGGTGACGGTGTCGCCGACGGTCACGCCGACCGGATCGGAGGCGGTGCCGTCCTTGCCTACCGTGGTGCCGTTGCGCTGCACCTGGACCTTCTTGTCGACCCTCACGCTTTTCGCCTTGACGACCGCGACGCCCAGGGTCCGCCACTGCGGGTCCTTCGCGTCGAGCTGCATGATGTTCGCGTTGCCGGATTTCGTGCCGACCATAATCGGGTTGCCCGCGCTGTCCGTGATGTAGTAGAGGCCCTCGGAGGGCACGTTGATCGTCAGCGTGGACTGGGTGGTCGTCAGGTTCGCGCCGCCCTGGATGGCGGCCGGCCGCCTCGAGGACTGGGCCAGGGCCTTGCTGATGTTGCGCAACTGCCTGGTCTGGGAGTCCATCTTGATGTTGGCGATGTTGCCCGCGTCATCATAGCCGTACACCTTGCCGATGTCGTCGGCCGTGCTTGGATCGTACGCGTTGGCGATGCCGATCGCGTCGGCCGCCCACGCGTTGGATGCCGTGTCGCCGCGCACGCCGAGACTGCTGATCCGCGTGCCGTTCAGGATCTGGTCCGTGTACGTGCCGATCCGGTACACGTCGAACGTGTGGCCGGCCAGGCTTGCTCCGTCTGCGCCTTGCAGTGTGATGGTCGCGCCGGC